>JAEHJW020005901.1_pt1 | contig 61337 bp, 84 predicted proteins | sample 9271431 | NCBI WGS metagenome assembly JAEHJW02 | reverse complement strand
AAGCGGGCCGACAATCCAGGTAATGTCGCCTTCGGTGGCGACAAGTTCTGCGGGAAGGGCGATGGCGGTCCAGTCACGGGCCGCCAAAGCGTCATACAGCATCGTTTCAGTCATAGCCTTTCCCTCCATCCGGGGAAAAATCGGATGAGGGGATTTAATCCACCATCAACGGGCACGGAAAGTGGTGAATCTAAGTGAGCAACGTCTCGATAATATATCCATACCCAACGTCTCGAAATGCCGTCATCGTGTTTTTGCGCTTCTCGACGATTCCATTCAGGGACCACCTGACTTAACGTTCCCTTCCCGGTAAAGAATGCCCAGTTGGGAGAATCAAACAATAAGATGTTAACCTCGTCTGCAGGGGCGATGAGAATCTCACCGCCGGAAGGGTTAGAACCCTTCCCATACGTCGGGCCGAACATATAAGTGTGGGTGGGATTCTTCATGGTTTTGTTTCCTCCTTCCGAGATTTCCTGAAAATTATCGCTCGCATTGACGATGTCCCATCCCACGTTCGTGAGCATCGTCGCGGCTTCTTCGGAATCCTCTGGCAACCGAGCGGGCTCTGCTGACCAGTATCCAAAACTCTCGCCATTCTGAGTATAGCTGATGCCGATGACTTCGACACCGTTCATCGTTGCGGGGAAAAAGGTGTACTCGATACCGTCAATCGTGAATTGGGTTCTCATGGTGGTTCCTCCTTTAGTAAGTGTGGACCCGGCGCGTAAACCGGGTGCCATCGGGCCGAATCATGGTGTACAAGATATCCAGGGAGCATTCGACTTGGGCCTGATTGGTACAGGCGACGGTCTGGCGAAACAATTCCACTGGCTTATGCGTATCTTGGGCTTGGGCGAGGCATTCCGCTTCGTGTTGGGCTTCCTCATGGGCCTTTGCGGCTTCAGCTTCTTTGGCCGGAGCCGTAAAGGCTATCAGATCGTGAATGGTGAAGTGGTCCCCGTATTCTCGGATGAGGGCTTCGTCGATATGCGTGCCCCATCCGGACACCTCATGCGCCACACCGTATTCTTTTAAGAGTCTGGAATCTTCATCATCATAGGCGGTGTAGCCGGAGAGGATTTCGCCATCGTAATACGAAATCTGGAAAGGGGCACCATTCAGCAAGGCTTCTCGCCGAGCTTGCCGAGTCGCTTTGTCTTCGGCGGCTTTCTCGGCGGCGTCTTGTTCACGCCGGGCGAGTTCTGCTAGAATTGCTTCTTTGGCGGCGACGAGTTGAGCTTTGACGGTTCCTTTGATTTCATTGGTGTGCCCGTTGCACTTCATCGCGGGCTTTCCGTTGACTTCGACCCGGCTGATATTGAAATAGAGGATCATACCGGTTATGCCCATCGGAGTTTTGGTTGTGCTCGATTTCATGTCCTTCACCCTTTCCTTTTGGTGGTGTCATTGTAACGCTATCGTTACCAGAATGCAAGTCTTTTTGAGAGAGAAAATGAAATTATTTTGCTCATCATGAAAACTTGAGACATTCTTGAGACACCGCCTATGGGATGATCACCATAGAAAGAAGGGATGACGCATGACTGAGCATGATGTGTGTCGTTGGTGTCAGAGCCCGTTGATTCTCTTTATTGATCCGTTGACTGGCGATGAGTGGGCCGGATGCAGTGATCCGGACTGTGGCTACATGGAGCGTCCCTATGCCGGATGAGTTTCTGCAGGTGCCCTTTGTGACTGGGGACGGCTGTTTAGTGCGCGAGAACTGCCGCCACTATTCCGCGCAATGTTGGGCCTGTACGTGGCCGGAAGACGCCTTACGCCCTATTTATTATCTGCCACGTGATCCGCAGATTGAGCATCCGCAAACCACCGTGCTGAAAGCACAACGGGCCGCGCGGCGCAAGGCGGTAAAACAGAGTGAGGCATCGAAACGAGGTCGGGCCAGTCGCCGTAAAGGGCAACGCGTGGAACGCGAGTTAGCAAAACTCAGTGGCGGTCAGCGCATTCCGTTGAGTGGGGCGTTGCGGGGAAATCTGTCGAATGATGTGGCGTTGCCGCAGGATTTGGGCAGTTTGAAGGTGGAAGTGAAAGCGCGGGCGGATTCCTGGAAAGAAATCTATCGTTGGATTCTGGATGATGTGGAGAAACCGGAGGCCCTTATTCTGAAGGCGGATCATAAGCCGTTTCTGGTGGTGCAGACCTATGATCAGTGGGCCGCCGGGCGCCAACCCCTGACGGTGGATGTGAAGAAGTTGGCGGAGGCCATGCGGTTGCTGGAGGAGGCATTGGAGTGAAGTCTGTAACTCGGTTAGTGTCACGTATTGCGAGTTGGGATGCTACGCATAAGCGGCGAACCTTTTACTGCCCCAATGATACGTGGAATCGTCTCGTGGTCTGGTGTGATCGGAATGGGATTAGTCGTTCTGCCGTGATATCTCAAGCTCTTGAATTGTTTTTGCGAGAGGAGTAACGGAGTAGAAAGGAGAAGAGGTGACACATGTTAGACGATATCAAACAAGTAGTGGTTCAAGAGATTGTGGGCGGTATTCATAAGTATACCCTTCTCATTGGGTATCGAATGGATGAAGGGATAAATGGCAGTATGTTCGTGCGAAAAGGTTGTCGCGTAATGGATACTAATATGGCGGGAGAATCTGTGGTTTATGCCGTGTTTGATCGGTTTTTGTGCTCGACGGTGGAAGAAGCCTTGCGCTTGCGGGAATCTTTGATGCAAGTTATTGCAGACTACCCGACCTTAGTAGGCTTATAGGATGGGCGGCCAACAGATGTCTATCGTCTTGCCCATTGCGGCATTACCGCAAATGAAAGGCTACCGAGTTTTTACTGGCACGGCGGAGTGGGATCGGCATCTTGTGACGGCAGGAGAATGGCAGGAGTCAGAACAGGAGGGTATGATGAAATACCATACATTGCGTCGGGATATTCCGAGCGATACTGACCGGGATGACGTGGATCAATTGGCGGATGTAGATGCGATTGACGCCGATCAAGACTCTGTAGCGTCGTCAGGGGATATAGTCAGGATTGTCACTTATTTAAGCAGGAGATTGGACACCATCACGAAGCATATGAGGGAAATTGAAGAGGGGTTAGAGGACTTGCGAGGAAATAAGAGAGCCATGAAAAGTTTAGAACGCCATAGAGTGCCGAGCTTCCAGACGCTTGAAAATCAGATTGATCTTTTATTTCTCATGACCGGGCGGGTTCACACGATCATCGGGGTAAGAAAAGGGACACCGGACGAGCCCGAAGCATGGGATGTCACGCGAGAAGACTAGCATCGGGGCGTGAAAAGGGGAAAGGAGGTCCATCCATGGACTTTGATGGGGCGATCACCACGCTCGAACGGGGAGGCATCGTTGAGCGGCCAGAGGGGGCATTTGTGCTGCAATATTGCAAGAAGGGGGATCATTATGCCTATCGGTTGCAGCGGAGAGAGTCGGATGGGGCGGCATCGACGTGGCAGGAGACGGGGTTTTACCGGAACGATATTCTGGCGCACAATTGGCAGTTGGTCGGCGTTCTGACGGAAGAAGGGATCACCCATGGGGAATAAGGGCATGACATTTTTCGAAGCGGTGGCCGCGATGGATGCGGGGTATGTCGTGGAACGGGAACATGGCGATGGTTGGCGTTGGCGCAAGTCTCCTATGGGATCCTTTTATGAATGCGTGGATATGATGAGACGGCGTGATGAGTGGAGTGATTGGGGCGGCGGGGATGTCAGGTATAGCGATATCCATGCGACCGATTGGCGCATTGTGGAGGAGATGGCCGTAGATGAGGAACAGGATGCGGATGGAGAAAGGGATGTCACCGCGATGTTGCGGCTGTTAGAGGCGGGGCACGTTATTGAACGTGCGGCTAAAGGAAATGCGTCTGATGTGGTGCAATATCGGCAAGTGGATCAGCATTATGTTATGCGTTATCGGAGCGACGACGAAGGCTGGTCAAATTGGGCAGAAACGGGTCTCTTTTACGATGATTTGCACGCCACGAATTGGCGGCTGTTTGTGAGGCAGGAACAGTCGAACACACTCCCTACAGCAGAAGAAGCGATTCATGTGATTCAAGAGGCGATTAAACATCCGATGATTAAGGATACCGAATCAGCAGAAGTGCAGTTTCGCTTGAAAAGTCGCTGGCCTGCAATGTTTCGTCCGGAGGAGTCCTCATGATTACGCGGGGGATTGATGTGCTTTACGCCGCGACTCAAGGGAAGCGGATTCGCCCGGCGGATGCGCGTTGGGCGTTTCCCGGATCGCGATGGTTAACGCTGGATGAGAAGCGACGATGGTTCTGGGACGAAAATCACGTGCCTGCCGGATTTTCGGTGAATAGTCTTTTCACGCAAGATTGGGAAATTGAGGAACCGCAGTTGACGGGGATTCAGGCGGTGCACGCGATGGATGAAGGGAAGATAGTCGAACGCCCGCTGGCGAAAATCTCTTTCTGGCGGCGTGTACGACAAGAGGCATATCAGAGAGGGTATGAGTCGGAATTGATTCGAGACGGTACCGTGGTACGACCCTGGGCCGATGACGATTTGACCTATAAGGATATACACGCCACGGATTGGCGGATCGTGGGGGATCAAGCATGATTATGGCGATTGTGGAAGAAGCAGAACTGGAATTACTTTTCGCGCAAAAAGCGGCGGTGCGAAAGCAGTTGCGCCAAGCGTACCGGCATTATTTTGCCGCGAAAGCGGGGCAAATGGAGGGGAATCCGGACGCGATTGATGCGACGGAGGTGGCGGTGTTAGAAGCCGAAGCGTTGCGCATTCATGCAGGCATTGTGTCGTACATTCAGCGCACCGGTGCGGCGAATCAGGAGGTGCAATAATGGATGCGCCGGATCAGTTACGGGTGTGGCGGCAGGAACGGGGTCTGACGATGAGACAATTTGCTCAAGCCGTGGGGGTATCGCCTAGTACGGTGGCGACGTGGGAAAAAGGGCGCAATCGGCCTGGGGGCGGCGAGGGCACTGTGTGGACGCGATTGTCCATGGTGATCGGGGTGCCGGAAGAACAGATCCGGGCCGTGTGGGGCCTGTCTCGGGGAGCAAAGCCGACACGGAATCAGCCCGTGGCAGCCGCTCCGCAGCGGGATTTGGTTTATGCAGCGGATTTACGGCGGCGTTGTGGGCACACCGAACGGTTTCTCTTACGCTCGCCGGTGTCACCATATTATGTGGCGTGTGTGGCACAGGAGCCGTGTGCAGCCTGCGGGGAGCATCGCGCCCGACCCGAAGAGGTCTTGGATCGGGCGAAACGGCGCGAGAAACCGCGGAAAGGGAGGCCGGGCGAGTATGCCGCGCGCGTATGAGATCATTCAGCAGGATCTTCTGGAGATTGAGGAAGCCGGGGAAGCGGTGCAGTGGACGCGGGCCGCGCTCTATGCCGAAGCGTTGGAATGGGTCTCGCCCAAGCAAGTGGCGGCGGATGTGGGGCACAGCGCGAGTTATATTCGGCGCTTGGTGAGCACGTGGCGGGCGTTTCCGACGCCGGAGTCCCGCGAAGCCATGCTGTCCTTTACTCATCATCGGTTGGCCGCGCGGACGGCGGATCCGGCAGGATGGATTGCGCGAGCGGTGGATGAGCAATGGAGCACGCGGGATCTGGAACTGGCGTTGCAGACACAACGCGCAGGGGACCCGGACGAAGAACGGCAACGGCAATGGGCGGCGGCGCTTCAACGGGTGCGGAAGCTGTTGGAGCAAGCCGATCCCTCGCAACGGCAGGCATGGCTGGCAGAATGGGACGCCTGGCGTCAGCAGTACCGGAGAGCGGCGACGGGAGCAGGAGGTGAGACGCCATGAGCGTAGGACGCGAAGAAGCGACGGGGCAAGGCGAGCAGGATCGGCAACGGTATAAGCAGAAGATTCGCGATCAGATTAAAAAAGCCATTCCGCAAGCCTTGGATCAGGTGCCGATTGTGAGTGGGGACGGATCGGATTCGGTGGTGATTCCGTTGCCGGAAGGCGGGTTGGATTTGCCGCGATTTCGCCCGGCTCAGCCTAAAGAGCCGGGGGATGGAGTCGGTCAAGGACCGGGCCAGCCGGGGGATATCGTCGGGGCCGCGCCGATTGACGGAGACGGATCGGGGGGAGCTGGGAAGGCGGGAAATGCGCGGGCCGAACACGGCATCGATCTGACGCTGGAGGAAATTCGCGCCATCATGCTGGATGATTTGCATTTGCCGCCATTGCCGCTGAAACGGCCGCCGACGCAGACCGAACCGACGATTCGCTGGAATACGCGCAGTCGACGCGGCAGCCTCAACAATGTGGACGCCAAAGCCACGCTCAAAGCGGCCTTAGCGCGGAGTCAGGCGCAGCAGAAAGACTTGGCGTTCACCCCGGATGATTTGCGTTATCAGAGTTGGACGGAGCGCGATCAGCCGAAGACGGCGGCGGTGGTGTACCTCTTGCGGGATATTTCCGGGAGCATGACGCCCGACAAGGCGTACTTGGCGCGGGCCGTGGCGACGTATATTGTGCTCTGGCTGCGGACCGTCTACGACGTGTGTCCGCTGGAATTTTGGGTGCATGATACGGTGGCGCAACCCGTGGACGAATTGGCATTCTTTCATGCGGATGATGGGGGCGGGACGGCCGTGGCTCCGGCCTATGCGACGTTGCAAGAGGATATGGATACCCGCTATCCCCTGGTGGCGTGGAATCGGCTGTTCTTGCACTTCTCGGATGGGGATGTGTTTGATCCGGTAGCCTCGCGCGAACGGGCGCGAGCGTGGTTGCCTTCTCTCACGTTGTTAGGGCTCGTGCTGACGAAACCGAGTCCTTATGCCTATAGCGGGAGCTTGCGGCAGACATTCGCCGGGTTGCCGTCGCCTTATCGGGTGGTGACGGTGCAACAGCCGGGCCATGTGGTGGACGCCGTGCGGGAACTCTTGCGGGGGGAAGGGGGAATCGGATGATGGATCTTGTGGCGGTGCTGCAAGCCTTTTATGAACGGTTATTAGCGATTGCCCCGGAATGGGGCCTCGATGCGACCGATATTGACTGGCGGGTGGTCGAATCGGATCGGATGTACGAATTGGTAGCCTATGCGTTGCCGGGTCGGTTGGCGCATTGGACGCATGGCCGAGATTTCGGACTCATTCGGCAACGATCCGGCCAGGGGCATGGGCGGTTCTATGAGATCGTGTTTGGCGGGCGACCGGCCACGGCTTATCTGCTGGACGGCAATACCTTGGCTGCGCAAAAATTGGTGATGGCGCATGTGTTGGGGCATGTGGATTTGGATCGGACCCATATGCTTTTGGCCGGAGATCGCGCGGATCGCATGGCGAGTTTTCAACAGGCCAAGGCACGCCTGGCGGTTTATCAGGAGCAGTATGGGCTGGAAGCGGTCGAAACCGTGCTCAACCGGGCGTTGGCGATTCAATGGCAGGTGTCCGAACAGGAAGCCCCCCAACGGCCGCCGATGACGCCTCCTGAGAATCCTTATCCGGAGATCTTCTCGCGGCCTACCGTCTCGTTGCCGCCTCCGAGTCGGTATGGGCTCCCGACGACCGATTTGTTGGGATTTTTGGCGCGGGAATCCCCGATTTTGGCCGATTGGGAACGGGATATCTGTGCGAGTGTGCGACAGGAAGGCTTGTATTTTCACCGTTTGCGGCAGGTTAAGCAATCCCATGAAGGATACGCCGCGATGATTAATCAGCAATTGTTGTTGGATCCGCGCCTGGGTCTGACCGATGGGGAACAAGTCGAAACCGCCGTGTTGTTTGCGCACGTGGCGAGTCCGGATCCTACGGATTTGAATCCGTATTGGTTTGGGGGCCGTTTTTTGCAATGGCTGGTGCAGGAACGGGGCTGGGCCGAAGCGCAGGCGATTTGGCGGACGGAAACGGACGCCTCGTTGGTGCGCAATTATCTGACAGCGGAGGCGATTCGCTTTTTGGATCTGTATCGCTATCAGTGGGCACAAGAATGGGTCGACGGTCACGGCCAGATGTGGATCGCACGCCGGGCCGCTGCGGATGATTGGGAAGGGCTGCGGGATGACTTGGCTAATGCGTTGGCGCAGGGACCGCCTGTGATTCGGGTCGGGGAGATGGATTATAAAGGGATACTCCAGTTGATCCATGAGCCCGATGGGACGACATTGGATAAAGACTGGGCAGCGAAAACGTGTGCGGCCATTACCGGATTGTGGGGGGCGCCGGTGATTTTGCACGATGGGGCGGAAACCATTACGGGAGCCTAAAAAGGAGGAAGCGTGAGCATGAGTATTCTGGATCGGTTACAAGCCTATCAACAAGCCGAGCAAGCCTTAGCCTGGACGGGCACCTTAGACGAGTATCTGGAGATTGTGCGGGCGACGCCGACGGTGGCGGATTTGGCCCATGCGCGGCTGATGCATATGGTGGGGCAGGCCGGATCGACGCGGAGGGGAGATCGGACGCATTGGCCGTTTTTTGATCCCGTATTAGTCGGGGTCGATCCCCAAATTCAGGCCATCATGGAATATTTTGACGGGGCGGCGCGGGGCTTGGATGTCCGCAAGCGTGTGTTGCTCTTGATTGGGCCGCCGGGCGCGGGCAAGAGCTCGCTGTTGGTGCATCTCAAACGGGCCTTGGAAGCCTATAGCCGGACACCGGCCGGGGCCGTGTATGCCATTGCTGGTTGTCCCATGCAAGAAGAGCCGCTGCATCTGATTCCTGCTGCCTTCCGGGACGAGGTGGCGCAGGAGTTAGGGGTCGTCATTGAAGGGGATCTCTGCCCCGTCTGTCAGTTGCGTTACGACAGGGAGGGTGTGGAGCAGTTTCGCGTGGAACGGGTCTTGCTCTCGGAAAAGAATCGGCGGGGGATTGGCACGTTTGTACCGGGATCCGAAAAGGATATGAGCATCGATCAGCTTGTGGGATCGTTGGATTTCAGCAAGATTACGGTTTATGGGAGTGAAGCGGATCCGCGGGCGTATCAGTTTAATGGGGAGTTGAACGTGGCCTCGCGGGGCATTATGGAGATGCAAGAGGCGTTAAAAGCCTCGAATGAGATGTTGTATACGCTGTTGGGTCTGGCCCAAGAACGGGCGATTAAGACCCCGCGTTTTGCCTTGATTTATGCGGATGAAGTGGTGCTGGCCCATGCCAATCTTAATGAATACCGGAAATTTATCGCGGATAAAGGCAACGAAGCCATTGCGAACCGGATGTATGTGGTGCATATGCCTTATGTCCTGAGAGTGGATGATGAGACGACGATTTATCAGCGGATGTTGGCGGAAACGGATGCGATGCGCGGGATTCATGTGGCTCCCCATACGTTGGAAAGCGGGGCACTCTTTTCGGTGTTGTCGCGGCTGACGAAGCCCAAAGATGAGAAATTGACGCTGTGGACGAAGGCGCAGCTGTACAACGGGGCGACCATTGGCGAGTATACCGATCAAAACGTGCGGGAACTCCATGCCGAGGATCCGCACGAAGGACTGACGGGTCTGTCGCCGCGTGATGCCATGAATGTGCTGACGCATGCGATGGGGCAAACGGAGGTGCCCTGTGTGACGCCCATCGATTTGCTGAAATCCCTGAAACAGTTTATTGAGACCGAACGGTTTTTGTCCGCGACCGAAGGCAAAGCGAAGGAAGGGCTCCATCAATTTCGGGTTTGGGTGCGGGAAACGTTTGACAAAGCGGTGCGGGAAGATGTGCAGACGGCCTTTGTCCATGCGTTTGATGATGGGGCGCAGACGTTGTTTGAGAACTATTTGACGCATGCCGAAGCATGGGATAGTAAGGATCAGGTGCCAGATCCGATTACAGGGGAACCGCATGATCCGGATGTGACGTTTTTGCGGCAAATTGAGGAACGGATTCAGGTGAGCGAAGGGGCGGCGGCGGCGTTTCGCGCGGAGATTTTGAAGAAACAGGGCGCGATATTGCGGCGGGGCGAGGCCTTCCGGTGGGATTCGCATCCGCGGTTGAAAGCGGCGATTAGCCAGAAGTTGTTTGATGACAGCAAGAGCGTGATGGTGAGCACGCTGAGCACGAAGACACCCGATCCCAAGCAACGGGCGCGGTTGGCAGAAGTGGTCGAGCGGTTGCAGGAGAAAGGCTATTGTGTCCATTGTGCGGAGGCCGCGCTGCACTATGTCGGGTTTCTGATGCGGCAATAGGGGGGATGTTCGGATGGAGGAAGAGTGGCATGAAGCGCGGTTGAACGAACTCTTGGCGCATCTGCGGGCGGTGTGGATGACGGCCCCGCGGGATGTGCAGGAACGGTTTGCCGAGCGCGTGGCGATAGTCTGGGAGGAGGAATGGGCACATGGTGGGGAACAACGTTCATCGGAATAGTCGGCAGACGGGGATGCTGCGGTTTCCCCCGCATGAACCCGTGCCGCCGACAGTGACGGTGCGTCCGATGACGGAGGACGAGAAGCGGCGGTATGGGATGGTGCCGTCCACAAAGGAGGTAGAAGCGATGAAACCAGTGAATGAGCTCGTAGCGGAACCGATGTTGGGCGTCACGCCGACTATCCAATTGGCCGGGTCAGCGGGCGCGAAGATCGGAGATAAACCGAGGAAGACAGCCCCGCGCAAACGAGGAGGGAAAGCGTCGTACAAGGCCGAACGGGAGGCGTTGCAAGCAGAAGTCATCGCGTTGCGGCAACAGGTGAAGACCGTGCAATGGTTACTGGATCACTGGGAGCGGGAGCACGTCGAGGTGCCGGAGTTGGTGCATGAGATCCAATTCTTACGCTGGCATTGGGCGCAACAAGGGGACGCACACCGGGAGGTCAGAAAATGATCGCCTATTTGCGCCGTCGGATATGGTGGTGGTTATGAGCCGGGCTCAGTGTGATCATTGTGGGCATGTCTGGTCGACCACATCCTCCCCGAATGACACGGAAGGCCAATGGCTATCCGAGAAGCAAGTGGAGTGGGTGGACTTCCTTTTTACGGGTCAGATCCTCGAAGGTGGTAGTCTCACGGAGTGGATTATGCGACATGGTGTGAGCGCCGATCGTTGCCCACAGTGCCATCAGATGACGGTTACGGGGGAACCAGAATTAGCGGTTGAAGAAAGCGAGGAATCCCAATGATTACGGCGACGTGTCGGACGTGTCATCAAGATTGGACGCTGGATTGTTTACCGCCGCCAGAATTTTCCCGTTTGAATTTAGAAGTGGTCTTGGATGCGCCGTGTGGGCATGGCCGCTTTATCGGGCGGTTACTATTGTCTCATCTGGTGTTTGAGGGCATAGGATGGGAGCCCGATCCGGATCGATCCTATGAGTGGGAATGGGGGGATCAAGCCTCTATGGCTGCAGACCAGGCGTATCAACAATATGTGATGGATCATCCTCAACCCGTGTTGGAAGACTGGAATCCGCCGCCGCTAGTCTTGCTCTGTCTATGCGGCGATCCGGTCACGTTGCATGGAACGGATTATGATGATTTTTTGGAAAGCTGGCGGGGAGAATGCGAGCGATGCGGATTGGATGTGCGTGTGCTGGATGCCGGGGATACGGTGACGTATAAACAGGAACGCTGGGCACGTCATGATGCGGCACATCGCGCATGGCAACGGGGCGTGCCGCCTGTGCCTCGACCGGTACCGGTGGAGCATTTGCGAGAAACGAGAGAAAGCGAGGCAGATTCATGGCACACGGAATGACGGTGTTGAAAGCGTTGATGGAAGACGGCAAGCGGATTCGGGAACGGCTGGGGAGTGGGGAAGGGGGGCCATGGGAATCATTGGCTGAGGTGTGGGGATTATATCTCGTGGCCTTCTTCAATCGTGAATGGGAGATTGAAGGGGAGTCAGGCATGACGGGGGAAGAAGGATGGGAGGAAGACGAATCGGGCCTCACGATTCGCGAGGCGGTGCAGGCCATGGAAGAGGGTAAGATGGTGCGACGCCCGTTAGACAATATCGGCAAGGTCTGGAAATATGTGCGCAAAGCGGGGAGGGATACGGAGGCTTATTATGGGAGTCAAGTGGCAGAGAATGGGGGTCCGTACGAGGGTGAATGGGGACCGCAATCGTGGTGTTTTGAGGATCTTTCGGCGCAAGATTGGCAAAGTTATCGTGAGATGAAGGGGACGGAGTGCCCGACGCGTTTGGAGGCGTTACAATTTTTGATGGACATGTCAAAGAAGCGACTCTTTACCGATGAAAAGTTAGCGCTTTATCAATTGGGACAGCGGGAAGCGGTGTTTCAACTGGAGAAGCGCTGGCCTGCGTTGTTTCGACAGGAAATTGTTTCGGATGCGATGAGGGATAACCCGTGTAACGATCCCGAGGGCGAAAAGACGACTGTGGAATCTGATCAATATCAGGAGGCATTGGATCGGTTTGCTTTGGAATTGTTGGTTTTCGATGAGAATGTGCAATCGATTCACGGACTGCGGGTCGAGGATACCATGCAGGTATGGATTGTCGTGCGTGAGAATACCCTGGCAACCCGTTATGCGGCTTACATAGCCCAATTGAAAACGGATCGGGACTTGTTGCTGAGTCTGTATTTTACGGAATCTCTTCAGACTGTTCCTTTTGGCACAGAAAAGGTGATCAGTCGATGATGCGCCGATTCGTGAGAGCGTGGTGGGCGGATGTCGGTCATCGGCATCAGTGGGTCGTCGGTTGGGCTGCGGATGATGGCTTGGTGTCTTTGCGGGTATGTGCGACGTGCGGGAAACTGCGCGTTGTGCAACCACGCAGGCCCCATCCGTTTCGATTCCCGACGGGATTCCTGGGGTGGGCCGTGGTGATAAGTGTCTTTTTTGCCACGTGGCCGACATTTCGCGAGGGGAACTGGCATGTGTGGCTAGTCTCGTTGGTCTTAGGAGCCTTTGTGGGATGGCATTTGTCGGCGTGGGCGAACGACGACTAGGGAGGGGTGGGGATGCTCGATATACTCAGATGGGTGCTCGCGATGCTGTTCATCGGGACGATGGGATTGATTTTGGTCTTTCCTCCTATCATGCTAATACGCGACAGCCTGCGCACTGTCTCCTGGCCGTCGCGTTGGCAATGCCTCCATCCCCGTAAGGCGTGGTGGATGGCGCATGTGGGGAGGAAACTGGCGAAAGCGTATGAAGCGGATCAAGAGGCCGCGCGGCGCAGCCGAGTACCGCGGTGTGTTCCTTACGCTGTGCGTATTCATGTTCCTTCGATAGAGAGGCCGTCGATGCAAGTATGGGATGGTACTGGCGGGAAGGTAGTAGGGGAGCGGTATGCATATGGAGGATTAGAGCATTTTTATCAGATTTTGTTGGCGAATGGTCAGGTGATTGAGTGTCTTGCACAATATTGTGTCAGGGTGGAACGATTAGAGTAATCAAATCAGAGGAGCCGAGGTGAGAGAAATGGATTATCGCGAGAGTCGGTTATTACGGGCGGAGGATGTGCCGCAGGTCGTGCAGGACGCGCTCAAGCGCATGAAATACGGGGAAATCGTCATTAAGGTGGAGCAAGGGCAACCGGTCTGGGTGGAAGTGCATGAAAAAACGCGGGTGGGTTAAAGATGAGACAGTCATGAGACAAGGGATTCTATAGAATAAGTATGATCAACAAATCAATAAGGATTCGTTAGCATATCAGATGCGGCGATTCGGCCTCTCAGGCATGAGGCTGGATGGCCGTTTTTTCTGGAGAGAAGGAGTGAGAACGGATGGCCCCTCAGATCCGCCATCGGCGGCAATTAGTGGAACGCCTGCAAGCCTATCCGCATGAACATCGGTTGTTTCTGGAACTGACGCGGCAAGAATACTATCAAGGGCAACAAGCGAACCTGCCGCGGGATAGTGTAGCGAGTGCGCGCATTGACGGGATGCCGCATGCACAAGTCGGCATGATCAGTAATCCGACTCTGCGCATTGTGATCAGCCGGGAAACGATTCGGGAACGGCTGGCTGTTCAACAAGGGCAATTGGATGCCGCGATTCAAGAGGTCGCGGATCGGTTGACGCAGTTTTGGGATTGGTGGATGCCGTTAACGGATGTGCAACAAAGCTTTGTGCAATGGCGCTGGTGGGACCGGGGGACGTATGAGCAGGTGGCGCGTGATTTTTTGGCGGCAGGGGATCGGTTTCATGGCTATGTGCCCGATTCGGTCAAAAAGGTCATGCGGTATGAAGATGAGTTGTTAGCGGATTTGGAGTCGCTGTGGTATCGGGGATCGGATGGCAAAACTTTAGCGGGCGAAAGCATGGGAGGAAAATAGGCGGTAAAAGGACGGTAAAAGGATGGTAAAAGGATTCGACACACGCGAAACGCTCTGGTATACTGTAGAGTGTCATCGTGTGGCCGGACGGGTCGCACGATTTTTTGTTGGAGGCTATCATGAATCCTTGGGATGATTCCTTAACGCGAGCGGTTTGCGAGAAATACCCGCCGCGCATTTTGATTACCACGGTGCCGTGCCCCGTGTGCCGCAAGAAAGCGTGGTTGGATCTGGTGGATCACACGGGCACGTGCCGGAATGGCCACCGGATTACCGGGGCGCAAGTGATGGCCGGAGACCACGCGTTGGCATGGCCGTGTCCCAGCTGTGGGCGCGATCTGTATCCTTGGCAGGCGACTGTGCGCTGCGTGTGTGGGTGGGAAGGCTTGCGCACGCAATTGGAAGATGAGACCGCGCGGCGCGTCATGGAAGAGGAACCGAACGGCGCGACGATTTACCGGAAGCCCCGGCATGGAGGGAAACGCTGATGATAGTACATCCGAATGGATCGGTGGAAGGGACACCGGAAGAGTTGGCGGCGTATCAAGCCATCCAAGAGCGGCTGCCGGAAGCCTCTCGACACAGAGTACGCTGGCCGCAGCTTTATCCTGATTTCTATTCTCCTCCCGTCCAGGGGCCGCGCTTCTGTGACGATTGGCGGGCGGCGCAAATGTTCCTCGAACGCCGTCATCCGGATAGTGGGTTAATGACTGGCGTCCCGTTGATTTAACAGTCTTGATGTAAGACGTATTGTGACGATATGGATGGAGTAAGGAAGGGATGGGTCATGCATGCAGGGGGACGACCGAGTAAATTGACGCCGGAACGGCAAGCCCGATTAGCCCAAGCTATTGCGGATGGCCATTATTATGAAACGGCGTGTCGATTAGCCGGGGTGAGTTACAAAGTCTTTCGGGAATGGATGATTCGGGGGGACGCCGAAACTCAGGGAAAATATTGTGAGTTTCGGGAGGCCATTACGCGTGCGGAAGCGGAAGCGGAAGAACATGCCATTCAACAATGGAAAGCCGCGATGCCAGAGGATTGGCGGGCCGCGCAAATGTTTCTGGAACGCCGTCATCCGGATCGGTGGGGCAAGCAAGAGAAGGTGAAAGCCGAGGTCCAGGCAACGGTCAGTTGGGTGGATATCGTCAAACAAGCCCAGGGGGCGGATCATGCAGCCGACTGAAGCACAATCCTTGGTGCAGCGCGCTCAACAGGATCCGGTATGGTGGGCGACGGCGATCTTAGGCGTGGATCTTTGGGGGAAGCAACGGGAGATTCTGGAATCGGTGCGGGATCATGGGCGGACGGCGGTCCGGTCGGCGCATGGTCTGGGCAAGACCTATATCGCAGCAGTGACGGCTCTCTGGTGGCTTTTAAGTCATCCAGAAAGCATTGTCATCAGTACCGCCCCGACGTGGCCGCAGGTGGAAAACCTCCTCTGGCGGGAAATTCGACGCCTACATACGCAAGCGCGCTATCCCTTGGATGGCAAGCTCTTGACGACGAGTCTGGAGATTAGCGAGAAATGGTATGCGTTGGGCCTCTCGACGAATCAGCCCGAACGTTTTCAAGGCTTTCATGCGGAACATCTTTTGTTGATTGTGGATGAAGCGTCGGGTGTGGATCAAGGGATCTTTGATGCCTCGGAAGGATTTTTAACTGGTCCCCATGCGCGGGTCCTGCTCATTGGGAATCCGACGCAAGTCCGGGGGGAATTTTATGAAGCCTTTCGCAGCCCGCTCTATCAGAAACTGCAGTTATCGGCGTTCGATTCGCCCAATGTGACGCACCAAGACAATGTGCGTCCTTATTTGACGACGTCAGAATGGATCGACGATAAGCGCGTCAAATGGGGCGAGGGCACCCCGCTTTGGCAGTCGCGAGTCTTGGGGGAGTTTCCGGATCAGGGCGAGGATATGGTCTTTCCGCTGTCCTGGGTGGAACAGGCGCAACAGCGTGTCCCGCAGCATACCGGAGCCATTCATTTTGGGGTGGATGTGGCCCGCTTTGGGACGGATGCCAGTGTCCTGGCCGTTCGTCAAGGCCCCGATATTGTGCATTTGGAACAGCATCATCAATGGGACACGATGGCGGTGGCGGGCTGGATTGCCCAAGCGGCCAAGTCGTGGCGTCCGCAGAGTATTCGCGTCGATGCCGATGGCTTGGGGGCCGGGGTGTATGATGTACTGAAAGCGCAAGGGCTGCCCGTGGTGGAGATTCATAGCGGGACGGCGGCGAAAGACAGTGATCAGTTTTTGAATCGGCGAGCAGAATGGTATTGGGGATTGCGGGAGCGATTGGATCCCCAAATGGCGCCGGATCCGATAGCGCTCCCCCGGGATGAGGACTTACTGGCGCATCTGACGAGTTTGCATTACAAATTTACGGCACGAGGTCAAGTGCAATTGGAAAGCAAGGATGATCTGCGCAAGCAGGGACTGCCGTCGCCGGATTGCGCAGATGCCGTGTGTTATGCATTTGCGAGTGTGCAAGGGCGGAGCGCGGTAGTGGGGACGCAGCCGATGCCGCAGGTACCGCAATGGGTTCAAGGTCTGCAGAATGGGGCACGGATGCCCGTCGTAGCCGGACATGGGCAATTGCCGCAGCCGGTGACGGGGGGGAAACGCGGGGTGGGCCAAGCCTTAGCGTGTCCGCAATGCGGGAACGTGTTGAGTCGGCACAATAGTCGGGGGCAATGGTGGTGTCCGGATGACGGGTGGCAAGAAAGGGAATAGCGTAATGACGGGACTGAATATGCTGAATAAGAGTAAACCAGACCTTTTAAAGATGGCGAACGAGGCGGTGTTGTTCGATCCGAAGAAGCCATGGGACTATTGCGATGCCATCACCCAAGGCCGCGAAGGGCATTATCTGTTACAGCGTCCTATTGTGGGAGGCGATACCACGATTGCATGTTCTCTCTGCCGTGTGGAGCATCCAGAAGAGGCGGCGACGGCGCCCGTCGTGCATTGGCAGTATTTCATCGAAGAGTCTGATCTGCCTTTGCCACGTCTGAGTCGGATGCGTCTATGCCAGGCGCATTTGCGATCCTACGTGGAGGCTTTACAAGAGCAATTGGCTACGATAGAGGAGGGCTGAGACATGATGCCTAGTCACTCGACAGAGAGCCAGGAGCCGAGGAGTCAGGAGACGATGACTTTCTTAGAGTCACTGACCGAGGATTTGAACATCGTTACAGTGCGGAGAGATTTTATCGGACGGGGATGACACGGGAGGATCTTATCCAGCAGGTGTCTTCCGATGGTTTGTGGTGGGGGTATATTTTGCAGTTGTTTGATGCTGTTCAAGTGTTGGAGGATACGCAAGAATTATCGGCTGTGGGTGAGGAGGATTAGGTATGGTGACGATTATGGATGCCAGTTTGCACGGCACGACGCTGTTTGTAGAGGCGGTGGATGACGCTGGTCGGGTCAGCCGGTGGGCCATGGATTGGACGACGGTGGCCTCGGAAGGCATGAGCGCCGTGCTGAATGCGATGACCAGTGCGGGGGCGACGCCGGGTCAAGCCGTGCCGGCCTGGGTGCAGCAGTTGGTGGGGCAACAGGTTGCGGTATAAACTTCTTAGACGCCTGGATAAACTTCCAAAATATGCGGGTGAGTAGCCGCTATGACTGTATGATTATGCATCAGACGAAAGAAGGGATAGCATGGCCAATATTGACACGGCGTTAACGCGCTCCGAGGATGATCGCCCGCATCGTCGGAGATCGGTCATTGTTGGCCCGGATTGGCGGTTTTCACCTCCCGGTTCGCGGTGGGGTGCTTTTAGCATCAGTCATGCGCAACTGCGGGCGGTGGCGAAGAAATCCCCCACTGTGGCCGCGATTTTGCAATTGCGCATTCAACAGTTGCAGATGTTTGCGCGGGCGCCGCGGCATAAAGGGGATCGGGGCTTTGAAATTGTGAATCGTAGTCGCCCGGCGAATCCGACCCCGCAAGATGAACGGGTGGCAGCGGAAGTGCGGGAGTTCTTTTTGCAAACGGGGTGGCGCCCGGATTGGGAACGCCCGGATTTCGCAGGCTGGCTGGCGGGGATTGCGCGGGATCGCTATATTTTGGATGCGGCCTCGACGGAACTGGTTTACAACCGCATTGGCACCTTGCAAGAATTCTGGCCGGTGGACGGCGGGACGATTGAGCGGCAATGGTCGGATCGGTACATTCCGACGACCCGCTATGGGCGCCAGTTGGATCAGCCGGTGGCTTATGTGCAAACGGTGGACGGTCAGGTGGAAACCGAGTATGCGGCGGATGAGTTGGCGTACTGGGTGGCGAATCCGATGACCGATGTCGCACAAGGCGGCTATGGTCTGTCGGAATTGGAAAGTTGCATTGATATTGTGGCGGCGGAAATCTTGGCGATTCAATATAACTCGAATTATTTTGATCATGGGAGTGTGCCGCCGGGGATTTTGGCCGTCATTGGAAACTTCTCCGAAGAAACGTTGCAAGAACTCAATGTGATGTGGGAAACCGATGTGAAAGGCGTCGTCGGCCAGCATAAGCCTGTCGCGTTGGCGATGGATGACGGCAAGAGTATTAACTGGATTCCGATGAAGCAATCGAACCGTGAAATGGAAATGGGCGACTTTTTGGATAAGATGCGGACGGGCATTTGTTCGGTGTTTAGCGTGGACCCCATTGAAATCGGACAGCGCATGGCGACGAACAGCACGGGCATGAGCGCGTCGGAAAATACCGAAGCCAAAATTGATTTGTCACGGGATCGGGGCCTCTTGCCTGCGGTCGATTGGCTGGAGCGCAATATCAATCGGGCGATTATGCCGCATGTGGCACCCGGCTATGAATTTCGTTTTGTGGGGATTAATGCCGAGGATGAGCAGCAAAAAGTGGCGTATTTGAATACGCAAATTCAAGTGGGCGGGATTACCTTACGGGAATGGCGGAAGGCGATGGGCTTGGAACCGGTGCCGCCGCATGCCCAAGACGGCGCATGGCTGGATGCGCCGTTGAATCCGTTGGCGTTGCAAGTGTGGATGCAAGAGCGTGGCATGACGGGCACTCCGGATTTGACGCAAATGAGTGAAGCGCAACGGGGGCAATTGGCGGAGGGCCCGCAATCCCCGCCGTCTCCGCAGGAGGTGGCGAAGGCATGGCGTTGGCAGTGGAGCGCGTAGGGACGTTTCCGCCGTTTCGCTTGCCCGCGGAAGGGCCGTGGGATTTGGCGGGAATGCAAACGCTGGAGGACACCGCCGCGCAGTGGGGCTTTACCGCGGCTCAGACGATGGTGACGACGCAATGGGATTGGGTCCAGCAATATTGGGGAGGCACTGTCTTACCGCCTGTCCCTCCCGTTCGCTGGGAGTGGGAGCCGTGGGCGGTGGCCCTCTTGGTCGTATTAGGCCCACGAGCGTTGACCGCGGGGATGGCGGTGCGCCCGACACTTCATTGGGTGCAGATAATTCCCGCAGGCCGGATGCCGCGGCAGACTCCGGATCACCAGCGTATTCCGCAGCCCATTCGACGCCAATGGCATCGCATTGTGCAAGATGTCGTAGCGCGGGTGCAAGTCTGGCAACAAACGGTGACCGATCAGGTCACGACGACGATGACGGGGGCATGGCGGGCGGGAATCACGCTAGCGAAATTACGGGAAGGGTTGGCCGCTCATTTCACGGGCTGGGGCCAAGAGTGGGAACGCTTAATTCAGACGGAACTGAGTGCCGCGCGGGCCGATGCTCTCTTAGAAACGACGAGGGCGACGTGGGGGGTCGTGCAGACCCATCCCGATGCCTGTTCCGTGTGTCATCGCATGTTCGATGGCAAGACCTTTCGGCTCTTGAAGACGGCACCTGCCGATAGCGCCGCGCAAGCCTTGATGGCCTTGTGGCCGGGGAAATGGACACAGAATTGGGACAAAAAGACGCGGGATCAATGGCCCGCATTACCGCAACATCCGCGGTGTCGTTGCCGCGTGGTGCCGATGAAGGATCCGCGCCCGTGAACGTATGGCCTGGACGATTTTTGAGAGACAACAGGAGGATAGGCATGGAGAATTTGACGGATTGGCAAGCATGGTTGCACCGGGATCAAGCCCAGCAAGATCAACATTGGGTGCAATCGCAAGCGAAGCAAGATCAACAATTGGAAGCCATGGCGCTGGCCTTGCGGCAATATGGCGTCCTGATTGACGCCTTGCGTGAGGCCGTGCATTTGACGGAGGCTGAATGGGACGCCGCCGTGAATCGGGCCATTGACCGGGAACAGTTTGTGCAAAGTGGGGCCGCGAAGGAGTAAAAACCATGAGCGTTTTAGCGTTTGCATTGCACAAGTCCCAGGAGAGTGGCGAACATTGGATCACCATTCATCCTCATGGGAAGGGGGCCAACGCCAACGGCGAGGAGATGCCCGGACGCCATGTCCTCATTGATGGCGACGGCCGCATTGTCGGGGGCGCCGTGCCTCAGAGCGCTCAAGGCAAACATATTACCTCGTGGTGGAAGAAAGACCAAGGGCATGATGAACCCGCGCTCAGCCGCCATTTGCGGGAGCATGGGCGTGCGCATAGCCTCACGCCGATGGCCACGATGGTCTTGGATGCGAATCGGCATCCCACCCCGCAACCCAGTCACCGGATTCTCATCGGAGAAGGGCATCAAACCCACGAGGTCAAAAATTTTCGCAGTCGGGGCACGCATGACGAAACCGCGCCGGGCCATCTCCGGATTGTGCGGGGGAATCAGCCGGGCACCTATTTACTGGATAGTGCGTATGCCGACAAGGACGCCTTGAAAGCGGATGGGGCCAAATGGGATCCGCAGGCCAAGATGTGGGTCGCTCCTAATCAGGATGTGCTGCATCGGGTGTTAGCGGATGAGCAGCATTTTCCCCATGTGACCATTCATGAAGCGGTGGTGCATGCTTATGGACAGCAAGCCCCGGCGCAGGAACCTTCCTCAAAACCGACGCCGTCTGACGGCCCGACTCTCCCGGCGCTGCAAGGGACGCCGAAGCAGGTGGCCTGGGCCGAGGAATTACGATCCCAGCAAATGGCGGACATCCGGGAAGCCGCCGACCGGGTGTTGAAGGGGAAAATGAAAGACGGGCTGAGCCCGGAACAACAAGCGCAAGCGCAACAGAATCTCCATTTAACCCAAAAATGGTTGGCACAGCATGAGCGGCAAACCTCGGCCCGCTGGTGGATTGATCATCGCGAGGCACCCGACGGGTATTGGTGGCGCGATCTGAAGCGGTTTGTGTCGGCAGTCCCTCCCTTGGCGCAATTAGACGCCCTGCAACAGCAGATGGACACGGAGTTGTCTCAGCATCCCAATGGACGGCGTCGGGCGCAGCAATGGCTGAATGCGGTGCGAGACGGACATCTCTATAATCTGGATGCCTTCAAGGGATCCTCTTTTGCTCCGCGCACTATTGATGTGGAACTTCCTGTGCCGAACAGCGCGGGGTTTACGACGATGGCGGTTCCGGTGACGGATGCGGTGGCGAAAACGGCGGAGGCTGTGCGCCGGGCAGAAATACCGGGCGTGTCTCGGCAATGGGTGGAGGCGTTGAGTGCTTTTATTCGTGCACATCATCTGGCCGTCAAGCCGCCGGATCTTCGGATACAAAAAGCCGTGGGTCGTGGGACGATTTTAGCATTCCCCGTGACCAAAGGGTATCTGACCACCGCCTACGGGGAAGGCCGGGCACCATCGAAGACGCCCGATGCGGGTAAACGCGTCCATCAACAGGCCGCGATCACGGGGGAGACGACGGAAGAGAGTCTCCCGACTTTATGCCTCAATGGATTTACGCCCAATGTGGCGTGGGCTTTATTGCGTCGGGCCGGCTATCGGTTGCGCATTACGGACGGGGCGGCTATGTTGCCGGGGCAGACCACGATTCACGTGTCGTCGGAGGGTGTCATCACCTTGCGGGGGGCTAAAGCCGCCCGCTATGCCGCCTGGTTTAATGCGCAGTTAAAAGACATGGTGGATTGGGCCGGACAAATTGACGGCAAGCAGGAAGTGACGAGCATTCGGGGGCATGGCGGCGCATTCAGTTAACGAAAGGGGCAGGCACAGATGGCCGAAGCGAAAGGGTATACCCGCCAGGAACGGCAGGACGTGAAAGAGAAGAAAACGGCAGAATATGGGCGAGGCGAAGTCTTTGCGGTGCCGCGTTTGCGCTCGTATCCGCTGACTAAGGATCGGCGTCCCGATGCTGAACGCGTTAAGGCGGCGTGGGATTACATTCATGTGGCGAAGAACCGGGCCAAGCTTGGGGAGGATGCCGCCAAAGCCACGGCGCGGATTCGGGCGTTTGCGCACCAGCATTTTCCCACCATGCAACTGGAAGAGGACACGCGCAAGAGCTGGGCCACCGACGAGATTTATGTCTTTCCGGCCGAGCGGGTGTGGCCCTTGACGGAATCTCGGCGTCCCTCGGCGGAAGCGGTGCAAAAGGCGTGGCAATCTTTACATTCGGCCCAAGTCGAATATCGGATGCCGGATCAGGCCATGGCCGTGGCTGAGCAGCGCATTGCACTGTTTGCTGCGCACCATCATTTACCGTTGCAAGCCCGTCAGCGGTGGCGTCAGGGGATGATGTAATGCAAATTGGAGTGAAAACCGTTCGCATGGTGCGGGTCGAAGCGTCCGAAGCCGAATGGGACAGCCTGCGTCAGTTGGTGGCCGAAGGGCTCAGCGTGGTGGACACCATCACACCGGGCATGGCCCACATAGCCGCCGCGCTGGGTTTGCAGGTGCGGGCGGAAGAGGAGCGCGATCCGATGCCTACGGTCGACGCGGAGAGCGTTCCCGCGCCGGTGACCGCGTTGCCCTCTCCGCGCAAATCTCGCACCCGCAAGGAGCGTGAACCCCATGGTGATGGATCCGTTTCGGTTTAGTGCGCGTCTGATTAAAGCCACCCCCCAAGACGATGGCACCTATACCTTGGAAGGGCTCGCCTCATTGCCGGGCCAAGATTTGCAAGGGGAAGAAGTGCTGCCGGAAGGATTAGAGATTGATTACTTCTTAGGCAAAGGCTTGCCCAAAGGCGCCGGGGGCTATATTAATTACGACCACGATCCCGCGCAAATCGTGGGCTATCCCGAAGAAGGCAAGATTGGACCGCAAGGCTTCTGGATTAAATGGCGCACCCTCAATACCCCCTTTGTTCACAAGATTATGGAACAAATGCGCGCGTTAAAAGAAGCGGGCTGGCCGCGGCGCTATGGCATGTCGATTGAAGGCGTCGTCCATGAGCGTGATCCCGAAGACCCCCATATTATTCGCCGGGCCTTTATCAAAAATGTGGCGCTGACGCCCACTCCCGTGCATCCGGGGACCTTCGTGGAATTTGCCAAAAGCCTGACCGCCGCGTCACGGGTCGGCTTTGATCCTACGTATGGCCGGGCTGCCGCCTTGCGTGGATGGATCCTGGATGTGGCCGCGATTCGTCAAGGGCGGCTGAGCGTCCCGCATAATCCGTATTTTACGGCGCAAGGACTGTTTCGTCCGGATGCCGATTTGACCTATTTTCAAGAGGTCTGGGGGCAAGATGCGGCCAGTGCGCTCGATCTGGGGCATTATGCCGTGAGTCGACAACAGGCCGTGCAGAAAGCCTTGGGCGATCCGTGGGATCGCTGGCAGCGATATTTTCAGCGGCAGCGTCAACGCGATCCTACCGATCCGCATTTGACGGCGCAGGGACAGATCCAGGGCGGCGACCACGCGGTTGCGGCTCATTTTTTATCCTGTGAACAGCGTACGCGGGCGGAAACGGTGCGCCTGGTGCGGTTATTGCATGGCTCACCGGTCTTAAGTCCGGTGCGCATGAAAGGAGTTTCCACTCATGGCTAAAAAAACCCGCAGCGTCTATGACGCCATTGTGGCCGAAGCGTTACAAGACACGGTAAGAAAAAGTGTCATTGTGCCGCCTTCGGATCCCAATGGTGGGGCCAAATTGCCCTTACGGCAACGGAAACAGCCGACTAATAAAGATCGCGATGGCGAAGATTACATGGCGATTTTTGATCGGGAGGCGCAGGAATCGGATGACCAGTTGGATGATTGGATGAAATACACTCAAGCGGTCACGGGTTCGCCGGAGGATTTTGTGAATGATAATGATGATGCCCCGGCGGATCCCGATCAAGAAGATGAAGACAGTCGCGGCGCTCCCGAATATGATCCGTATTCGGATGATGACCAAGATGATGCCGCCGCCGAACTGACGGCCGGAGAATACACGCATGTCCGGGCGCATAAACGCCGCACGGTCCGCAAGGCCCAAGGCGATCATGATGCAGAGTTCGATGCCCTCTCTGATGATGATGAGGACACAGAAGATCCCGAAGACAATTTGGAAGAAGATGACGAGGACGCCAGCACCCGGCGTGCCAAAAAAGTGGCCCAAGCGACCAAGAAGGGCGTCAAGAAAAGTCGGGTGAATGACGATGATGATTTAGATGAAGATGACGAGGATCCCGATCACAACAGTGAGGATGAGGACGAAGACGACACCCATAGCGCCGTTAATCGGGCCGAACGCCGCAAGCTGGAGAAAGGGCGGAAACGCAGTATGAAGAAAGCGTTGGGCCGCGATGCGCTGGATATTGTGGATGGGAATGCCTTCGCCAAAGCGTTGGCCGACGCCATTTGGGATTTCCGCGATGATGTGGTGGCCGAAGTGCGCACCACCAATTTGACCTTGCGGAAAGAAAATCAAGCCTTAGCGAAACGCCTCGCAGCGGTCGAAGGGCGCTTGCATAAAGCCCTGCAAGGCGAATTGCAACAAGTCACCAAAAGCTTGGTGAGCGGCATGGCTACGCTGACGCCGCCGTCCGCGCTGCTGGACGATGCCGATCAGCCCATACGGAAGGGGTATGGGGCTCCCTTAGCCACGCGGCCCAAATATGCCGCCGGATGGAATTGGGAACGGGCCTTGGACGCGTTAGAGAAATCCTGGCGGGAAGATCCCGAAACCCCCGTCAAAGAAACCGACCTGACGTTGTTGGATGGCAATCACGCGCCGGAAGGATTGAGTAGCGGGGCCGTGCGACTGTTGCATGCCCAACATCTACTGTAGGTCGGAAAGGAGTCTGAACGATGAACAACGCACAAATGGAGAATGCCCAGGCCTTATCCAAATCCCTTCGCATGGATTCGGGCGGCTTGATGATGGGGGATTACGTCACCGGGGGGCTGACCAATGAGTCGTTTGCCCGGTTGCAAAAAGCCTTGGTGGCATCCCCTTCCACCCCCGGCGGTCCGGGCGATGGATCCAGCTTAATTCCGCAAGCCTTGGCGCGGACGCTCAAAAATGTGACCTTTAAGCTCAATAAAGTGAAACTCTGGCGGGCTATCGCGAAGCAAGATGCCTACGCCATGGAAGAAGAGTACGATCAGATTACGCAATACGGTTCTCGCGGAGGAATTTTTACATCCGCGATGGCAACACCGCAAGGTAATGATTCGACCTTCGACCGCTTGCAGGTGCGGATGACCTACATGGCAACGGCCTACGCGACCGATATTGCCATCATGGCGACTGAAGTCGTGGGCGGATCCGCCGAGGCCTTGCAGATTAACAACGCCACCCGTTATTTGTTGGGCGGTGTCGAACGCCAATTGTTTTATGCCGATTCGACGTTGGTCCCGTCGGCGTTTAATGGCGTTAAGGCCATTATCAAGGGCTTTGCTCAATCTAATGGCTTTACCAACGTCATCTTGAATGCCAAAGCCTCCGGCATTTCGGTAGACCATTTAGAAAATGTGATGCAGGCCATCCAGGACAACTCCGGTGATCCGGAAAGTGGGTTGTATGCGGCTTATATGGCTCCGCGGGTTCAATCGTACTTCACCAAGACGTATGCGCCGGCCCAGCGGACAGAAATCAACCAGACTCAATTGATTCGCGATGGGCGTTTGTGGGTTGGTACCCCCGTGGATGGGTACAACTCGACGTATGGTCCCTTGGGCATGGTCAATGATATCTTTTTGAACAGCGATGTGCCCGTCACAACGGTGATTCAAGGCGTTCCGGCGACACCCACCGGTGTCAATGCGGTTTTGAACACGACCAGTACGGAAGATCCCAATATCGGTACATCCCAATGGGTCACGCCGAGTAGCCCGCAAGACTATGGCGTTGGCTATGCCGGCGGTCCGGTCACGTATGCCGTGGAAGCGAATGACGCCGCCGGGCCGTCCTTGCTCTCGACTGCCAGCGCATCTGTCACGGTGGGATCCGGCGAAAGCGTCACGATCACTTGGAACCGGGTCACCAGCAGCCCGCAGGCGAACTATTACCAAGTATTTCGGAGCATGAACGGCGGCCCGTGGTTGCCGGTGGCGCGGATTGCCGATAGCGGCGGAGCTAGCGCGACCCAAAGCTGGACGGATGAAAACATCACGGTGGCCGGCGCGTATGATGTGTTTATTATCAACCACGACGCGGAAGAAGGATTAGTCTTTAAACAATTACTGCCCTTCTTCAAATGGCCGTTGCCTATTCCGGCTTTGGCGCGGTACTTCGCCGTGGCCCTCTTGGGTGCCCCTTTGATTTACGTGCCGTCACGCTGTGCCGTGATCGAGAACATTCAAATTCCGGGAGGCAGCCTGGCACCCGTCCAATTGTCCTAACGCAAAGGAAGGGAATACCCATGTGGACGGTACAAAACGTCTCAGCAGACATCGTCAGCATTACGGATACGCCGATCCTGCTTACGTGGAATCCGGGGGCCTTGCAATCCGTCCCCATGGCGTATTTTCAACAAAGTCGGCAACTCAGTCAAGCGATTGCCAGCCAACAATTATGCGTCATCGCTTACGGATCTTTTGCACCGATAGCCTCTTGGGCCCCTTTGACGTATGTGGTGGCCGGGACGCTGACGAATACCGGCTTACAACCCGTCACGCTGACTCAAAGTCTGAATACGGCCCCGTTAACCTTGGGTCCGTTTACCCAAGGCACTGTCTTGCTAAATGTCACGGCGTTTGGAGCGAGTGGGGATAGTGTGGCGTTGGGATTTCAGGCCTGGGATGGCGTGGTGTTTTACCCCGTCCAAAGTGTCATCGCAGCGACCACGACCATGGGGCCGCTTAGCGCAGCCTGGAATCCTCCCGCTCTGGCGGGACGGTTTGTGTGGACGGTGAGCGGATCCGCCACGGTCAGTCTTTTATATCACGTCTTAGCCGAGTAGGAGGAACATCATGCGGGTGATTCAACGGTTGATGGGGGTGGAAAATCCCCTCACTACCTTACGGCTCTATGAGCATACGCTGCATTTTCGCCGCGGCGTCGCCGAAATTGACACCTTAACGGAACGGGAAATTCATCGCTTGCGAGCCTTTGGCTTTCGGGTGGAGCGGGGCGCGGTGGCAAAAACCGTCCAAGCGGCGAAAGCAGCGAAACCCTCGGAATCTTTAACGCCGCCCGTCGAGGACACGGAGCGCGCAGAGATTCCGGATCCGGCAGTAGACAAACGTGTCCGGCCTGCGCGATTGCGCGGGAAGAAGGAGGAATAACGGATGCCACAATTGTATCAACGGCCTTCCTATGCCCAACGGCTCTCCACATTCTTGCTGAATTTGCGGCCGGGACAGGATAAAGCGTTGGTGATGGATGCCCGGCCGCCGCAAGGCGGCATTAATAGCGAGGATTTATTTGGGGCCGCAGGCACTGGCACCACGGATGCGACGGTGGGCACCACCATGGCTATCGTCCATAATTTAGGCGTGATTCCAGCCGTCAGCGACATTACCCTGACGCCGACCAGCAATGGGGTGGTGTATTTGGACACGGCCAATCCGCCGACGACCACGACCTTTAACGTGTTGGGGTCCGCAGCCAGTTTGACATTTGCCTGGCAAATTATTACGACCCTGCCTCATCCGAGTCAGGAGATGGTCTAAATGGGGCAGCAATTCGGGCAGCAAATTGCCGAAGTGCTCAAACAACAGTTGGACTGGGTGCCCCGCAGCCGGGATCTCAATGGCGGTGGCCCGCAAGGTGGGCGCCTGGTGATGCCCGCCTATGGCATGGACCCGGTTTGGATCGCGTTAGCGATTACCGATACGGCTCCCCATGCGGGATTCACCGCGCAAGAAGCGGTGGTGAATCCGACCGGGGGTTGGTATGACCCCGTCTATGCCGTCTATAAAACGCTGTTTGTGATTTCCACGCTGAATGAAGCCGTGAGCATCCAGTTGACGTGGAGTCTGGATGGCGAAAGGTATTATGCGTTGGGCACCGCCACCTCGGTGGCCGCCGGGAGTGAGAGTGCCCCAGTGACGGCGATTATCACCGCCTCGACGCCCAGCGGCTATATCCCCTATGTGAGTGCGATTGCGAGTTGTGCGACAGCGCCCGCCAGTGGGACGCTGACGGGCACCATGGCACGTTTAGGATAAGGAGGATCCCTGTCTATGAGTCAGCCTATTGTGATTCCCTCATTTGGCGGCGATGCCAGTGTCGGCGCCATTCAAACGCACTATCCTTTTACCGCCGGAGTAGATTTCCCGATACCTACCGCGGCCAATGTCGGAGCCTTAGCAGCCAGCAATGGCGCGCAAGCCGGGGAACTGGTGAAAATCGGCACGGCCACATTAGCCGTCGGGACCGCGGCGACGGCCACGGATGCCATTACGTTTGCCGATGCCTTTCCGACGGCCTGTGATGGCGTGCAATTGACATTGGGCGGTCTGGGGGGGGCGGTGATTAATGGCGCACCCTATGCCGCCAGTGTGACGGCAAGCGGCTTTACCGCCAGTCTGGATGTGACCACAGCGGGATCCGGCAATGTCACGGCCTATTATGTGGCTTTCGGGCATTAAGCGGGACGAAGGGAGGGCCGGAACATGAGTCTGCTGCAAACCTACTCATCTTATCAGCCGACTTATCGGGCGGATCAGCAATTTGTCCACGGCAATCCCATTCCGGCCCTCTGCCCTCCGGATTTTGTCTTAGATCGATATCTCACGGGGCTCCCTTTGACGGCGAGTATTGGCGGGGCGGATCTGCAAACTATTGTGCAGCAAAAGATTGATGCCAGCGTGGGCGAATTTGAACAGCGCTTGAATATGTTTTTGGTGCCCCGTGTCATCATTGCCTGTGCCATGAATTATACTCCGCAAATTATTGCCTCGGTCAGTGGGGAGAATGCGAATGGGTACGGCGTCACGGGTAATCCGGCCCAACCCGGTGTCGATTATGACATGCTGGAAGTGCCGTATGATTACACGTCTCGGCGCTTTGAACGATGGTCCCTCATCAAAGCACGGCATCGGCCCATTTTGGAAATCCATAATATTGTGTTTGCCCTGCCGCCGAATTTCGGGATCTTAATCGTGCCGAAACCCTGGATTACGGGCGATCCCAATAGCGGCATTGTACGCATTGTGCCCGTCGAAGGCGCGATGGCGGTGACCTCTCCCGGCGCGGGCATGTGGTTGCCCTTTTTCACCATGGGTCAAATGAACCACGTACCTCAATTCACACAAATGACGTATACCTCCGGCATTCTGCCGATTCCGGATGACATGGTGGATGCGTTGGCGATGCTGGCAGCGGCCAAAACCTTGCAAGTCTATAACCGGGCGTACTATCCCGGCGTGCAAAGTTTCACGCATAATGTGGACGGATTTACCCAAACCGTCCAATTGCGTGCGAAAGGCCCGTTTGCGCAGGATATCGAAGATCTGACGCAACAAGCATTAAATTATCTCGCCATGTATCGGCAGAGCCATAACGGCTTGCGTATGGAAAGTCTGGGGCGGTAACGATGCAATATAATCCTGTCACACCGGTCCCCTGGCTCTTTGAAGGGCTATGGCAAGATCAGGACCAAGGGGGTCAAGCCTATCGCCTCACCGTGTATAAGATGGCGCCGTGCCCTTGCGGAGCACAACCGGGGCAGCCAGCGGACATGTCCTGTGTGGCTTGCGGAGGCACCGGGATTCTCTATCCGACGCCGCCGCGGACGTTATTGGGGATTGTCACGAATGTGACGCTGCAGACGGATCTGGTGGCCATGGGGTTGGCCGAAGCCGGGGATTTGCAAATCTCCACGCGACCGGGCCAAGGCCATCTGGATCCCTTTGACTTGTGTTTCGTGCCGTGGTCCATGGGTATTCCCGTCAGTGGACAAATCATGCAGCGCGGAACGGGATCGACGGATCAACTGCCTTATCGAGCGGCCCTCGTGGAAGGCATTTGGACCGTCGATCCGACAACGGGAATGGTGACACCCTATACCCTGCAAACGGATTTTACCGTCCACGGACGAACGATTACGTGGATCGGGCGCACCCCCCCTGTGGGCACCCAATACACCATTCGCTATAGCGGGGATTTTGAATGGGTGGTCTTTCATCCGCCCGATCAACGCGTGGCCTTTGGAGTGGATTTAGGCGAACGGGCGATTTTACGCAAGCGCTATATTCTGTTGCCGAATGCGCCCGCTCTGAGTTTATTGGGGGAGTGAGGGGCATGAACCTGGTGGGCTGGGACGTGACCGGATTAGCCGATCTCCAACACTATGTGCAGGCGTTAGCCGCGCCCTTTCCCGCCGAGGCCCATGAAGCAGCAGGCGCTGTCATCCAAGAGGTCTGGCAAGCGGCGGCGACGGGCACGGTGATTCCTCCCCTGGCCGCACCCTATACGAATGAAAAACTGGCGGCCAGTGTGCAGGTGCAGGTGTCCGGGGACGGCGCGACGATCAGTGCGGATCCGGCACAGATGCCAGAAGGCGGGATAGCCCCTCGCAATATGAAACCCGGATTGTTACACGGTCCTCATTCCCGTCTGGGCCAGCATGGACGCTACAACATCATTCCGATGCACCATGACGCGGCCAGTCTGCCGTCTTCGGTCGTCCGCCAGTTGGTACAAGGCGGGGCCGTGACCTCGTTAGAGGGAATCCGATCCAAGATCCTCAATGGCGGACAGCCCGTGCTGGCCTATCACGCCGGGAGCGGCACGTTTCAGGTCGTCAGCCATTACACCTGGCGCACGGGGCTCTATACCGGGATGCGGCTGGGGATGCATAAGGATTATTCGAGCGGCCCGGTCACCTTTCGCACCGTGTCGGAACGCAGCCCGGCAGCGTCTTGGTGGTATCCCGCGAAGGCGGGGATTCCCTTGATGCAAGCGGTCGAACAAGCCGGAGTGCCGTTAGCGGAATCGGTGTATGTCGGATGGTGGGAGGCACGATGCAGTGATTGAAGTCGGTGAATGGACTCTGCAAGCGATTGTGCAAAACGGCCTTACCACCGTACAAGGCGCAGCGGCAACGCTGATCCCCCAGATTCTGCCGCAAGCCTCCGCGGCCCTGCAAGCGCAAATCATTACGGCCTTGACGACGGGCGGCCTGAAAAGCGTCCCGGTGTTGTTAGCCTATTTGCCCACGCAGACGCCGAGTTTGCCCGCTATCTATTGTTATGGCATCCCCGGTGGCGAGACGCCCGAGAACGACGTGATTGGGCAGCAATGGAACGAAGTGCCGATCACGGACAGCAGCGGGACGGTGACGGGCTATACGCTGTCGCAGGGCATTCTGGTGCGTAAGGCATGGAATTTTACCATCGGCACCGTTAATGTGAATGATTTGCTGACGCTCACGGCCTTGGTGCAGTGGAGCTTGATTGCCGCCCGGCGTACTTTGGGCGCGTGGCCGAATGCCTACATTCAGCAAATCCTATCCTGGAGTGGCTGGGGACCGATGGCCAACAGCGCAGGCGACGTGATTTTCCCCTATCAGCAAACCCTCACGTTCACCATCACCGTCGCCGACGATGCCCAAAGCGTCAATACGCCGGTCATTACCGGGTATAATCCGGCCACGATTACGGCCTCCACCTAAGAAAGAAGGATTCACATGACCAAAAAAGCTTCTGCGCCGGATAGCGTGGCGGGGCCGATAGAACATGTCGTGCCCTGGCTCCGGCGCCAAGTCGGTCTGCCTATCGAAGCGATGGCAGGCTTTGTGCAGCATGTCGGCGCCGACTGCTGGGATACGGCGGAACACTGGCTGATCCGCTGGGATCAGTGGTTTCACGGGACCGGGCCTTCACGCCGGTAGGAAAGGACGTGTCATATGCCTGTCAATTTTAATGGGCAAGTGCTCATTCAGCCGCAAGCCCGCACGGCGTTTAATTATGCGGGACTGAATCCGCCCAATCCGGTGACGCCGAATGCCACGGTCTTGATCGGCCCCAGCAACCAAGGCCCGAACGCCTTGTCGCTGATTCAGAGTCCGGCGGACATCCTGAACATTCTCGGCCAAAATTCGGATGGGGCTAACGCTTGCTGGCTCGCCTTGAATCCCTCGGGGGAGACGAATGGGGCCAACCCGCTGTATTTCTGGAATGTCAATCCCACCACGCAAGGCACGCTCAGTCTCGCCAATGCCTCGGCCGTGGCCCAAATCACGCTGACGACCACGCGTTGGGGAGCGGCGGCCAATCTGATTAAAGTGGCGGTGAGTGCGGGATCGAGTGCGGGCTACACTGTCGTCGTCGCTGATGATTATTCCGGCCAAGCCGTGACGTTATCGAATGTGGTCTTGAACGTGCTGTCGATCTGGTACAGCGGCACGGGCACGTCGCCCACGGTGAGTGCCACCGACAGTCAATTGACCCTCGTCGCGACCACCTCCGATGTAGGCGGCACGATTACGTTTAGTAGCGGGATGACAGCCCAACAATTGGTCAATCAGATCAATACCTTCACGGGCTGGAATGCGACACTCCTCGATCCCAATCCCCTGGATAATGTCAACGCGTTGTTTGACAATGTCTCCGATGTGACCGTGGGCACCACCAGTACCACGTCCACCACGCTGACGGCCAATGTGACCGCCGTAGTGCGCGCCTTAAACGGGCCGCAACAAAGCTGGGTCACGGCGGTGCGGGATGCGTCTGCCACCAGTTTGGCGACCGCCGGAACCTTTACCTATGCCAGCGGCGGCAGCACGGGCACGCCCAGCACAGCCGACTGGCAAGCCGCGTATACCGCCTTGCAAGCGCAAACCGATGTGCTCTGGGTGACACCCATTACGCCGGAATCCAGCACTTGGATGATGAACGATCAGCATTGCAGTTATATGCACTCGCTGGGCTATGGCCGTTCGGGGATTGTCGGCGGGGATGCGGGGACATCCGTCAGTACCGCCCTGACGAATGCCGCCTTATTTGCCGACCAGTACACCAGTTACTTGGTCAACGGCTATACCGCGCCGGCCTTGGACGGGAGTATCCAAACCTTCCCGCCCTATGTAGCCGTGGCGGCTTTAACGGCCATGGAAGCGGGGCAGCCGTTGAATGAATCCTTGACGCTGAAATCCCTCCATGCGTTGGGCTTGGAACAGACGTTTGCGGTGCCCACGGTGGATCAGTTGGTCCAAGGCGGTTGTCTCGTCTTGAAGCCTTTTGACGGCCTCTATGTCGTCACCAAAGGCCAAACCACGGCCGCCTTAGATCCCGCGGCCACCAGTGATCAAATTCAGATGAGTGCGGTGAACGAACGCTTTGTCATCGAAAAAGGGATGAATACGGTCCTGTCGGCCTTTGTCGGGCAGCCTATCACCTCCACGACGGCGTCCCGGGTGCAAGATGCCGTGCTCCATTATCTCGCCAGCGTTGGGCAGAATCCGGGTGCGTTGATCTTCCAAGTGCCAAAGCGGAGTCAAGTGGTGGTAACGATTAGCGGCACCGTCATTTCCGTGACCGCCCCGGCCAGCCCAACCCTCCCGGCGGACTTTGTGTTAGCGCTCCTGACCGTGACCCAAGACACCGCGGTCGCGGCGTAGAAAGGAGTCTTCCATGCCGAATCCGCTTATTGGCAATCAGCAGGTCTTTTCGGGTAACTATGGCGAAGCATTTTTGAACCAAACGAAGATGTTCGGCTTCAAAAATTGGACGGCGAACTATTCCGTCAACCTCTCGCCGGAAGGGCAAGTCGGGACCGGCACACCCATTTACGTACCCGGCCTAATCAGCGTGACCTTGACCATCTCCAAATTGATGATGTTTGATCAATCCTTGAGTTCGCTGGGATTTGAACCGGCGGACGGGCTTAATAATATTGCCAAAATCCCGCCTTTTGTCGCGAATTTGTATGACTCGCTGGCGGGCACGCTCATTAAATCGATTTGGGGCTGTATCTTTGACTCCAACTCGATTAATGCCGCTGCCAACGGCGCCTACATCGAAACCTTCACCATCATGGGTACCGATGCGCAAGGCACCGGCGGGATGCAGAATGGAGTCTAACCGATGAATGATGCCGTGACCGCATTACAGCAGCATACCTTTCAATTGCCGCAAGGCGTGTGGGTGTTGAAGCATTTGCGCTATGGGGACACCTTGCGCATGGCGGGCCTCGCCACGCGTTATCTGGATTGCCGGTTTGAGGATGCGCCCATGGCGTTTCAGACAGCGGCCCTCATTCGGGCCACGATTGAATTGGCGACGGTACAAGCCCCGCCTCAGTGGGATTGGGAGACGCAAGAGGACGATCAAGTCATTACGGCGTTGTATACGCAATACCGTGAGTGGGATGACTCCTTTCGTGCGGGCATGGCCGGCGCAGCGGGAGCGCCTCGCCCAGGAACGGCAGAATAGCCTCTGGTTTTGGTATCGCCAAACCTACCAGATCCCGCTGCAGGATCCGCGCTTGGAGAATGTCACCGAAATGGACCTCGAAGTGGAATACCTGGCGTGGGCTGCTTACCATCAGATTGCCTTAGCCCCCGAAGATGATGGGGCCGTGGATGCGTGGTGGGAGGCCGTCCAACGCGGGGAATCGGATGAATCGGATGAAAGCCAAGCCCGCTTCATCGCCCAATGGCGGCAAAGACATTCCATGAATACTCCGGGAGCCGATGATTGGGACGTCATCACACAGAGAGGAGGCGACGGGTATGGCCGATCATGAAATTCGGATTCATCCCACGGTGAATCTGCAAGAGATTCACAACTTAGAACGGCACTTGGAGCAGGTGCGGCAGCAAATGGACCGCATTGCGGGGAGTGCCGCGAAGATCACCATCCCGTCGGCCTCGCCGGGCCAGCCCCCGCGGACCGTGGCCGAAGACGTGCAAGGCCGCCAGCGGCGCTGGACCCAAGGATCGCAGCGCGTGGTGGAAGCGCAGAATGCAGCCATGCCGCCTGCGGGCGGATCGGCGCGGCGTGGCCGTTCGGGGCGGCAATCTGCCACGGGCGAGAATGCCCGGACCCCCGGCGGCCTCTTGAATTGGATTATGTCCGTCTTTCTGCCGGATCAGCCGACCATTCAAGAGATGACGCACAGTACCAGTCCGATCAGTCCGCACCATCTCCTGCGCGCCCGCAATACCCAATCGGTTTTGGGCCGCAGTCGGCAATTACAGCAAGCCTCGGGCAACAACCTCAATAGGACGGCCACCGCCGCCGCGCAGATTGCCGCCGAAGAAGGGCTGGGGCCGCTAGATCAATATGGGTTACGCCAATCCGCGGAACGGGTCCAGCAATGGCATCAGGGTCCGGGCCGTTTCGCGGCTTATCACGCCTATCATCAACGTGCCGTGCAAGCGGCCGCCGCCAAAGCAGGCGGGAGCGGGGGATCCGGTGCGGGATCGGGATCCGGTCGGATGGGAGCGGCCTCCAAAGCGCTGTTGGGAGCGGCAGGGCTCGGCGGGGCATCGGAATTGCTCGGTTCCTTAGGCGGCTGGGGCGCGGCGGCCTTGGGCGTCGGCTATGTCGGCAGTCAAGTGCGGAGCGGCTGGCAGAACTACCGGACGCAAGGCACGGCCTTTTCCGCACTCAGCCGGGCTATTGGGGATTTAGGCGAGAGTTTCAACACCTTGCGTGATCAGGCCAATACGCTGGGCACCAGCTTTGCCGAAACGCTCCCGACCATTACCCAAGTGGTGCAGACGTATGCGCCGTATGTGGGGGATTTGCGGAATAAGGCATTAGGCTCGGCCTTGAATGCCTCGCAAGGGCTCGCCTTCAGTTATGGCTTGAATCCCGTCTCGACCACGCAAGCCTTTGGGCAAGCCGCGCAAATGGGGATTACGGCCACGGGCGGCAGCCCGGGGCAAATGACGCCACCGCAATGGGCCGCCTTGATTGCCAATGCCACGGCACAAGGGCAAATGCAGGGACGCACCGGGCAAGTCTTGGCGTCGATGCTGAGTGTTTCGCAGAACATCGCCCAGCAGATTGCCCAAGCGCCGAATCAGAATATCCTCGCGGGGATTATGACGGCGATGAACCGATCCGGCAATGCCATGTTGCAAGGGACGAACGGCGCGGCCATTCTTAACAATCTTAATAGCGGGATTACTCAACCGGGATCCGGGGCGGCCGGGGAACTGTTTACCCTACAAGCCTTAAATTCCAATCGCCAACTCAGTTATTGGCAAACCCGCTATTTGCAGGCCCAGGGGCTCTCCGGTGTCAATCCGACGACGCACCTGACGAACTTTGCCGCGGAATTGCAAGCGATGTACAAGATGTTGCCCGGTGGCAAAGTGACCGGCACGACCGTCCATGGCATCTGGATGCCTAGTACGCAGACAGCCGCCGTGGGGGGCATGTTGGGATCCGTGATGCACCTGACCCAACCCCAAATGTTGCAAGTCCTCAAAGCGTTTCAAGGTCAGCGCCTGACCGCCATTAACAAGACGGAGGAATTGGCGAATCGTTGGGGCGGTCCCAATGCCCTGCAGACGTTGCTCCACAAGGGTGGCATCAATGTCTTCGGGCAGATCGCGAATGCCACGAATGTCCATCAACTCACAGCCACCGCGAATACGATCACCAAGAATTTACATGGAACTATTGCGAAGAGCTTTACCGCCACGCAGAAGCAGTATGAAGCGCTGGGGAAGACTCATCCCACATCGCTCAAACAGGCTGAGGCTATCAGTCATCAACGAGCGTTAGATTTCCAAGCCATGCAAAAAACCCTAGGCCAGAGCGTTCTGCATGGTCCACAATTGATGACGCCCCTGCAGCGGCTCAATCAAACCATTGCCGCCACACAAAAAAACTGGACGAAAATTGCCGACAACATCCAACCACTGGCTAGCGCTACGGCAAAACTGGCCGAAGCAGTGTCGACACCGGGCAAAACGACAATGAATTTGTTAAACCGTCCGCCGGGAACCACGTGGACCGAGGACTTCATGCACTGGATTAGTGGCGGGCGTATTCCCCTCCACGCGAATCAAAAACCCTTTTCGCATCCGCATGCCTCGGCCCGGACTTCGGCCTATCAGCCGTGGATTGGGACCCCGAGTACGGCCACGCCCTCGGCGCAATTAGCCGATTTTGTCATGGGCAATATGCAAGCTGCGGCCAATCTGCCGTTTCAATCCAGTTCCAATCAGAACGGGAACAATAATGGCGGAGCCATTCTGGCCAGCCTGCAAATCGGAGGGCAATCGAACCCCAGCGGCACAGGGGTCAGGCGATGGGGACCCAATATTTCTGATATTATTAGCCATCTCCCCAATCGGTCTGCGTTGCTGACACCGGGGTTGGTGGAAGCGGTGATGCATCAAGAATCGGGCGGCCAGCAGTATTGGGCCAACGGCCAGGTCAAACAATCCTCGGCGGGAGCCTTGGGGTTGATGCAACTCGAACCCGGCACAGCCGCGAGTCTCGGTGTCAATCCGAACAATCCGATCCAGAATCTGGCCGGAGGGATTCTGTACTTGAATCAGCAGCTCCAGAAATTCGGAAACGTCCAGCAAGCTCTCTCGGCCTATAATGCCGGACCGGGGGCCGTCCCGGCGAACGGCATTGATCCGGCCACGGCGCAGTATGTGCGCGACATTCTCGCTGAACTCAAATATCTCAACAGTCAAATTAGTAATGGCACAGTGCAGACGCACCTGGCTTAAGGGCGATCCGGGGGCAAATCCCGCTGACAATGCGGGCAGACCGTGGCACCTGTGCGGACGGGCTCCTGACAAAACGGACAGGCAAAGCCGTTTCGCAGCGCATGAGTGCGCCGGGCCGCGTCGGTCGGAGCCGTCAGCGCAATAATGAGGACGCCCAACCAGCCCAGGCAGAAACCTAACGCGAAAGCGACCCCTTCCCGTCCCTTGCGTTCACCAATATGCAAGGCCACGATAAAGGGTGTGACCCATAACAGTACGACGGCCACTAAAGTTCCCATGATTCCTGTCTCCTTAGAAAAATTTTATTAATGCAGAGGCTCTCTGTGCGGATTTTCGCGCGTCGTATTGATGATGACCTTGCTTAGGCCACGAATCCGCTTGGGAGGCCTGAAAATGCGTCTGCGCGTGTCACGGCCACCAATGGCCTAATGGTGGCGGTTGATCGGTCCATTGTAGGCTCACGACCTCCCCGGATTGCAAATGCAGGGTCCAGCGGTCCGCTTGGCTGAGAGCTTCTTGGACTTGAACCCAAGGGATGGTCCAAATGCTTTCCTGATATTGCATCCAGAGTCCGGCCCGATTGATGAGGACATGACAAGATGGATACCAGGATCCCATGCGGTTGACATGGGCAATCGTTAACATCCCTCGGCGTTGTTTTTGCTGCCAGCGGCCATAGCCTATCAATAATCCCATGCCGACGATGATCCAAAGCATGGCGTCCCCTTCCTAAAACGGATTGCGGCCTCCAGCAATCGACAAAGCAATCCCGGCATTGGCGTTCAAGGCCGTTAAATAATCTTGGGGCGTCAACGAAAACTTATAGGTGTTCACGCTCCCTTCTGGTCGCCAAGTGATGATCGCCAGACAGTGCTTGCCGAGCGTTTCATGAAAGACTCCTTCATTGGCCGCCGTGACATCCAGATCATTGATGCGATCAATCACCGGGCCTAAAGCGGTACTGGTCCCGGACCCGCCGGATAACGGAGTCGGCACATAGGCATAAAAAAAATGAAAACTGGGCAACGCACAGCCAGCGTTCAGGGAACTCGAAGACGGCGGGGCGTTCGTCGCCAATCTTAAAAAAATCCATGCGATTAGAATAATCCCTACGAGTAATCCGATGCCGAGACGCATTATCCCGGAGGATCGCTCTGGTTGTTTCATAGAAAATCCTCTTTTCTCTATTTTGATGTGAACTGTTTAGCTTGATTATTACAGATTACCATCCTTTCGGATCACTTTTTGGCGGTCAAGCAAAAAAATCTGACGCAAAGGATCAGCCCATGCCACAAATTACCCCGTTTCGGACGCAAGTGGACGTGCAAGCCTGGACGCCGCAAGGCCAGCATCATCATCTCGATTTGATGGGCAGCCTCAAACAGATCCAAACGTCGAAAACCACGAATCAGCCCTATGGCACGTTTACTTTGACGTTTACCTCACAGGAACGCGGGCATGGGACGTGGGCCGATAAACTCCCTTACCGGACCTATGTGGAAATCCGGGCCGGGGCCAATACCGTGGGAACACCGCCTATCCTCATGCGGGGGTTTGTCAGTACGGGCACCCAATCCTTGACGATGCCCCAAGCTCCGAATGGTCCCGCACGGCAAGTCGTCATTAGTGGCAAGGACATGGGCGTTATTTTGGCCGACTGGCAGATTCTCTATCTCTGGGGCATTGATCCGATGGCCACTTATCTGAATGCCAATACCTCCGGGGGCAATGCCTTGGGCCATGCCTTGGGCGTGAGTGTGCAGAGTGCCGATCCGGCGTCCCTGGTGCAAAGTTTCTTTGACAAACTCGTCGCCACGGCCGTGAAAGGCTTGCAGGAAACCATCAGCCCGGCGATTCCGTCGATGACACCGGAGATTACGTTGCCCTCGGCCTATCAAGTGAACTTTGTGAATTTACAACCGTGGCAAGGATCGTATGCCAACTTTCTGGACTACTTTGCTTCGCCGCCTTGGGGCGAGAATTTTGTCTATGATGCCGAATCCGGTCCGCAATACATTCTTCGGCAGACACCGTATAAAAATTTCAGCACCGGATCGTATCCACTGCCCTTTGGCAACATCGGGAACAACGGCTTCTTCCCGGATGTGACGATTAACGCCGGGGATATCACGGGGCATAATCTGACCATCAATGGCGCAGAACAGGTATACACCTATTATTTAACGATCCCGGATATGGCGTCGAGCCAAGCGCAATCCAATGCGCTCTGGTATTATGTTTCGACCGGTAATGCGACCATTACGAAAGTCGCGCAACCCAAAACATCGACGCAAGCCGGCGGGGTGCAATTCACGACGCCCACCCAAGCCCAGATCCCCGGTAGCAATCCATATTACGATGCCGAACGCGCCAATATTTGGGGGATTCGTCCGTTGCAAGTCACAACGCCCTGGATTTCAGCCATCGATCAAACGATGACACCCATTCCGGCGCAGATGAATACCTGGCTCGTCAATGTCTTTCAGAATAACGATCTGTTTTCGTCTGGCACCATTAGTTGCCACGGCCATCAAGCCTTGAAGATCGGCCGCTATGCGGTGGTGGCCCCTGGCAAGAATACGGTCTTTGCCCAACCCTATGAAGCCTATATTGAGCAAGTCGACCATATGATTGATATTTATTCGAATACCGCCACCTGGACAGCGAATTTGGGCGTCGTACGGGGCCGGGTGCGCACCACATTGTAAGGGGAGGGATCACGATGCCGGGACGCCCGCAAGCCGCATTGAAGAAAGCGCAACAGCCTAACCCATACCGGACCACCATTGGCCCGCGCTTACTCTGGGGGAAGATTTCGGGACGCCATCCGGAGACAGGCCGCGTGGATGTGACGTTGGATCACGGATCGATTGTGCCGAATTGCATTGTGGCTCCTCAGATGCTCGGGCAAACGGTGGGAGAAACGTATTTGCCGCCTTTTGACCCCGTGACGCCGGATGCCACCCCGCAAGGGCCATATGGCTTACCCACGTTGCCTGCCAGGGATACGGATGCCACGCAATATGTCCTCGTCGACTGGTTGGAAGGATCAGGCCGTCAACCCGTAGTCATGGGGGCGTTGCCCACCCTCCACAGTACGATTGCCCCGCAAACCGCCGGATGGAAGGTGTTCCGGCATGAAGGCGGCTATTGGGAAACCATCGATCCGGAGGGCAACTGGACGCAAACCTGGCCCGACGGCTCCTTTATCAGTGTCAGCACGGCAGGCAGCCCGGCCCACCCCGCCGACATCAATCCGCATTTTCCCCCGCCTCCCGCGACGACACCCGTCCAATTCACCTTGCAAACCGCAGCGGGGGCGAAAATGACGCTGAACGGCACCACCATTACCATCACCGGCGCGACGAATGTGATTCTCAATGATGGCACACAAGGCGTGGCCCGATTAGGGGATAGCGTCCAAGTGAGCGGCACCGATTCCGCGGGGGACACGTTTACCGCCACAGGCACCATCACTTCAGCCAGCACTACCGTGTTGAGCGGATAGGAGGGATCCGTATGGGCTTTGTGCCACCGCATCAACAATACGGTAAGCAGGTCACGTTTTTGACTTTCCCGGCTTACCCCAACGCCGACGGCTTTAAGACGCCCGGCAATCATGTGCTCGTTCTCCCCGTCAACCCGGATATTACAGACGTAAAGCCGTGGCGCACGACACCCACCCAAACCATTCAAGGGGTCTATACCGATAACTTTGGCGGGGGTGTGCGAATGCTCTCCGTCTCGGGTCATACCGGGTACTGGCGGGGGGTGGGCCTCTATCAAGGGCAACCAGTGGATGGATTTACGGCCTATAATGCGCTGAATGACGAGATTATCCAATATTATTTCGACTTGATCGAAGAAGACGGCACCACCGAACCTGCTGTGACGCTGCAATATATCAATAATATTGATGAACAATTTTATACGCTGATGCCGACGCAAAACTTTCAGTTGCTCCGTTCACACAGCAAGCCCTTTCTGTACCAATTTCAAGCGCAATTTATCGTGCTGGCCGATCATCATCAAGGCTCGACCATTCCGGTGCCGGATCCCATTGATCCGCTCCTCGGAGGCAGCACCACCATTCCCGGCCTGACGATTACGACAACCACCACCCCGGCTCCGCGATCCCCCGCGCAAGCGCCGAGTGCGACAGCGCTCCCGCCTCCGGCCCGAAAAGTCGTCGTGCAAGCGGGGCAGACGCTCTGGGCGATTGCCAGTCAGCAATTGCAGACGACCAATAATACGGCCATTCAAAAGGCGGTGAACGCCATTGCTGCTGCCAATCATTTGGCGAATCCCAACAAAATTTATGTCGGCCAAGTCTTGATCATTCCGGCCATTCTCTAACGCGAGGAGGAATGCGCATGTTAGCGCGCCCGACACCCCAACAGGCATTTGCTCATCGTTATGCCGTGATCGCCCAATATTTCGCCCAGCATCCCGTCTGGTATCAATGGGCGCAGACCGGATCGGCATTGTGGGCCGCGGCGCCGACCTTGGATGCACCCGGTCTGCTCTTAGCGGAGCAAATCACACGCCGCGCGGCCTGGGTCTTAGATGGCCTCCTCGCGAATGCCCCGGCGGACGTGGGGATCTGGCTAGCGATTGGCCCTGCCGTGAGGGCCGCCTGGGACACGTGGCAACAGATTGCCCTGCAACCGGTCCCGGCCATGCCGACGCAGACTCTGCGTTTTGAACCGGCTGCGGATGCGGCCTTGCAGACCCTGTTGATGTGGGATCCCATTCGGGGCCACCGGACGCCGCCCAGTCCCGAAAATGCTCTGATCGCGCTATTGCAAGGCACGACGGTGGTGGCCTCACAAGCCGGGGGGACAGCTCATCCCCAAATTCTGTGGCATACGCTGACCGATCAGGATACGTTGCTCGGGTTGGCGACCCGTTATCTACACAATCCCGAAGCGTGGCCGCAAATTCGCCAACTCAATGCACTGCACGCCCCCTACATTTCTCCCCGTCTGTGGGATGTCTATGGGCCACCCATTGTGGATTTCGCGTTAGCCCCCACGGTCGATCTCACGGGCGCGCTCATGACGGCTCCAGAAATCCCGGCTCAGAGTACCACGATTGTGCTGCCTGGCGTCCCGGCCCCTTTGTGTGCACCCGGTAGCGTGATTGTGTTGGAACAATGGATCGCCACCGGACGGCAGCAAGAAGCCCATCCCGTGATCGCCTATGATGCCGCCACCTTTACCGCCACGATAGGGAGCCCGACGCAAGCGGCTTATGGAGCCGGAGCTTTCCTGAGTTTGAATTTCAATCCCGCCCTGCTCACGACGCAAGTGCTCATGCCCGGCCAAGGCATTCAAATTCCGCGCCTGGGCAGCCAACCGTTGACGGCGTTGCCGGATCCGCAAGATCCCTTTGGCACGGATTTGTATTTATCCCCAGCAGGCGATTTGCGCTGGACGGCTACCGGGGATGTGCAAATCGCCACCGGGATTCTGAATCTCCAAGGGGCATTGAGTCGACGCTTGGCAGCTTATTTGGGCACGTTGCCCTTGCATCCATTCACCTATGGTAGCGGCTTGCCGAGTCTCCTGGGGCGCCCGATGTTACATCCCCATGTGGTGCGGGGCTATGTGCGCATGGCGCTGTTGCCCGATCCCCGCGTAGCCGCCGTCAATCCGGTCACCGTGATGCAGGACGGTACGATCTGGCGGATTACGGCCACGGTGCAAATTCATGGGTTGCCCGAACCCGTGACGGTGGCGGCTAATCTCGCACAGGAGGCGGCATAAAGCATGAGCAGCGCGTTTACTCCCTGGACCGCGACACAACAAGCCCAAAAACTGATCGCGTTGATTCAGGCCACTAATAGCGGCCTGACCGACTTTACCGTGGGATCGGTGATCCGTTCGGCCATCGTCGAACCCGATGCCATCACCGCCCAAGATTTGGGGCAGCAAATTGTCGCGGCCATCAACCAAAATATTGAGGCCACCCTGCAAAAAGCCCTCTCCATTATTCCTGAACCCGCCCGAGCCGCTTATGGCGTCGTGCAATGGACCGTCTCCACCGCTCCCAGTGCCAATGTCACGGTGCCGAACGGTTTTACGGTGGCGGTGCCCGGCAGTACCCTCCAGTATATTTTGGGGGCGAGCACGGTCTGGACCGCCGGATCGACGACATTGAGTGCCGTCGTCACCTGTACGGTGCCGGGTGCCGTGGGCAATGTGCCCGCCAATAGTATCACGCAAATCGTTTCGACCGTCCCGAGCGGCCTCACCGGACTGACCGTCACGAATCCCCAAGATTTCACCACCGGGGCCGATGCGCAAACCGATTTAGATGCCACAGCGTTAGTCCCCTCGTATATGGCGCGTCTCAAAGCCGCCACGAAGGATGCGATTGCGGCCAAAGCCTTGCAAGGCGTCGTGACGGATGCCTCCGGCTACGTCACCGAAGCGGTAGGAGCCGCCGTCAGTGCCACGGGCGGCTATGTGCCGCCACCGACAGTCAGCCCGGCGGTGACCGCCAGCAGCCCCAGCACCGCCACCGCATTGGCGGCAGGGACCTACCTGGTCGGCTATACCTGGCTGACCCCGGACGGCGAAACCCCCCTCTCACCCACGGCCTCGATCACGATTACAGCAGGCCAAGCGATCACCGTGGAACCCTTGACGTTGCCCAATGTCACGCTGAATACGCCGAATGCCACCGGGATCACTATCTATCTCTCCACGGCAGCGGGAGGAACCACGCTGGCCTCTGTCGCCACCAACAGCCCCAGTGGGACCGTGGTGACGGACGCCATCACACTCAGTGCGCTCCCGGCATCGGGGGCAGCACTGCCGCCGACGATCAATACGGCCTTTGCCGTAACCGCCGGGTTCGCCACCTGCTGGGTAGCGAATGATATACAGACGCCGCCGTCATCGGATTTGCTAGCTTCCGCACAGCAATGGGTGACAGGCTTTGTGGATGCCCAAGGCCAGCCGCATCCGGGGGCGAAGGCGGCGGGGATTACCACCACCGTCGTTCCGGCCTTTTTGGCGACCCAAGATGTCACGGCTACGATTTTACCATTGCCCGGATATAGTCTCAGTATGATTCAAGACAATATTGAGCTGGCGATTCAAGCGGTCTTTAGCCTGCTTGACATCGGCCAAGGCATTACGTACAACAATCTGATTTTCGCCATCGGGAAAGTGCCCGGTGTGGCGGATGTCTTAGTGACTACCCCGGCGGCGAATGTCGCCGGGATTCTCGGCACTTTATGGCTGTTGGGAACCGTGACCTTGAGCCTCATGGCTTAAGACAAGGAACCGTGACGATGAGCCAAATGAGTTAGGAGGCGCATCATGAGTGTCATTCAACTAACGGGGTCGATGCCCGTCTCCAGCACCAACGCGCAACTCGCGCTGACCATTCCGCTGGCATATCCCACGAGTCCCGTCCCCACGGCCAATTATGCAACCGTGACCCTGACCAACTCGACCGCCGACACCGTGACGCAAATCGCGTTTCGCACGACGGCAATAGCGAACAATATTGCGGTGCCGTTGGTGACGAGCGCCGCCGTGGCACTGGATCCCGGCGACAGCACCACCGTGACCTTGACCCTGGCCTCGGGGTTAGCAGCCAGTCCAACCGTGATCGTCACATTTGCCGCGCCGCCGACGAGCGGCACGTTAGCGGTGGTCGTGGCCCTCAGTGATCTCACCAATGGCGAACCGACCTGGTATGACGACCAAATCACCGTAGGCACCACCGCCGCTGCGTTGCCGGCGCAGGCCGGAACCGATTGGTTGCTCACCAACGATGCCACGAATCCGGCAGGTACCACGATCTGGATTGGGGACAGCACCGGGCAACATACGCCGATTCCGCGGGGATCCGCGCTGTCCGTGTCTATCCCACAGTTAAGCGTGGTCTATGCACGCGGATCACAAGCGGGGTTGCTCCTCGACATCTTAGGAGGTGCATAAGCCATGGCACTCTCTCTGATGCCCTCGACCGATCCCACGATTATCGCCGCCAATCTCAACCTCGCACCCAATGCGCAACGGGACTATAACGCCAGTGGGCTTAACACCGCCTTTACGGGATCCATCGCGGCGGGGAGTACGACGCTGACGCTCAACGCGCCGTGGGATGGGGCCATCGGGCAAGGCGTCTTTGTGCAACATGCCGGATCGCCGTGTGCCAATAGTGTCCCGGCGAGTGTGAGCGTCAGTGTCACAGGTACTCCGGGCACGGCATCGCGCACTTATGCCGCGATTGCATTGGACGACGCAGGAGCTTACACCGGATCAACGGCCTATGTCACCGTGACTAACGCGCCAGATACCTTGGATACGAATAATTATGTGGTCGTGACCGTGACCTTAGGATCTGGCGAAACCAACACTCCGGTGGCTCTTTATGGTGGAGTCACCGGGCAGCCTTTACAGTATCTCACCCCATTGCAAGAAAACTGGTACGGTTATCAGTGGGAAGATAACGGATTGCCATACGATCCAGTCCCGTCCTATCTGCCGACCACTCTTCCGGCGTCCGGTGGACTCTCGGCGGGACAGAGCGGATGGTTCGCCTCGACGGTCACAGCGATAACTGATTCCACGATCACCTTAGCGGATGCGGCTATTACTGGGGTGAGCGAAGATTTTGTCGCGCATGATGACACGGATGCCTTAAATGCCTTGATGCAGGGTGTTCCCCAGGGTGGTATCGTGTATATCCCGCCAGGCACTTACAATCTGCACGCCGATGTTAAGATCACCACGGATCACGTCACGGTGCAAGGGCAACGCTATGTCAGTATCCTCTCGCCATTGCCGGGCACAGAAGTTAACGCACTCAATGTCTATGAAGCGACGGGAATCGTCGTCGATTCTCTGTACGTCGCAGGCAACAACCGCAATATGATGCCGGTGGCCACCACCCGGTATCAAGTGGACGGGGGCTTCGTGGCATTTGGAGCGACTGATCTTACGATCCAACATTGTGATGTGAATCAGACAATGTTGGGCGGTATCCAACTCCATGCTTCTACAGGCGTCCGTCTTCTGGATTGTCACGCCACGCAGTGTTGGGACAACGGAATTTTTGGGCGTCCTGGCAATGATCAAGTCGATGTGATTGGCTGCTCGGCGAGCGGCGGCAAATTTAGTGGCATTGCCTTTATTCGGTGTACGAACGTGAACGTGAGCGGCTCGCGGGGATTCAATAACGGCCCGCATTATCGGAGCGGTGAAGGAGCGGGACTCGACTTTGAGGGCTGCCAATACTCCAGTTTTGTGGGGTGCGAGGCATTTGGTAATGGTGTGATAGGCATTAATCTTCGCTATACCGGCGAAGGGGGCAGTACGATTCAAAACTGCACCGATATTGTCGTGGCGAACAACATCGTGCGGAATAACGCGCCGAACACCGCGCCGAATGGTCAATTCATGGGGACGGACGGAATTTTGGCGGAGCAATCGGATCGGATCGTCATTGCGAACAATTATGTGGCCGATGCGTCCACGGGAATTTCGGTAGGGCAAACGGCGGCGGTTACGATCACGGACAATCAAGTGACCAACAACCAAGGTGACGGGGTGGAGTTTTATTCTAACGCTGTCAGTGGCATTGCCAAAATCAGCGGCAACCAGATCTGGAATAACACGGGTGATGGGATCAATCTCATTCAGGCGTTTAATCACATTCAAGTGAGTGACAACAAAATTTTTAGTAATGGGCTGGGAGGATCTGCTGAGGGGGTCAATGTCGGTTCCGGCAATGGGCATCAAATTATCGGCAACACGATTTACGATAACACCGACAATGGTGTGCTAGTTAATGGGGGTGTCAGTGACACGCTCATCAAGGGCAACGTCTTTGGCAACACCGCGAACGGCACGCAAGGACGAGCGCTCTATGAGGTGAGTTCGGCGACGAATACAGCATTGGTCGACAATGTGATCGCGGGACAAAAAGGGGTGCCATACGCCATCCAAGGGACTGGATCCTACGCCACGCACAACATCGGGGCACCCCCAATGGGGTGGATCGGGACGGCTCCGACGCTCCCGAGTGGGACCGGATCGAGCAACGCCGTCACGAACACCCAACCGATGACCGTTCGCGTGTACCTGACAGGGCAAAGCGGGACGCATGTGGTCGACCCGAATGGGGTGGATGTGGCCCTCCCACATGATCCGTCCGAGGTGACGCTGGATCCGAACGCGAAGATTTACTTTGCTGCCACTGTGCCGACCAGTTGGCAGTGGTATCGAGCCTAGAAGGGGGATCCCATGGAGAGACAAGATGGACACACCTGGCGCGATTGGCGCGATCATTGGCTCCCCCGGTATCTAACGCCCGACGCCCAGCACGTGACGGCGTTGACGCTGACGCCGCCCAGCGCGTCGCCGGGGCTTTTGCGGATTCGGGATCAAACCCTGATCCTGCCTGAGGCGGGGGTCTTCGATCTCACCCAATATACCCTCGGATCGCTGGCCACCGCGATCACGGCGACGGGCTGGACGGCCACCTTAAATCCGGCTCTCCCGGCGACTCTTCCGGCGTCTCGACTGGTGGATACCGGGGAAACGGCAGCAAGTCCCACGGCGTTACAAGACGCCCGCCAATTTCCCACTGTCGTGATGGCGACGAGTGCCATCTATACGCTCCTGCGCCCGTTGGCGCAACAATGGGAAAACCGATGGCATGATATCGTCTTGCTGACCTTGAGCGAACTGGAAGGGCCGTGGCTGGACGCTTTGGGCACGTATCTGCAAATCCCCCGTATTGGCGGGGAGCCAGATAGTCTCTATAGTATGCGGCTGTATGGCATGGCGGTCATTACATCGCCCAATGGCCTCAGTATGGAAACCTTGTTTGCGGCCTTGGGCTATGCCGTCAGCATCGTGGATAGCGGTCCTGCCGAATGCACGGTGACGCTCCAATGGCCGCTGCATCCCCCCACGGGCTTTGTGTATACGATTGAAGAGATTGCCGGGATGCTGGATCATTTGAAGGCGGTCGGGGTGCTCATGATTATTCTATTTGCCTCGCAGCTGACCGACACGCTGACGCTGGGATCGGAGATTCTCACCCCCTTGACTTATCAGGTGACGGCTATCAACTGGGGGGGCACGCTGGCGGATGGAACCGGGGCGATAGCGGGATTCCCGTGGAATGAAACGATTTGGCGGTGACACGATGGATTGGACGTATAGCGAAACGGTTTTACGCGATCAATTGTTGAGACACAGCTAAAGCTGTGGGATTCCGCGCAGCTACAATCTATGATTTAAAAAGGAGCAATCCTCAATGGCTCAACTCTATGTGAATGCGGCATTAACCGCTCTCGGTCCGTCGGATACCTACTATCTGGCGGGGGTGGAAGATGCCAATGGCCATGTGGCCGTCGGCTATACCGAATTTGTACAACTGCCCAGCGGTCTGCTATTGGTCAAGCGGACCGACACGGGCGGTATTCCACTCTCGGTCACCCGCGTGACCAGCACGCTGACGACCACGGCTCTCGCCGCGAGTGCTCCCTATACGCAAGACTGGCAAGACGCCCAAGCCTTGGCCGTTACGTATGTCGCGGGCAGTGTGACCGCTGACCAAGCGGGGTCGTTGGTCGTCAACTTTTCGGATGACGGGGCGACTGTCGCGAAAACCACAACGCTGCTGCCCTTCGTGCCCACTGCGGCAGGCACAGCGAATGCCCAAGCGATTCCCTATCCCGTGCAGATTCCCACACGCTATTTTCAGTTTGTGTATACGAATGGAAGCGTAGCGCAGGGCACATTTGCGCTGTATCAAACACCCCTAAGTGATTGGAGCCCCCGCGATGTGGGGCTCACGGGCAGTTTAGTGCCGCAAACCCTGTCGCCCACTCCCGCGCCGTTGGCGGCATCCGCAACATACACATCGGATACGTTATCTCTCGGCGCGTTCGACAAAATCGTCGGATCGGTGTATGCCGACCAAACGGGCACGCTATATGTCAACCAGTCGTATAACGGCACCGACTGGGACGTGCAGTCCTCGATCACGGTGAATGCCAGCACACCGAACGGGTTTAATATTGCGGTGGTCGCGCCGTATCAGCAACTGGTGTATACCAATGGTCCCACGGCGCAGACGACATTTCGCTTGAACGTAGGAGGGAAAACCCTATGAGTATCGCAGAAGGGATAAGCGGGATTTTTGAAGACCCATCTCTGCTCAATAGGCAGAATATATGGTCACACCAACAAACGCAGGGCGCGCATTATCATAATTATAGCCAGCTCTCCAATTACGAAAGGTTACAGAGCGGCGGAAGTATAACCTGGGAATTTGGGGGAATTGGACAGTTTTCGGTATCCGGTACCGGGTCATCCGCGAGGGTACAGGTCCTGAATTACAACGGTTCGAAAAATAATCCGATATCACTAGGCGTTATCGCCAGCGCCTCCAATCCTACGATAGTCAGTGGGACCGTCTACCAAAACACAACCGACAGCTACCAAACGCTCTACGTGCCTGCTTATGCAAGCACGTCTGGTACTGCTGGTACGGTAGCGTTAGCATTGGGTACGAGTTCCACTCCGTCTACTATTGCAACTGAATATGTGTCAGGAAGTACATCGAGTAGTGCCGCAGTAGTAATGACTGTCCGCATTCCACCACAATGGTATTACTCGTTGACCACTTCCGGGGCTACGCTAGGCACGATTACGCAAATTCAAGAATAGGAGGGAAGTAATGTGACGCTACAACATGTGGTACTACTCAATCCACAGACACTCCGTCTCACCGTCGACTTCTCAGGCACTCCGCACCATTTTGATGTGCCATTGAGCCAATTCGCCACGATGAGCGCCACCGATTTTCCCACGTGGGCACAGAAGAATCTTGTGCCTCCGACACCGCCGATCCTTCCTGCCTGGTTGAAAGCCCTGGAGGGGACAGAGTTATAGGGCTAATGGGCGCGTGACGACTCCCCACGGCTAAAGCCGGGGGCTTCTCGGTTCATTTCGGTGGCGTGTTCTCCATCCGATCCCCGAAGGCTCCGTCCGAGCCCCAAAAAGCGTATGTTAGCTCGCCAAAGCCCGTTGCAGGATGTTATGCGCCGCATTGAGATCGCGGTCATGCCAGACCCTACAGTGCGGGCATTGCCAGGTGCGGTCCACCAGTGTTAAATCCGTCTTGCGGTACGTACAGTGTGGCGTCGAACAATCTTGACTCGTGAAGCGGGGATCTACCAGCACCACACGGCGACCGGCACTTTCAGCCTTGTACGTCGTGTATTGTACGAGTTGATGCCATCCCGCATCCGCGATGCTCTTGGCCACATGATGATTTTTCAAGAGCCCTTGAGCATTCAAATCCTCCAAAGCAATGAGGTCATAGGCATTGACGAGGCGTCGGGAAATCTTATGGGCGATGTCTCGCCGTTGGTTCGCCACATGCTCATGGGCTTTCGCGAGACGACGGATGGCTTTCTTGCGCCGCCGACTGCCCTTCTTCTTCCGGGACACAGCGCGTTGCAATCGTTTCAGCTTGCGCTCAGCCTTCCGTAGCGACTGCGGATGGTCAAAGCACTCCCCATCTGACGTGACGAGGAGGTGCTTAATCCCGAGATCGCCGCCCATCATGGCCTGGGACGAGGGCAAAGGGACGGCCTCCACCTCGCAGGAAAACACGGCATAGTAGTGGCCGTTCTTGGCGACGATGGTACACGTTTTGATCGTCCCTTCGAGGGGACGATGCAGTTTAATCTTCACATCCCCAATCTTTGAGAGATGCAACAGTCGCTGATCGCGGATTTGGTAACCGCCTTGCGGATAGGTAAAGGAATGATAGCGCCCGAAGGACTTAAAGCGGGGATAGCCGGGTTTCTCCCCGGTTTTGACGCGGCGAAAGAACGCCTGAAACGCTTTGTCGAGCCGCTTGGCGACATCTTGCAGCACTTGCGAATGGACGGAGTTAAGCGCAGGAATCGCATCCTTCCGCGTCGGAAAAGTGTTTGCTTGCGCCACGTAGGACAGGGTTTTGCCGGACTTCTCATAGGCTTCCTTGCGTTCGGCGAGCAAGCGATTGTAAAGCAGACGGCAATGTTCTAAGGTCTCGTCGATGAGTTGTTGCTGTCTCTTATTGGGGTACAGACGGTATTTGAACGATTGGCGCATGGTTAATGTCCTTTCTGATCTTCGATATAGCGCTTAACCACATCGAGGTGCACCGCGCCCACCGTCGCCACAAAATACGAATTGGTCCACAAAGACGGCAAGCGGCGCTTCAGGATCGGAAATTCCTGGCGGAGAACATGGGAGGTATAGCCTTTCAACTGCTTGATCACCCGATGAATCCCAAACTGCGGATCGCACTGAATGAGGAGATGGACGTGATCCGGCATGACTTCCATTTCCACGATGTCGGTCCGGAGTTCACGGGCTTTGCTGTTCAGCAATTCCTTTAGCCGCGCATCAACCCCGTTGACCAGCACCTTCCGGCGATATTTAGGGCAGAACATGACATGGTATTTGCAGTCAAACGTGATATTGTGATTGCTTTCCATCATGCGACCCATGTAACTTCACCTATTAAATGATACCACCAATGGATAGATTGTACCAGGCAATCTACTGCGCGCTGGCATTACCCGGAGGGGGACCGATTGGGGTCTCCCCTCATCGAGAGGGAAGACCCCAGCGGCTTTCATCCCCATAGGTAAACCAAGGGGTTTTTCGCCGCTATTTTATAAGAGTCACAAGAAACGGAGGAACAAATGACCGCGCATTTAGCTTTACGGGGGACGTTACAGATTGGCGGCCAGGTCACGATCTGCACGCAGGATCTCGCCGGGCATGTGCTCCATACAATCACAGTCCCCAACCAAATCACCTATCACACGGCGAATGCCTTGGCGGCGTGGCTGACAGGCACGATCAACCGCGGCCCGCAAGCCCTCCATGGGCCGAGTGCGATGGAACTCGGCACCGGCAGCGGGACGCCCAGCGCCAGCGATACCGCCCTCTTTGCCGGGGTATCGGCCACCTATCAGCCCTGCACGGAGTTAACGACAGTATCCGGCACGCCCGACAGTCCACAATGGACGGCGGTCTGGGGCGGACCGAGCGCCGGGAATATTGCGGGCACGTACACGGAAATCGGCTTGTTCGATCCCAATGGGGCGTTGTTTGCTCATCTCGCGGGGCTGTCGATTCAAGTCACCACGGTGTCGACCACCGCCATCCAATGGCAATGGGCGATCACAGTGGATTAATGCTTGACAGGAGGCGAAGCATTTGAGCACGGATTTATATCCTTTGAGTCCCAGCACCCCGGCCACGGCGGTCGATTTCAACCAGATCATTGCGGCCTTGACGGGGACCAATGATATTGCCGCGCTGACCTGTTATCAGCCCCTGGCGAATGCCGGGGCATTGACGGCGGCAGTCGGTAGCGGCACGGGCAATTTGGATGGCGTTTATTCCTGGGTCGTCGTGTGGCGGACGGGCTGGATCGACGGACGCGGCCAACCGCATTATAGCGGCAATCAGACGGCGGCGGGGACGCCCTCCAATGCAGTGTCGGCCACCAACAATCCCGTCGATTTGACGGCGATTCCGATTGGTCCCGCCGGGGTGATTGCCCGCGATCTCTACCGGACGAAAGCAGGCGGCAGCACGTATTATTTTTTGGTGACACTGGCCGATAATGTGGTCACCGAATACACGGATAATACTACCGATGCTGACTTGGGGAGTGCCACCGCGCCGACCGTGAATACCACGGGGACGATTCCGCAATTGCCGGTTTATCCGAGTGTGCCGGGATTTACGGCTCCCTTGGGCAGCCTCATTGGGGTGCAACCCAGCGGCGGCACACTGACCTTGTATCAATCGAACGGCACCGCGTGGGATCAATTGAGTGCGCAAGTCGCGACGACCACGACGCCCGGCACGGTGGAAATTGCCGTCGCTCCGAGCAGCGGCAACCCCATTGCCTTGACGACTGTTCAACTCGGCGCAGATAATGGGGTGGCGTCGCTGGATAGTACGGGGAATGTGCCCGCCAGCGAATTGGGGAACGTGCCTGTCATACCCACGGCTTCGACCTCAGCTGTCGGCACGGTGGAAGTCACCGCCGTACCTGCCAGTGGGCCGCCTAGCGCGTATACCACGGCAGATAGGCGGGTGAATCCGTTACTCAATCCGTTATCGTATGCGGCGCTTTTTTAAGGAGATGATCGAACTATGGCTTTGACTCCCGCATCCACAGCTACGCCGCAACAATTCTATCAAGGGCAACCCGGCACAGGCGTGACAACGCTGTTTCCGGCCCCTTCCAGTACGACCAATGTCCCCAGCCCAGCAGCCACGGCGACGTTAACCAGTCTTGTGATGACCAATACCACGACAGGCGCTGCCACCATCACCTTGTACTGTGTGCCTTCGGGAGGGACCGCTGGGGTAGCAAATGCCTTAATTGCCACTTACAGTATTGCCGCGAATGATACCGTCATTTTAAGTAATTTAGGCATCCAATTACCGCCTTCTAGCAGTCTGCAAGGCGAGCAAGGCACGGCCGCGGCGATTACCGTCACGGCGAATGGGGTGGTGATCCAGTAATGCCTCTCTACGACTTACAAGGACTCACCAAACTATCGTTGCGCCAATTAAACCTCAGTCCGGTGGGCCAAACAGCCAACCCCCTGGAACCGGGTTATTATGCCGAGATCGTGAATCAGGGATCCCTCAAGAATCCTGGAGCGGGCCAATATCCCGCAGGGTATTATCAGGGCGTGACGATTCCCGGCTGGATAACCGAAGCCAGCGATACCACGGCGCGGGAATGGTTAGCCGCCGCGTATGACAGCAGCGCCAACCTTACGTATGCTATCGATGGGATGAATTCTGCTCTGTTAACAACCGTGACAGCGTATTCCCACGCCAGCAACGCCTGGACGGCTGAAGCCAGCGATACCACGGCGCGGGAATCGTTAGCCGCCGCGTATGACAGCAGCGCCAACCTTACGTATGCTATCGATGGAGAAGTGACCGGCATGTTAACAACCGTGACAGCGTATTCCCACGCCAGCAACGCCTGGACGGCTGAAGCCAGCGATACCACGGCGCGGGACTTGTTAGCCGCCGCGTATGACAGCAGCGCCAACCTTACGTATGCTATCGATGGGAATGGCACGACGAATGCATTAACAACCGTGACAGCGTATTCCCACGCCAGCAACGCCTGGACGGCTGAAGCCAGCGATACCACGGCGCGGGACTCGTTAGCCGCCGCGTATGACAGCAGCGCCAACCTTACGTATGCTATCGATGGATATCCCGGCACCGGGGCGATAATAACAACCGTGACAGCGTATTCCCACGCCAGCAACGCCTGGACGGCTGAAGCCAGCGATACCACGGCGCGGGACTTGTTAGGCGCCGCGTATGACAGCAGCGCCAACCTTACGTATGCTATCGATGGGCTTGGCACGACGAATGCATTAACAACCGTGACAGCGTATTCCCACGCCAGCAACGCCTGGACGGCTGAAGCCAGCGATACCACGGCGCGGGACTCGTTAGCCGCCGCGTATGACAGCAGCGCCAACCTTACGTATGCTATCGATGGATATACCAGCATCGAGATATCTCTTGTCACGGCGTATCTATCGGTTTGACATCCTCCCCACGGCTGAAGCCGGGGGATTCCCGCGTGTAAAAAAGGAGCGTACTTATGATTCAGACCATCAATGTGATTCGTTATGCGGCCCGCCAGGGCATGATTTTACGGACGGATCTTAGTCGTCAAGCATTAGACGCCATCCCGCGCGCGCAATTCACGGATACCGAAACCGCCCGCTGGGGCGCCGTGATGTGGGACGGATCCGGTGATCCCCCCGTAGGGGCGCGCAGTCACTGGGTGCATGACCAGGACGCCATTGGCCGAGCTACTCAAGAGGCGTTTGCCCACAATCGGTGTGTCTATTTTCTCTTGCGTGATAAAAAATTACAGTTCTATCAGCCTTATGTCGCCTATGAACGCGGACGCATTCCGCTCGAAACCGATCCGCAAGATCCAAATTATTGGAAGACCCACGCCGATGCGCATATCGCCCACGAAGTGGAACAAGCCGTGGATCGGCAGGTCTTGGATTTGGCGTGGGAACAGGCGCTCGTCCTTCATGAACAAGCCGGGATTGCCGTGGGCATTACCACCAAGGAGAGTCACCTTTGATGAATACTCCGTCACCCTTTTTTATTGGCTGTCCTTCCCGTGATGGCCAGGGTTTGGTCCAAAGCGTGCTGGCGCTCGGCCATCTGGAAGCATGGCTCCAGCGCCCTATCGCCTTTATCATGGGGATTGGATCAAATATTCCTCGTGCCCGCAACGGCGTGATGGATCAAATCCGGCGCGACTTTGGCCTGCAAACCCATTGGGTATTGTGGTGGGATAGCGACATTTTAGTTACGCCGGATCAAATTCCGGCGGTGGCCGCCATGATCCGCTTTGGCCAGGAACACCAAATGGCCGTCACGGCTAACTACCGCATCAATACCGGCGAACATGTGCTCATGCAGACCATCGATGGCACGATCCATCGTTTTACCGATCAGGGCCTCGCCGCGTTGCCGGAGTGGGCACCCATCGAATCGACCGGCTTGGGCTTCTGTTACTGCCCCGTAGAAGCGGAATATATTTTTCACGCAGATCGGATGGGGGAAGATGTGCATTTTTGGCATGATCATCCTGATCTGGAGCTACGCGTCACCAAAGCCGTGCAATTGCGGCATGCGAAAACCGTTTGGCTTTAAGCTACGCCCAGGCCTAATGCTTGAACCGCCCGTGAGTGGGAGCCTTGTAGCGGGCGTCTAGGTAAAGGCTCCATCAAAGGAGGATGAATCATGGCAGACAATCAGGAAGATATGCGGAATCAGGATTTGAACGCACAAAATGACGATTTTGAATATGTGCATTGGACGGGCGAAGTCGACGGACAACGGGGCCGCGCCGCCTATTCGGCCGCGGAAAAAGCCTATACACAATTTAACGAAACGGCCCTCATGAATGGTCATGCGAACATGACGCTGGCTCAACAGCAGCAGCAGAATGTGGCTTTTGGGACGCAAGATCAGCAACAAACTCTCAAGCACGCCGATGAATTGTTCCATCAATCTCTGCGCCATCTTGATGACTTGCATACCGTCCAACTCCAGATCTTGTCGGGCGCGAATACGACCGATAAGATGGATGCACGGGCCACCTTGGACACCGTGACCGGGATGATGCAAGCCTTGTTAGCGAAATTGGATGCGTTAACCCCCCCTGTATCAACCAAGTAACGCGATCAGAGCGTGTCGGGGACATCTTTTTCCCTAGCACGCTCTGCTTATCCCAAGGAGGCACATTATGCAGATTGGATTGATAGCTCGCCACGACGTGCGAGAGGTTGAAGCCTGGGCCAAAACACAGGGAATGACGCTTATCCGCACGGTGAATCGCATGGTCCGCGTGGAAACAGACCTGGCGACGATAGAGAAAGCCTTGCACGTCACATGGGAGTCGATCACGCAGGGCTGGCATACGGCCAGTGAGCCGACACTCCCCGCTTGCATTCAGCACGTGAGCGGCCTCTCTACCCAAGGGCACCTGCATCATATGCATGTGTATCCCCCGGGATCGCATTCCGTCGCCAACGTCGAAGGCTTTCCCCCCATTGTCTATAATAATGGGTTGAGCAGTCCCGGTTACACCCCGGCCAATATTCTGGCAGCGTATGAAGCGGATGTCCCGTGGGATGGCGCGGGAGAAACCATCGGGATTTGTGAATGGGGCCAAGACTTCGCGCAGTCCGACTTGGATTTGTTCTGCTCGTTGTTGGGCCTTCCGGCCATTACGCCAACCGTAGTCAATGTGGGGGGTTATGTGCCATCCGGGGGAATCGGCACCGAAGCGAATTTGGATGTGCAGTGGGCGCATGGCATGGCCCCTGGCGCAGCGATTACCGTCTACCAAGGCGCACCCGGCACTCCGGCGAATCCTAATTCGGCCACGCAAGCTTTTGCGGCATGGGGCCTCGAAGTCACGGAAATGTTGAATTTTATTGCTGCACAGCCCGATTTGCCGCATATTCTATCGATTAGTTACGGCAATATGGAATCCTCGTTTACGCCGGGCGATCTGCAAGCGTGGGAACTGGCGATGCAGGATTTAGGCAACAAGGGGTGTACCGTCGTGGTGTCCAGCGGCGATCAAGGGGCCTTTGGCGATCATGCGCCCCATTATCCCCAAGTCGCGCAAGCGTGTGCCCCGGCCAGTTGTCCGCACGCCTTGAGTGTCGGCGGCACGACCTTATTTGCCAATAACGGCACCTATGGCCCCGAATGGGCGTGGACGAACTGGTTTGGCATGGGGGCGTCCGGAGGAGGTTTCTCGCAGGAATTTACCGAGCCGAGTTACCAATTCGGCACCGTGGGCAAACGCCAAGTGCCCGATCTCGCCGCATGTGCCGATCCGTTGGCTCCAGCTTTCTTCGTCATCAACGGGCAGTCCGCTATTGTCGGCGGCACCAGTTGGGCCGCACCCGTGGTGGCCGCGCTCCTGACCCGTGTCAATCATGCCCGGCGTCTCGCGGGGTTTCATCCCTTGGGGTTTATCAATCCGGTTCTCTATGATTTGCAACAGCGGCACATTCCGATCTGCAAAGACATTACGCTCGGCAACAACACGTTTGATTCCGTGACGGGGTATCAAGCGCAGGTGGGTTACGATTGGGTCACCGGCTGGGGCAGTCCGATTCTCACGGCGTGGTTGAATCAGTTGGCGTGGGGCGCGCCCAAACCTTAAGGAGGCCCGGATTATGGCTTATCAGACGCAGGCCCTCCAACCGGGGGACATCTTACTGATGCGCGGGCGATCCACGTCGCCCTGGTGGGATCAAATCTTAGACGCCGGGATTCGCTGGTCGACGGATTGTTGGGCGGTGCATGCCGCCCTCGTGGGCGACGGCGTGCTCATTAATCCGCTCTGGCACGTGCAAACCGACGCCTTAGCCATTTATGCCCAAAACGGCTTCGCCTACCGCGTGGCGAATGCGTCCACTGCTCACACGCGCCGTGCGGTGCAATGGGCCATGCAACACGTGGGCCAACGGTACGGTCTCGCGGAACTCTTAGCCGACGCCGGGCGATTGGACTTACATTTACCGCTGGGCACGCATTGGTTCCCGCATTACGTCACCTGTTCGGGCTTTGTCGTCGAAGCCTATCAGCACGCCGGGATCACCTTGACCTATGCGCCGTTACCGACGCCTGCCGATTTACTCTATTCCCCGCTTCTGCTCGGGGATCGTCCTTTGTGACGAATTCTTGAAGGAGGCGAGACGATGCCTGAACCGACCGATCACGACCGCTTAGTAACTCTCGAAACCCATGTGCAAGATCTGCGCCATTGGCGGGATATCCTCACGGAACATTTGGATCAAAAGTTTGATGCCATGGATGCGAAAATTGAAACCCGTTTCGGCGCCCTCGACGCCAAAGTCGACAAGAAAGTCGATGGCCTCCAGGAACACCTCGACCATACGTTTAGCGACCTGCGTGACCGCATGGACGTGACCTTGCGTGACCTTCGCTTGGCATTACCTCATTGGGCACAAATCGCCATCTACGTGCTGATTGGACTCTTGGGACTCTTGGGAGGGTTCGTCGTCTGGCGGGGATGACGTTTGATAATACTTCTTATCATGTGGAGGAGCTATGCGCAACTTCAATGAGCGCTTTGCGGTGGCGATGACACGCGTCATCGGGACCATGCCGATGTTCTATGGATTGATCGCATGGTATGGACTCTGGATCGGCTTGAACCTCCTGCTAGGGGCACATGCCTTCGACAAACCGTGGAGCTTTCCGATCCTGCTTTTTATTTCCAATTTCTTTCAGTTGATCTGGCTTCCCGCTCTTTCGGTGGGTCAAAATGTCCTCGGACGTGTGAGTGAACGGCAAGCGCAACAGCAATACGCGATGGTGCAACGCATTGACCGCATGGCCCAGGAATTGCATTTGATGATGGAAGCGCAAGCGACGGTACTGGAAACCCTGATGGATCTCAGTCAAGCCTCCATCGCCGTCCTCCGCCAAGTCGAAGCCAAAGCCGAGGAAATCGATAGCGAGGTCGATCATCTGACGGCGAAGGAGGAGATCAGGCCGTGATTCCCGCTCATACGATTACCCGACATTTGATCGAAACCGTCAACGATCCGGCGCATGTGGCCCGCACGGAATCGGCTACCTTTCGCGCCAGTAAAGCGCGGTTACAGCAAGACGGCCATTATCGTTGCTATATTTGCGGCACAACCGCGCATATTCAGATTCATCATTACGGCGCCGAATGGATGTTTGCGCCCGTCGTGGATTTTACGGCCCTGCAAGCCTTCCTCTTAGAATGGGATGTCTATGGGTATTCGCGCCTTCTTCAACATCAACCCCTTACCAGCGTGGATGATGTGCGGAACTGCATGGCGCTCTGTCAAGAACACCATCTCTCGGGTCCGACCGATGGCGCAGCGAATGGCATTCATGATATTACTTTCCCGGCCTGGATTTCGCAAAAGTTTGTGCAGTCCGGCCATGAAACAGTGCCGGAAGATGATGCCCCGTTAGACGGCCAATAGCAACTTGAGACATTTTGGAGACACATCGTATTGTATGCTGATGAAATGAGGGATCGCATGATGTGGCCCTTCCCCGAGTGGCCGTCCGTGGACGTGCTATCGATTCGCGATTTGCAAGCGACCGCCGCTGTCCACGGATGGGCCGTGGCCGTGATTCCGCCGACGCCCGACAGTCCCGGCGGTTGGATCTGGATTACCCAAGAGGGTCAGGTCTGGTGTGCCCTCTGTCGACAGGATCAGGTTCGCCGCTGGGATGGGCACTGGCTGACTCCGGCCAGTCAAGCCGCGCAACGGGCTCGGTGGCACGCGCTGGCTGATCAATGGGCGACCGCCCTGACTATCCTAAAACAGGAGGACACATTTGATGGCACGTTACACGCTCCCGATTCAAGCCCCGGCTTTCTCCCCGCTGGATCGCCGCTTTCGCGACGGGATGCCGATGCAACCGCTCACCGCGTTGCCGCAAACGGTTGATCTGTCCCAATGGCTCGGCCCCGTGCGTGACCAAAATATTCCTGCCTTGGGGGAATGCTCGGCCGAATCCGGCGCAGGCGCGCTGGATTGGCTCTATCGCCGCTATCGGCAGGAATCCGCCTTCGTGGGTTCCTCGCTGATGCTCTATGAAGTGGAAC
>JAEHJW020009368.1_pt1 | contig 61377 bp, 113 predicted proteins | sample 9271431 | NCBI WGS metagenome assembly JAEHJW02 | reverse complement strand
TTAGTAAGGAAGAAGTTATGGATATGTTCAAAGCAGATTATGCTAAACATAAACAAGCTGCCGAAAGAATTCCAAACTTCAATAAATTAAATATGCAAGGAAAAGCTGCCCTAATTGATATGACTTTCAATATGGGACCTAATTGGTGGGAAAAATGGCCAACATTCACTAAAGATATGAGAAATGACAATATTCCAGCAGCTATGAATGATCTGAGATATAGCAAATGGTATACAGAAGTTGGTAATCGTGCAAGACAAGACGTTGCTTTATTGGGTACAAATAAGAGCATGTCTCAAGGAACGATGCTTGCGAAGGGTTCACAAAGTTTGGATTTTTCTGGTGAAAGTGTTTCTCCAACAATTTTAATAAACAATAAAACTGTTGCAATGAATACTTACAAAAACAATTCGATGATTTCTGGATCATCAGATCAATCTTTCATTCATAAAAAATTAGCGACATAATATGCTTATTACTAAAACACTAAACAATATAACATTTGGTTGGGACCAATCTGCCTTTAATGGTAAAGGATATTGGTATGTTATGGGAAAGAATGCTTCATTTGCTAGAGCTGCAACAAGGGATGAAGCACAACGTTTAGGTAATCCATCACCAAAAGAAACTGAACCAATATCTCCAAAAGTATACAAAGAGAAAAGTATAGATTATCAAAAAGCAAGGGAAATGAAAAAGAAAAGTCTTAAAGACTTGATTGCTGATCGTATTCTTTCAGGAGAAAGTATTGGAAAATCTATTAGAGGTAGCATTAGTGACAAATTTAAGGCTAGAGCTACTAGAACAAAAGAAATTTTTGATCCACTCAATATATTGAGTGCAATGACTGGTAGAAGTCGTTTAGGAACTGCCGTTGCTGCCAGAATATTGGGTAGAAGTGCAAATGACGCAAGATATTTTATGGGCGATAGAACAAAAACAAATACAAGTGCAAAACAAACAAGAGAACGTACAATTGCCAAAAAACTTTCATATGACAAATTAACTGAACCAAAGATTAAATCGAACTATAATGAAAAAACTCTTTTGAAAATTGAAAATGTTTTGATAAAACAAATGCAATATCAAAAAAAACATGATGAATTTAAAACATCTTTTGAAAATATTGAAAAAAGAAAAGATGAAGTTCGTCACGAAAAACTTTTGAATGCGATACTTTCATTATCTAAGATCCAACCAAACGAGGTTAAAACTGGAAAGAAAAAAGGAAATGGCATTTTTGGTTTTCTTTTATCGTTACTTGGTGCATATGAGTTTGTAAAGAATTTTTTGAAAAAGAAATTGAAAGGTCTTTTCTTTGCTGCTGTAGATGGAATAGGAAAAAGATTTCTGAAATGGGGCAAAGGTCTTTGGGATTTTTTGGGAGAAAAAATTGGTTGGATAGGAAAAAAAATCAAAGATGTTGTTTTTAAAATTTGGGATGGAATATCTGATGTTGCTACTAAGTTATGGAAAGGTGTAACAGATATGTTCTCTAAAGTATTTGGATTATTTGAAAAAATTCCAGGTATGAAAAAATTAGTAGAAGGTATTAAGAACTTTATTCCAGATAGTATTAAAGGTTTGGGAGAAGATGCTTCCAAATTTGGTGGAAAAGCGGTTCGTGTTGTTGTTAAAGGCGCAAAATCTATTGGAGAAACTGCTTCTAAAATGGGTTCGAAAGTTCTTCGTGGTGCAGAAGCTATGGGAGAATTTTTTGATAAGTTGAAACCAATAGCAAAGGCACTTCCAGGTGCAGATGCACTTTTTGCAATAGGTTTAATATCAGATGAAATCTATAAAGCTATTGGTAAATATAGATCAGGTAAAATTGACGCTATGGGATTAGAAAAATTAGTCATCAAAGCTATTGCAGGAGTTTTAGGTGGAACTGCTGGTGCTGAAGCTGGAGCAGCAATTGGTGGAGCATTGGGTTCTGTTGTACCAGTTGTTGGTAATTTGATCGGTGCTTTAGTGGGTGGCGCTGCTGGATGGGGTGCCGGTGAATGGGCTGGAGATAAGATAGGAAAATATGTTTTTGATTTTTTCAAGAATGCAGGCAATAATATAAGTGCGGACATTTCAAAAACTCAAAAATATTTCAAGATCATAGAATCTAAAATGTCTGCATCAAAAGCACATGGATTTTCAAAATTAGGTAATGTAAATCCTTCAGGTAAAATAACTAACTCGCAACTTCAAGCAAACAAGGCAGGGTTTGCATTAGGTGGTATATCAAGTATACCTGCACCTAAACCAATGACTAAACCAAATGCAACTATCTCAAAAGCTGCATCAATGGTTCATCAAAATGCATCAATGAGAAATTCTAAAACATCTGGAGGAAAACCAACAATCATTAATAAAACCTCAAATGTAAATACAGAAACAAATGATGATACACATACATTATCTGGTGGTGCATCTGTTAGAGATAATTCTTTAGAAAACATCACTGCAAAAAATTATGATAGAGCATTTGGAATTTAAACAAAAAAAAAGGCACCTTTTGGTGCCTTTACTATTTAACCTTAGATATTAATCTTCTTCGGCTAGTTCCTTAAAGAACGCTAGATCATCATCAGAATCAGAATGATCTTCTGACTTTGATTCAGAATCTTCATTTAGTCCTAGATCGCTATCAATATCATCTTCTTCGGCACGCATCTTTTGTTTTGGAGATGCTCCAACATTTGTACCTGAAGTGATACCAAGAACCTTGTTAAGACGTTCTTTCATCTTATCATAGCTCTTGAAGTTCTTTTCCGAAACAAGTTCAGCTAGTGAACTTTCTTTCTTCCAAACCGATTCTCGTTCTTCATCTGAACCTAGAAATTCAGATGGACTATCAAATTCTGACTTATCGTAATTTTGATAACCTTCAACTTTACGAATCTTTAGCTTGAAGTTAGCACCTTCCCATAGATCAAATGGATTCATTGGTGTTTCATCTTCAAATTCTGGATTCATTGCAGATGTGATCTTTTCGAAAATTTTTGGTCCATACTTAAATAGAAATACTTTACCTTCATTTTCTGGATTTTTTGGATCACTTACAACATAGATATTTGAAATGTAAGATAGCTTACGCTTTTGCTTACGAACAATTTCCTTGTTAGCTTCGATACCTGAATTCCATAGTTCAGAATTATGCTCACAAACGGGACACTTGTCACCATTTAGAGTTGTACGGCAATTATCAATTAGCCATCCACCTGGACCTTGAAATCCATGAGTATAAATCTTTGCCCATGGTAGACCGTCATCACCATCTTGAGAAGGTGTAGGAAGAAAACGAATGACAGCCATTCCGTTTCCGGACTTATCTACAGTTGGTTTCCAATATTTTTCTGAATCATCATCATAACTAGACTTAAGGGCTTCAACTGCCTTAGTTAGCTTGTCAAGTTTACCTGAATTACGCTTTAAATTTGCAAAAGACGACATATTAATTCTCCTTAATAACACACTTAATTTTACTTAAACGACTTAAATTTACTTGTCCACTGAATTCATAATTATACATTTATTTATATCACTTGTCAAGTAATTCCTTCATGATTACCACTATTTTCTTTTTATCATATGAAATGAAAGGTAGATATTTTTTGATCTTCATTTCAATTTCTGGATAGATCAAATCATCCAATTCTTTGTTTTTCCACAATTCAAATGCAGAAAACAATTCACACAAAATACACAAAGTTTCAAAACTAATTTTAACTTCTTGAGATTTATAAATTTCAATAATTTTTGGTATAGAATTATCATTCAATGCAAACAACTGCTTTACACTATATGAATTTAGTAATTCTTCAACTTCATTTTTAAAATTGTATGTAAGTGATTGATTATACTTTTTCCATTCCATCAATACGTTGGTTGCTTCTTCATTTAATAATTGAAGAACCCAAACGTTCTTATCTTTTAGAAAATTTGAAATATATAACTCTTTCAATTCTTCTTGATTATATTTTCTTGATAGACGTTGAAAATGATATTTATGTTTTCCATTCAAAAACGTTTCTTTTTTAACGTTTGTTTTACCATGATACCGAAAATAATCGTAGGATTTAGAATTGAAATGAGTTTTCAATCCCATATACAAAGTATATGCTTCATACGGAGTTGTCATACCGGCAGTCTATTTTCCCTATATTCTAACTTGATTAAATTTAATTTTTCAACTTGTTCACGCATTTTTTCTTTAAGAGGTGCAGAAATTAAAGATGCTGCTAATTCAACCTCAAAGTTATTTTCCTCACAATAATAAACAATAGCATCCATAATATCAATATTATGTTGATAACAAATACTTTCAATTAATTCACTGAAACGAATAATTTCATCTTTAGTCGGCATTTTATTCCTTTGGTGTAAAATACGCAATACCATCATAATGTTCATTGATAGAAACATTATGTGTCTTGTCTAGAATATGAACAAAATATTCCCAATCTACATCAAGAATAAATCTTTCATGTAGTTCATTTTCACGATAACGAGGATTCATGACACTTCTAAGATTTCTAATATCATCACAAATAATTACACTTTTACTGATGTCCCATTCATCACGAAGAAATTCCAATTCTGTGAGTAATGGTAAACGATATTTTTCTTCTGTTATATCAGTACCATAATCAACTGGAAAATGTGCATCTAACCAAAACAAAGAAGGTAATTTTTCACTTTGAAATGCCCACAAAAATACAAGAGAATTTTCGTGATGTATGTAAACATTTGAATTATTTTTAAAACGTTCTTTACATTCTCTAACATAATTAATTCCTACATCACAAGAACGTATTTCACTAAAACCAGCATTCAATGCTTCTTGAATACCATCTCCGTGCCAACATCCAGTTTCATAAAAATTTGATAAATTATATTTATCTTTGAATCCTTTAATATTCAAATGTCTAAGTTGTGTCATTTTATTCCTTAATTTTATAGAATACGTGATTACCAATAGTAGCAACACGAATCATCGAATGATCCCAAACTGGATGTGATGTTATTGTATGGTAATACAATACAGTTTTTGGTATAATTTTACTATAAGGCTTATCATTTGTCAAGACTGAATAAGCGACTTCTAGAGCATTTGCCCAATCTTTACCATTTGTAATCCGATGAAATCTTTCCTTTACCCATGAGAACTGATTGGTTTGATAGACAACTCCACAAATACTGTCTGGATAATCTGGAGACTTTACACGATTGATTACAACTTGTGCAACGGCAAATTGTCCAACAATTGGTTCTCCTCTAGCTTCAAAATAGATATTTTTGGCTAGACATTCCATTTGTTGGATATTGTACTGTTGTTCTTTAGCAATTTCTACTTGTCTACAAAGATAAAGATTGTATGATTCAAAAAGATTTGTTGTAGAAGTATATCCTACAAAAAGGATAAAGACTGCAAGTAGATTTATCAGAAATGAATTGAATTTATGAATTGACATTTGTAATGAAAAAGGAAAGATTTCTCTTTCCTTTTTTGTAGTTAAAAATAATATTTATAGATTGCTATTTTCCCGAACTTGTTCGAAGTTGATAGGATTGCACATTTCACCATTTTCAAATACTGTTTGTAGGACTGGTAAAATTCCAAAATAAGAAGTCTCACGATCGGTAATATAACTATCACCATCCTTCCAAAGAGTAATACGACCAACCTTTGACTTCTTACCTGGATCAGTAATTGGATCCTTTTGTACATCTCGCCAAACACCATTCACACGAATGGCAGAGCACTTCATAGCAAACTTTTGTGTATCACGATCAATACCTTGTAAGAGTGCGCCACCCATACCAAATGCGATATTGTCAGCACTATAACCATGTACCATAAAGTTGCTTAGAATTGCATCAATTGTACGATAATTGATACCATCACCTTGAATCATACGAACGTTGTTAAGTACACGGAAACCCTTTTCATTTACCGTGCTGCCAAACTTTCTATCTAGAAGTTGAACTAGAACCGAACAAACATGCTCTGGATCACCTGAATCTGGACGAATAACAACAGTTGCACCAGAATCAATAACCTTTTGCTTTAGTTCTTCACCCCAAAGATTCTTGACTGCATTGAAAACATCATAGCTATCTGAAACTACGGCTAGAATAGCACCGGGCTTTGCAAATTGATTGAGCATGTTTTCATATGCCTTTGCTTCATTCTCACGACCCCAAGAAGTAATTGTACTGTGTTCGGCAGCAGGAATACTAAAGCCACAAACATCAGCATCATAATACTTCATCGCACCAATAATACCAGACATGGTATCTGTACCCATAAAATTAATCAAGTGAGCAGCACCACCAAGTTCGGCAGATTCAAAGCTAGAAACACCACGAGCACCAAAATCATGTAGCTTGAATGGTAGTCCGGCCGGATCACCAGTCTTTTCAAGATAAGACTTGATTAGTTGCTTGATTTCATAGCTTTGTGTTGCTACTGTAGTTGGATACCATACGGCACGAAGAATAGCAGTTTCTACCCAAGTAGTTAGCCAAGGCACCTTTGGATCAGTATTTTCTACAGTTGCAAGTACATTCTTTGTAGGAATTACTGTTCCTTCTGGCACTGCACGAATCTCGATTGGAAGATAACCACCATAAGTCTTAAGGATATATTCCCAACCTTCACGATTGAATGGTTCTCCATGAGCAGTCCAAATCTTGTCGGCAACTTCAATATCTTCTTGTGTGAAGGACTTCATCAGATATTCACGAATGAATGCTTGAAGTCCGAAAAACAGTGTACGATCATAGCGACCACCACGAGATTCGATATATGAATATACATACTCAGTTCCTGGTGGATATTGCTTCCACATTGAAACCTTGTATGAATCTGTATTAAGTAGGATTGAATTTAGATTATTCATTTTTAAAAGCTCCTTTTAAATTTTGCTTCGGTCTATTCCGAAGACTTTACACACCAGTAAAATAATTAACAATCTCAAAATGATCTTCAAAGAATTGTGAAGGCTTCATTTCACCAAGAGGTAACCAAAATGCATCTTCTGCATCATCAGCAGCCTTAATCTTAGGAAGTTCCTTTTCATTCTTTAGATCAATATGAAATGCGTGGGTAATAGTTCTACCACGTTCACTACGATTAATTGCATCAAAAACTTTATTGTTTACTACACTGCCCTTCAATACCGGTACTGGAATCTTGATGCTAGTTTCTTCTTTTAGTTCACGAAGCATTCCATCAATAACTGACTTATCACTATTTGCGTTGAGAAATCCACCAGGTAATGCTAATAGCCCCTTTCCAGGAAAAGACTTACGCTTTACTACAAGTACATTACCAAGACAAGTAACGATAGCATCAGTTGTTACAAAGATTGGTGGATACTTGAGACTTTCAAATTGCTTTTTATATGTTTGAACAAATTGACGTTCAAGTACAATATTGTTAAATTCATCTGTACCTGAAAAATATAACAAGAATTCTAGAACACTTGGAGGAACAACTGCCTTCAAAAAATTGTGATAATTTGCTGGATAACGAAAATAAAGATCACGAATATCGGTTGCATTTAATGGTTCATTGAGAGACACTTCTTCGAATGTCCATTGTGGAAACATTCGAAGATAGAATGAAGATTCATCTTTTTCGTGTCCAATAATACAAACCTTGGTACCAAGATGGTCATACTTATTTACGATATTTTGCACACGGGCAGCCCATGCATTATCATTATAGATTGTATCATAATTTGATTCTAGAATCACTCGGGAAGGATCTAAACCTAGATCCATAATCATATCAAAACGTTCCTTTGTTTTGAAGGGATTCTTGAATGTTCTTGGTTGATCTGCTGATCCAACAATAATAATTAAACGCTCTGCAATATCAAGTGCTTGCTTCATAATTTCATAGTGAGCATTATGCACTGGTTGAAAGCGACCGATAAAAACGGCTGTATCATACTTCTTTGACATAGAAAACTCCTTTCTATAGATTGATAGGTGTGGTCTATCCACACTTTTATTTATGTGTGTTGGTTGTTTGGGTAATAAGGTACAACCAACGAAACCCCATGCTAAGCCTCAATTAAGCGGCAATAGCGAAACGCTCATCGTTTGCGTTTATAGTTTTTGCTTGATTTACGGTCATCGCCTACCGGATTGTCCACTTCAATACTATTTACTCCGTCGAAACCTGGTCAGCCCCATCAAAAGCACCCATCACACAGCGTATTATAGTCGATCAACTCTATAACCTTATAGCCATCAAGATGCTTTTGGTGGAGCTGGGGAGAATCGAACTCCCGTCCGCAGCACGTTTTTATCCGCTTCATACAATCATAAAACTTATTTATTCAATAACTTCCATCATCCGAAGGTTCCAAGTAAGTTGGTTCCTTTAAATACCAAAGGAATGCACAATATGCTGCAACATCCAATGGATCACCTTTATAAAAATGTTCTTTTAATTCATCCCTGAGACCATCACCATTAGCATTAGCAGTAGCAGTACGCCAATTATCAGTATAACCATACTTATCTTGTGCTTTTGCTAATTTAATTTTCAGTTGTCTAGAAAAATCATTTACCAATTCTTCTGTACGTGAATGTAATTTTGGTTCTTCGTAAAAATTATCTGCTGTAATTATTTTTCCTACCTGAATATTATTAGATTTATAGGTTGGTGACGGATTTTGTAAATGTTTTTTCTTGATATAAATTACTGTATTTGGAACCAAATAAGAATTATAAACAGGTCCTTTTGGCCATTGATCACCACCAAACATTATATCTTTTCTTTTAGAAATCAAGAGAACTTTTGCACCCCACATAATTGTCACTGGTACATAACCTTCTTTCGGTTTCAGTATAAGTTTGATTCCTTGATCCAAAAATATTCAATATCAGAAATATCTTTTACCCATGTTTTGTCATTTATTCACTCCATTTATATATTATATCACAAACCAAATGTCTTGTCAACCAGTGTGTTGCTTTTTTACAACATCATTGATCTCTTTTTCTTCTTTCTTATATTCTTCTAATGGTTGACTGAAATTAACTATCCAATTCCAAAAAGCAATATAATTCCAAAGATTTAATGGTGGACATTTATTTCTTTTCATTTTCGACATTAAGAGTTCTGATATTAGAAAAATCTCTATTCTTCATTCCTTCATATTTAACTTTTTCTAGACTGTTACCATATCTCCAGAATGCATAAAAAGGACTTTCTCCATCTTCAATTTCAATTGAATGAGCAATTGTTCCACCTTTCCAACTACCTTTTCTTCTTCCTACTTCTTTACTGAATTGAATTTCCAAAACCCTTCGCTTCAATGGTTTCTTAAAATATTTCAGCCATTTGCACCAAGATGTTCCATGATTCCAGACTCTTTCTTGAATATAACAACGTGCTTCAATTTCTTCACCATCATAATCATTAAAAAGAAAATAGTGACACAAATGATCGTTATTAGAAATAAATTCACGAATTTCTTCGAAATCTCTAGATTTATCAGGAAAAGATTTTACTAATTTATGATTTTCTCTGTAAGGATCAAACTCATATAAATTCAAACCAACATAAGTCATAGCTTTCCAAGGAATAAAAAAACTCTTGGTATGATCCGAATTTTTCTTATCATAACTCATCCATGTTCCAGGTTGAATTCCATAATGAATATGAATCATATCATCAAATGTTGAAAATCCATAATCTTTTGGAATGTATTGATAATATCCTTTAGTTTCTCCTTTAGAATATTCCACCCAAATTTTCTTTGGTTTAATAATTTGTGGTATCTTAAATCTATAATATTTTTTGAAAAAAGCAATATAAAAAATATTATAATTCTTATTTCCACAATCATTTTCCCAAGGTGTTTTAATACCTAAGGAAAAATGATTCCATTCACTTTTTTCACTCTCAATAATTTTAAACATAATAATTGCCTCAATTTCAATGAATATTAATCAATGGTGATCCATAAGTTGGTAGACTATTTCCCCAATTATTATTAAAAGAACCATCACCAACAGGAGTTGCAAAGACTGAATTTAAATCTACTTTTAAATTAGATTTCCATGTAGCAAAATTTTCATTTACTGGAGTATTATATCCTTGTTCAAATGAGTTAGAACTACTATCTGGATTCCAGTATTTGTTATTATCAATAGTAATTCCAACAACTGATGCATCAATACACCACCAGAAATTAGGAACTTCTCCTAAACTTCCATTAGAAATCACTAGATTATTTTTGATACTTGAAGAATTATTATTTGTCAAACAATCACGCAAAAATAATCCAGAATAGTATGTTACATTCGGATAAATTTCTGTTGGAGAAATAATTGTATTATTATACACTTGGTCATTTTTCAATCCGTGTGGGATTGTTAATGAACCTTCTGAATAATCTTGAATACCTAATCTTGAACCTGCAATAATATTTCCATAATATTGGACGTTTGCCAAGTTTGCTGAACCATTTGCAGAAGAATTATATTCATCAGCAAGAGCAAAACCGATATAATATTTGTAAAGATCGGCCCAAACTCCTCCAACAGAAGGTGGATTTAACCATGTAGAAGTATCAACACCATCATGAATTAAAATATTATATCGACCTACATCATTTGGTTGATTATCAAAATACATATTCATTGACCAATTATCGATTGATGCATTTTGTTCAAATAATGTATTTCCTGTTGGAGTCCCACCCGATCCATAAGAAATAATACCTTCACCACCATTCAAATAGGAAATATTACCTCTTGCAACAGAATTTAGTGTTCCAGAGAAAGAAATTCCTCCAGCCCAACCTCCGCCATCGACGGCAAAATTATTATTACCTCGTGGCCAATTCATCATACTGTTTTGATATACTCTATTATAAAGAGCCATATTACCTTCGTTATTTCCTACACCTGGCTCAAATAGAATACCATTTTTATAATTATATTCACAGTTACAATTTTGGACTGTTACAAAACTACCATACCCCCAAATTCCACTTTCTTTACTTGCACGAACAGTAATTCCATCAAAAATTAAATAATTTGCACCATACCAATAAATTGGTGTAATATTTGAAAGAGAAACAATTACAATATCAGCAGAATTTGGATTTACGGAACCAAAATCTACTGTCAATTTGCTTGAAGAATAATACCATTGATTACTATTTGATGTGACTGTACTACTTGCAGATGGATGCAATGCAACATCATTCACCACAACTGCTTCTGGTTTTGATGTTAATGATGTAGACCAAATACCACCAGAAACATTAGTCCAAACACCTAATGTAGGAGTACCATCTATAATAACCTCACCATCACCTAAACAACCAAAAGTGATTGGTTTTCCTGCAACTCCTGAAACAGAACCACTAGCAAGATTAATAGGTTCACTATATTTACCTTTACCAATTAAAACAGTATCTCCTGGCTTAACCATTGAACATGCAGTTTTAAATGTCGCAAATGCAGTATTTGATGATAGACCATTATTTGAATCATTACCATTTTTGGTTACGTAATAAGTATTTCCAATAGTGGATTTTGGAGTAGTTTTAATTGCATTAGTCCATGTCTTAAATGGAGCATTACCATCCAAAATTTGAGTTTTTAATGAACTGATATAAGATGAAATCCACTTAGAATTTGAAAAATCTAAAGATTGTAGACCGGTATTTGGGGTGTTACTTGTTGTATTTCCTGTAGAAACAACAGTGTTTGCAAATGAATTTTCTAAATTAATAACTTCATTTTGTACCAATGTTAACAAACTTCCAGCTTGAATCAATGATTGTTGAATTGAATTAACCGTATTTGTTAAATTAGATACTGTTTGGGACAAATCAGAAATACTGGTTTGTATTGAAACAATTTCCAATTTTTGATTAGATTGTTCAATTGATTGACTATCGATAGACAATTGAATTGAATTGATGGTGGATTGTAATCCAGAATAATCGATTAATGACATTTTTATCCTTTTTTTATTAATTACTCTTATCATTATATATTGAATTAAAATATTTGATAGATTGCACCAAATCTGGAACATAATTTCTTACATTTTCTTCAAATAATAATGGTTGACTATCCTCTACCGCCATAATAATACGAATTTTTTTAATAGGTATTCCTGTCAATTCTTGATGTGCTAATGCATAAAATGTTGCTTGAATGAAGTAGTTTCGAATTTGATCTTTCGTTTTAATTCTTCGACTATTCTTATAATCGATGACTGATAATTCTTTGTCGAAGTGTGCAATTAAATCAGTTCTTCCTGCAATTCCAATTGTCTTTGACCACAATGCTTGTTCCATATAGTATACATCATCAATTCTATCAAGAAATGGACGAATTGATTGAAACATACCTTTAGCGTCAGGCATTGCCTTTTCAAAATAATTCTCTTTGTTTTGTATATAGTTCTCGCAAATTTTATGGAGAGAAGTTCCACGAGACGCTGAAACTCTAGTTATTCGATTGGCTTCTTTTTCTCCAACACGTTGTCTCCATTCATAAAGTCCTGGTTTAGGTAATGAATTTAAAACTGTAGTGATAGATGGTAACTTTGTACCATCTTCAAGAGTATAAAACCTTCCACTAGGGAAGGTTTCGGCTTTCAGATCGCCCAAATTAATGGGCGGACAATGATTAAACATTTTATGAATATGTTATTATATTGTTAGCATTTGGATTATTATTTATAGAAACAAATTTTCCATTTCCATAAGTTATGTAACCAACAGAATTCAATATATTAAATGCAGAAACTTCTCCATTTATTTGATTCCAATTTAATCCATCTACAGAATATGAAGAAAATACAGAAAATACTCCATTACCAAAAGATATTTGATATAATCCACCATTATTTATGTATGAAGGTAGTGTGGCTGATGTCCAATTTATTCCGTCCGTAGAAACATATGTGACTGATCCATCAAATACTACAAATCTGCCATTTCCAAAAACACAGCTAGGATTTGTAGTATTATTTGGTAAAGTATATGTTGACCAATTAATACCATCTGTTGATCTTAAATATTGATTAGTAGATACAATATTTGTTCCTGAGATAACCCCCAGATTTACAGCTATGTAAATACCATTACCGTAAGCAATATCAGATAATATCGAATTAAATGATGTTGAACCTTGTGTCCAATTTATTCCATCTGTAGAATAATACGGAGCAGTCATTCTACCCGCACCATAAAATTTACCATTTAAAAATCTAATAACATTAAAACAATAAAAACCATAATATGAGTAAGTTATTGGACCAGGATAACCAGTCCAATTTATTCCATTTGTACTCACAAATATTTGTGGTGGATATCCATTTTGATTTCCAGTTACAACTGGAGCAAAGACATATGTTCCATTACCATAAGCGGCACATTCAAGTCTGCCCGAATTAAGATTGGTACTATTAGTTTGAGTTATATTTATAGCGTTCCAATTTATTCCATCTGAAGAATTATAAACTCCTATGGTGCCTAAACCCTGTGCTACCACAAATTTTGTTCCATCATATAATATCGGAAGTCTGTTATAATTTAAAGATACATTCATAGATATTGCTATATTAGAAGATATAGCATTATTATAATTGTGATAAAAATCAGATAAACTAATATTAGTATTTCTATTTAATTTTAATATATTAGAACCCATAGATGCTAAATCATCAGTAGCACCCGAATTTTGATTATTTGTGATGATCGTATTTATATCTATAGGACCAGATGTTGGAATTGCCATATTTGTTATTATTGTTCGTCGTCGTATTGAATCTTAGCTAGAATATAATCCTTAACTAAGCTGCTTCTCACAATATCATCAACTGTAAATTCGATCCTTGTAAAAGAATTCATTTTGCGAGCAATATCAAAGAATTTTAAAATACCACTCATGTCATTCTTTTTCTTATTTAGATCAGTTTGACGATAATCTCCACACCAAATAATCTTTGATCTGTAACCGACACGGGTCATTACAGTATCAATTTCTTCAAATGTTAAGTTTTGCATTTTTTTCGTATTTTTGCTTCTTTACTATTCGTGTTAACATAATCCCATTCAGATTGTGGTAAATTTAATAGTTTTTGTGAATTATATAATTCTTTACTTATCTGAATTGCTTTACCAACTTTATCTATACAAGTTATTTTACCTGGACTTCCTTTATAATTTATTTTATTATTTTTTGGTAATCTTAATTTTTTATATGTTTCTTCAGTAAATGATTTAGCACCATAATTTGGATTTTTATTTCCTAAACGCATATTTTTCCAAATTTCTTTTTGTTTATCTGTATGTTTTTTGCCATAAAATGAATTTTTAAAACCTGCACCAGAAGGATTTGTTTCTTTATTTTTAAATCTGGAAGTTACAGAATCTGGATGTTTAACGCCAACAGGAGCTCCATCAAATCCATTTTCTTCTCTTAAATTTGCCCATTTGGTAGAATTTACTATATCAAATTCTTGGGAAAAGAATATTGAGAACTCCTTAAGTAAAGAAATATCATAAAAAGGTTCACTTATCCATATAGTTTTGATATACTCTTTTCCGTATTTGTTAATATGATTTTTCCAATATTTTCCAGACCCAGTATAACTTTCAATATTTTTTCTAGTAGTTTTTCCAAAATATTTTAATTTGGTTGTTGTATGTTCTTTAACATAAAGGAAAGTTGGCTTCATTATAAATCCATTTTTTCACAAGCAACAATCCAAGATTTTACAAGTGACGACCTAACAATATCTTCAGAAGTAAAATCAATTCTTGTAAATTCTTTCATTGTTTTTGCAACTTCTAAAAATTGAACTAAACCAGAAACATCATGTTTTGATTTTAACAAATCATTTTGTTTTAAATCACCAACAAAAATAATTTTTGAACGATGTCCTACTCTAGTAATAACTGAGGAAAGCTCATGCCATGTCATACTTTGACATTCATCAACTACAATAATAGCGTCATCGATTGAAATGCCACGAATTGCTGTAGTTGAAATAAATCTAGTGTGTCCTTGTTCTTTTAATCTTTCCCAGGCATCTTTACGTTCAAATAAAGTTTCACAAATTTCAATATATGGCTGTTCATAAATGGCCATTTTTTCATCCAAATCACCAGGTACATAACCTTGGTCTCTTACTTGAACTGCTGATCGAACAACAACTAGTTTTGTGAAAGGATTAGAACGATCTAAAATTTCTTCAAGTGCTTTATATACTGCCAAAAATGTTTTTCCTACACCAGGACTACCTAATAGTCCAATGAAATAATCTCCTCTTTTATATACATCAAAGAATTTTGCTTGATTTTCTGTTAATGGTTCGAAAGTTCTTAAATGATCTAATTTAATTTTTAATGGTGGTGTATTTCTGTTTGCGTTTGAATTTGAATGATTTCCTTTTTGAACACTAAAATCTTCTGTAATAAAATCGTCATGCGTATTCGCAGTATTCTTTTTTCTGGTAGCCATTAATCATTCCAGGTAGAGTTGAACATATTAGTATATATGTGAAATAGCTTACCATTCCCTTGGTAATTTTGTTTTGTGGGACTTATGTAGAGTATTCCCTGGAACAGTTCGTTTAATTCTTTCAATTACTCCTTGTTCAAATTCACGAACAGGTTGACCAATGCCTGGAACACTCATTCTAACTCCATCACCAAAACTAGGTAAATTTTCTGTAGAATGGTGACGAGTTAAATGAGGATTAGATTCAAGAAATGAATCTAATTCTTTATATGACATTTTATGTTCTTCGACTTCATTTGTCTTTGAATTATAAAAATCGTAAGATGGCATTTATTTTCCTTATTAACCAAATAGGTAATAAAATGTTAAAAACAAGCAAGTTAAATGAATAGCTTGATCTAATCCAATTACAACAAAGAACCAATCTCTTTGTCCTTTTTTCCATAGATATGAAGTTGCTCGACTTGAAAAGTAATCAGTGATAAAGTGAAGAATACCATTAATTACAGCAAATTCTGTGCCAAAATAAAGAAATGGTAATATGTAAAGTGCAACGTGTTGAAGAAGATCAAAATTACTTTTGCTTTTGTTTAATGCAATTTCATCCGTTTGAAAAATGAAATCTGCTACAAAGTGCATCCAAACAATCAATAGTAGATAGATCATTATATTTCCTTATTCCGATAACCAAAATGGAACTTCACGCTTTTTCCAATTCCAGATATGTTTCTTTTCTGTCTTGTAATAATTTCTATATGATGCAATAGAATTGTTTACAACTTTACAATGTTCAGGCATTGCTGGCGTTGGTTCTGTAAATTTATCTATCATAATGTTTTGTGGAATTTCTCTTACTAACATTTTTGATAGACCAATTTGTTCAACTTTATGTACTTTATCGTAACGATAAGTGTATTCTTTACATAAAGCGTCCAACATATTAGATAACCAAATATAATTATTTTTTGATAGACGAACCCATGCTGCTGAAGGATGATTGATATGAGTTGCCTTATACAATCGTCCTTCTCTGCTATCATCTAACTGCCAAATTCTTTGTTTACGATTATTTCGTTTTACAATAGATTCGTTTCCATCAAGTACACGATGGGCAGTTGAAAGTAATTGAGCATATTCAAGAATCATTTTGACCACATGTTTGTCTACATGATATTCAGCACATCGTTGTGGATCATGATCCAAATAGAAAATATTCATAATGTAGTTTTGATTATTAACCCTTTAGTTTTGCAACCTTTTCCTTAATCATATCTGAACTAACTGTTTGCATTGCAAATTGCTTAAACATATCATAGTTTTCTTTTACACGAATACTTAATCGTGAATTAACTCCAGCGGGTTGGAAAAATAGTTCACAACCACCACCACGAAGTGGTGCAACTTCAGTTACACAATCTAGATTAATAATAACTGTTGTTTCTTTAGACACATCAAAAACTTCAACAAATGTACTCATTATAACTCCTATTAATTATTATACTGCCCACATTGCAGATCCATCACTACAACGGAGCTTTGTGGGATTTTGACGACATTCTTGCTCACTGATTTGTGCATCAATAAGCATTTTCTTCCAATGATCTTTTTGATCTTTGGTACCCTTCATTAGGGCTAAATGAGCCTTTTCTGTCTTGCCCATACGAAAATTTTTATCACTTTTTTTAAAGTTCATAATAATACCTTTATAATTTCAATTATAACAAATACGAATAAAACAAAAAATATGAAGCCTATAATAAATCTTACAAATCTCTCAAGATAATAATCTTTTTCCATTTTTAGAAGATCATATGTCATATTTAAATACATCATTGAATCATCACTTATTTTTTGTTTTAACTTTGATAATCGTTTTTCATAAAAATAAAGTGTAATGGAAGTCTTGACATATCTATATAAACTTAAAACCATTAATCTTCCTCATATAACTTTCTTTGTTTAAAAGATTTTTCTTGAATTGTTTCTTCTTTGAAGAATTTACGTGGATTTCCACACATGTGACAATTAGGATCACCGCAATTAAATGCGTGCATTTTTGCTAGACGATGTGGTTCCTGAATTTCTCTTACTTCATTAGGATTAATAATCCAAGCAGTTTTAGCTAATTCTAATTGCTTTTTGATTTTGACTTTTTCTTTATAAAGACGCTTTGAATGTTTTTCTTTTGTTTCTGTGTCACTCATATTTAGTTCCAAAGTCCTTGATAATATTTTCCAAAAAGACGAAGTCCATTAGAGATTTTATCGCTATGATTTTTATAGCCTTCTGCATCGAAAGTTGCGTTATGTTTTGGACCCTTTTTCATTTCATAAAACTTACCATCTTCTGTCTTTTCAAACACATAATCGCATTCACCTTTATGGTATTGAGATTCCCAATCACAATCTGGAACAAGTTGTTCAAATGTCCAAATCATCTCATCAAGAATCCATTGCCAACGTTCATGAACTGTATTATCTGTATATCCATTTTCATCAGATGGACCTTCTGTTGGATGAAGATGTGATGGAACATCATCTACATCAGTAATGGGACTACTACAGCCTTGACGGCGAAGTTCTTTTAGCATTGGAAGAATGATTAATGCTAATTCAGATTGCATATCCCAAACATCATATGGATCAATTTTAACCTTAACTTTTCTTTCTCTTTTAGAATCAATCCAATTTAAAATTTTTGTTAGACGACTATCTTTTCCATCTTTGTTTTTAGCTAACCAAGTTCCAACATCATGCACCCAATCTGGATATGATCTAAATCCATATTCATCTTTAGTTTTTGTCCAAAAGAAAATTTTTTCAACAATCTGATAAGGACCAATATATCTTTTGTATGGACCAATATTAACTTTCATATAAATTACTTCCAGTAAATGATTAAATGGGTTGTTACAAATTCTATGAATTGAAAAATCCATATTCCATAATTGATTAATCCTATAAATGTTGCACTTAATAGGAATAACATTATTATATTTTCTATCATATCTCGGAAATTCATTTTATTTTCCTTGTTGCTAATAGAATTTCTCCGGCGGGAATTCCTACTCCGAAAGTAAGTGCATGTTCCGTCAATAACCGGATTACGATAGATGCACGATTGATTAATTCAGCACGATTATCATCACCCAATTGCATGAGAATGTCTGAATATGTTCCTAATTCTTCTAAAAATCTATCAACAACTAGAGTGTCATTGATTATATTTTGAATAGAAGATGTGTTGTTTGAATTATCGTTCATAACCAATTTTACGTTTAAATTTTTCTGGCAATGTTACAGCTTTCCATTCACCATTAATTTGTGCTACAAGGAATTCGTTACACGCCACCGCATGTGTCATTGTATCACATTGGACCAGTCTTGTCAATGATTCTTTTTCATTATCTTTAATTGTACCAAAAAATCCATTCCGAAGTTGGATACGTGTACCCTTCTTTAGTTCATTTACATTGATAGCTGACGAAAAAATCATAATTTTAATTTTCCTTCTTATAAACGTATGGATAATGATTAGGATATTTCAACTTAATCTCTTTAAGTTGAATATAAGCATCTTCACTTTTAGAAAATTCTTCAATAACCTCAATTTGTATTTCAGAATTTACATTTTTCCTATATACGTCTATTAAAACGTATTTATCTTTCATTACAAATCTGTTCCAAATGTTATAACAGAATCATATCTAAACGATCTCCATCCGTTATTTTCAATGTCATATACACGAACAACATCTGGACTATACTTTCTAGTATTTTCCTTTTGTTCATCTTCCTCTAGCTTTTTTCGAACATCAACTGGCAACAGTTCTGGATTTAAGGTACACTTAAGTTTGCGGAATTCACCATTTGTCTTTGTGAAATCTACATATGTACGACCAGCATGGAGACATTCAATTAACATTCTCTTTTCCATAGTATCCATAATATACTCCAATTGATTAATCAATAATAAAATTTAAACCTTTTTCGTCACGAATAGCATCTTTTACTGTAATGTTCGAACCAAAATATTTCAAAATTCCATTTAACGTGTCAAGATATTCTTCTAACGAATCATATCCTTTATCTAGACCATAAACTATAAATTCAACGTATACGTCGGCAAAATCACGCATAACATCTAAAGGTAATGAATCCAAAAGTTCTACTGGATCATGAGCTAGAACTTTTTTCATTTTTATTACCTTTTTCTTTTAGCCAGTTTCCATTTTCATCGTAATCTTGATAATTAATCAATTGGTAGGCAATAATACGTTTACCTTGTTTATGTGCTTTGACAATAGCTCCTTTAAATTTTTTTAGACAATAAAGATTAGCAGAAATCCTGTACATGGTTCGAACCATTTGTTCATCATTTCTATCTTCGAAATATTTTTGAATTTCTTGAAGTGTTACAGGATTTTTGCTACGAAGAACTGGAATTAATTTTTCAAATGCAACTGTCATATTATGGATTTTGAATATTAGTTACAAACTGATTAACTTCTTGAATAAATGGATCAGCAATAGTTGTAGGAACACTTATTTCAACGTATTCCTTATTTAGGGAACACTTTTCATCAATCTTAGTATATAGATCAATGAATGACTCTTTTGTTTCTGAATCAAAACGATTCACACAAAGGGTAATTGCCTTTAGACGATCATTGAAAATATTGTATGCCTTTGCAATATGGACTAAACGTCGAGTTGAAATTAATTCATCAACTGCACCCTCTTGAAATGACTTACGAACAACTTCTGCCCATTGTACCAAACGTTCGATAAATTCTTCATCATTCATTAGAAAACTTAAAATCTTCTTTTCAACACTTGCAGGTGGATATTCTTGTTCGACAGTAATTGGAAAACGTTCTAGAAAAGCATCATCCAAAATTTGTGCAAGATACTTACCATCATCAGAACCACGACCCTTTGTATTTGCCGTTGCAATGATATTAAATCCTGGAGCTGGCTTGATAACTTCACCAGACTTCTTGTTGTAATAAGACTTTCCTTCCATAATAGCTTGCATACACATTAGCTTGTTACTACCACGATCAATTTCATCGATTAGTAGAACTGCACCTTGACGCATAGCTGTAATTACTGGACCATCACGAACAACAATATTCCCATCAACTAGAATAGGACCACCAATTAGATCAGTTTCATCAGTTTCAACTGAAATATTTACACGAATAAGTGGACGCTTTAGCGAAGCACAAATTTGTTCTACCATCGTTGTCTTACCATTTCCTGTATGACCAGAAATGAATACTGGATAGAAATCCTTAGACTTGATGATATTCTTTAATTCTTTATAAAATCCAAACTCAACATAACCATCAATCTTTTCTGGAACTTCAATTTCGGCTTTTGTGGAAGTTTCCATCTTTCTGTCAACGTGGTCAACGTTTTTGACCATTGGACTTACAGATGCAACGGCAACTACTGATTCATTAACCTGATTTTCCACAACAGTCTTTTGTTGTAAAGGGGACAATTCAAAATCAATTTTTGGTAGACGATACATTCCACGACCTTCACGAAATTCTGGCTTACAGAACCATGCAGGATATGGAATATTGGTCTTTGACATTACAACTGAAATCTGGTCACGATCTAGTAAAGCCTCTTGACCATATAGTTCAATTGCTAGACGAAGAAATTCCTTTTGATTACGATTATATTTCACACATTTCTCCATTTTGATAGACGAAATATCACTGATAATAAAAATCGGAATGAAACAAACTTCTTTCATAGATTGCAATTTGCTTACCTAATTCTAGAAGTTTAAGTTCTTCTTCCGATCCAGATTCAATATCACTTTCCATTAAGTTTTGAATTTTTTCGATTGCACTTTTATATTCTTCTGGGAGAGTAATTGGTGCAACATAAACTGGCTCTAAAAACTGTGATACGATATTAAACGGTAGACTCATTATTTTCTCCTGTTTGATATATCACACTTTGTATTTTAACACTTTTTTCAAGTGTTGTCAAGTGATATGTTGTATGATTACAACAAATATTTAGTTAGAACGAAGTGTCTTATATAGAGTGTTAGTCATTTCAAAATTTCGTTTCCATTCCCATTCATCTAAAACAAGTTGATTGAAAACTTCTGATTCCAATTCGATAACTTCATCAGCGGACATTTCTAACATAGCAATTGCTCGTTTGTATTCATTTTCATAAGAAACAGGAGTTGAAGGAAACATTTTAGGTAGATTAAAATCACCATTAACACCATTCATTTCCTTAGATACCTTAAGATTTCTCTTAGCATTCTTTACATTTTCAACACAAATTTCTTGTACAACAGCAATATAATCTTCCACTGCTTCATTATATTCTTTAATATGTTTTTCAAGATTCTCTTTTACTTTTTCTAGTAACTTATTCTTTTCAATATTAACTGTACGCATAGCACCTCCACCATTTCTTAACATATTAAATTACCTCATTAAAAATATCAAACAGTTCATCAAACTTTACGTTATAGACTGAAATTAATGCGTCTACATAACTTTTCTTTTCTTCTGAATTCATCTTCTTCCAACTTCTAGAAAGAACCTTTAGATCGTCAATAATGTTCCAACAAGCATAAATCTTTTCTTCTAAATCGATATAATCATATTTCTTTTCTGGTGGAGTTTGATAGACGACCTCTTCCTTATCTGCCAATTCGGCTACAATTTGATTGATAGACGAATGTGGTTCATATTTCGGAAATGGTACATCTTCATCCTGAAAAGCTACATCATAATTAGTTTGATAGACGGTTTGTTTTTCTTCTCGCAATCCTTGTGGTTGTGGCCAAGTGGGAAAAACTGGAGATGGAGCCGATACTTTTGAATTTATTTTTTCATTTTGATTATTCATAATACTTTCCTTTACATATAAGTTTTTAATCCAATCATTCATATTATTTCTTCTTTTTAACATTAACCCATTTAAAACCAAAAAACCAATAATGCATTTTTCTATGAAACCAATTGGGGTTCATTATTTTTTGGTACTTTTAAAACTAAATTTGAAAAATGAAGTTCCCAATCTGAAGTTTCAGGTTGCGCAATTGTTGCTGACGAAATTTCAGAGTTACTAAAATAGTATTTGTCCATAATTATTCCAATATTAAATCTAAAGAACGAGGATTTTCTTTATCAATAAATGATCCATCCTTATTCCAGCGGACAGTAATTTGAACTTCCTCTCCATTAAAATCTCCGATATATGCACCATAAATATATTGATCGTTTTTCAACATTCGAAAAATAACTACCTCACTGCCTGCTCTAGTTTTGAATATCATATTATACCTTTACAAGACTATCAAATTGATCTTGAATCTTTTGAAATGTATCTGCATCCTTCTTATCACGACGATAATCAGCTTCCACTAGACGAGGCAGAAACAAACTGTAATATTGATTCTTACCAGTTGGCTTCATAATAGCGTTAGCACGAACTTCCACAATCTTATCAATATATTCATCTGGATGATTTTCAAGATATTCTTGCATATCATCACCCTTTACTGAAACAGATACTCTTAATAGTCGATCATCCTCATATGTCATATCAGATTGACATAGGAGTGCTGCAGGACGTCCTTCATTCTTTGAATGTTCACGACCCATTTCAATCCCAACCACACGGAGAGAAATATCACATTCAATCTTTAGTTTGAACATTTCTTTTGAAGTACCGTCTTTCCAAATAGCTGAACTCTTTTTGAGAATAGTGCCTTCAAGTCCACGGCTGATGCAATCACGATAATGATTCATAGCTTCGTCCATATTCTTTACGAACTTTGTTTCGATAACATTGATAGGATTTTTTGTCCAACCTAATGCTGGTCCAAAAAAGACAGTTAAAGTCTTTAGACGTTCAATATATGGAATCTCATACTTGCCTTTTGCCTTAATATGCTCAAGTGGCACAATGTCCCATACCATAAATACTGGTTCTTGATTATTCTCAAATTGACCCTTACCAGAATTTACTGAATTGAGAATTCCATTTCCAATTTCACGAGGAGCAATTTCGCCATCAATCTTTACAAGAAGTTCTCCGTGGAATTCAAAATCTAAACCAAAACCTTTGCTTTTAAATTCATTTGCAATAGATTCATATGATTCAACTGGAATTTCTTTACCGGAACGAGAAAACATTTCTACAGTTCCATTTTGATAGACGTTAATGTTACAGAACATTCCATCAGCCTTTACTTGACTGATTTCAGGACCAGTTGAAAATAGTCCCTTAGCGTCCTTGATAAGACTGCAACGCATATATGGAAATTCTGGTAGCAGATTCTTGTACACTTTGTTACAAGTTGATTCTGAAAAATCCGCACGAAGGTCTTTGCGGATTATGCGTGCGAGTAATTCTGCCGACTTTTCCGTCAGTATCGACATTGCATCTGTAATAGCATCCCTTGCTGCATTTCCCGTTAGTGTACGGGAAGCAAGATTATCAAGTAATTCGAATGGAAAATCCTTTTTCAGATCAAAAACTTGATTGTTATATGTATCTGGATAATCAATCTGCTTAATGCCATAATTGATAAGTGGATGATAGGTATACTTCAATACCTTTTCAAGTAAATCACACTTTGCATTCTTAAGCATTTCAATCTTTGCATTCTTGCCAGATTCGATTGAAATATCTTCAATCAGATCATATAGTTGGTCCGAATTCATAATGTAGTTTAACTCCAATAATTTAGAATACAACAATTATATCAGAATGTAGGTAATTGTCAAGAAAATGTGTTGCTTTTATACAACATTAAGCAAATAAAATTAATGCTAGAAACAATGGCGCAGCCGAATGAAATAACCAACAAAGAAAAAGGATAGCAAAAACTTTTATTCCAAAAACTAGAACGAGACTTGTATTATTGTCCATTATCATTCCTTTTATAAATTATTTGTGAGATACCAATTTGTGCTAAATCTTTTATCGTGGCATCTTTCCATTTATAAAGCCATTCTCCTGGAACTATTCCAGGATATTTTTTCTGAACCATAATTATGATTTTTCCACGCCAATTTTGTCTCCATGAAATTTTACCAGTTAACATAATTATATCCTTAATTCTTTTGCTAAAAATTCCACAATATAAATTACAGTATGTGGCTTATCCAATTTTTTGATTTCTTCAATCATATTTCCTGTACCTCTAGATTTATTATCCCAAAATGCAATGAGATAATCTCCATATTCTGCCATTTTTCGATTACGAATTGGACCAGCTTTTTTACCAAAAACTTTCCAATAAGCAGGAAATTTAGTAACTTTTATATTATGTTCGTTCGCATAACGATCTGCCATAGAATCTACACCAGATGCATTTCCATGTACGATTTCTATCTTCGATAAATCTAAATCTTTTAGATATTGATCGAGAATGCTTTTGAAAAATTTATAGTCGTTATAATCACGACAACCTGCAATAATTAATTTCATTTTTTTTAATATGTGTCTGGTGATACTACATAATCATCCGTATTTTTATTTTCCCACAGTTTACCTTTCATACCACACTTTGCAAACCATGTTACTTCTCTTTCCGAGCGACAAAGTGTTCCTTGAAAAGAAGGATAAGCTAATGCCCATTCATCATTAGAATTTACAACAGGATGTTTACAGCGAAGTTCCCAATCAGATTTTGGATTAGGAAAACTCCACTTACAATCTTTACAAAATTTTACTTTTTTCATAATATTCCTCAATATTTGTTAGAACCAAATTGCATTCCACTAATGACTGTTACAATTGCTTGTGCAATAACTGGATGTTTGTTCTTTTTGTTACAAAACACACCCAATTTCAGAACAGTCGGCATATCATATTTCAAAAGATATATGACAATACAATCAAAATTATTCATTGAAACGCAAACATCATAAATCATTTGAATATTATCTATTTCTTTATTATTCATGTTGATTCCCATGCCCAGTTAATAACGATCCAATCTTCTAGACAATTCTCAAAAGAAAAAACTTTATCAACAAAATCTTTTCCATATTTTGAACACATTTGTTCATACCAGTATGGATAATATTCATTACGAATATCTTCTTCTGAATTTGTGATTACTTCATTTTCAGAACCATTACCGACCGGTTCATTATAACAATAATATCTCATTCTGTTCTTACCTTTTTAGCTCTAGCTAAGATCATATCATCAATATTACCTTTTTCAATAATATTTTGCCAGGTATCTGTAAGACCTGAAGCATGATCCACTACACGATTATCGGCTTCATGATATGTCCTAATTCTTTCTGTTCCTGCCAAATATCTTTCTTTATCTTGATGAAAATGTGCCTGAATCCTCGCTAAACAAGTTTCATATGCCATTCTTTTATTATCTTCACGACTTCTACTAGCAGTTCCATTTGCTGAAATGCCAGTTGGTAAATGAATGCATCGGCAACAGTTTTGGTGTTTGTTACGATGCTGTCCACCTTTACCAGTACCAGAAAACCATTCAAATTTAAATTGATCTTCTGTAAATTCTTTCATGTAAATAGTCCTTTATTATCAATTCCATTTTCATAATATTCTTGGGCTGCTCCAGAATAATACATAATTTTTCCACATTGTGTACATTTATAACGATGTGTATCAATATCTTCTGTTGTATATTCTACTGTTGTTTCCCAATATTCATCTATATCGCCAGTATAACGATTTTCTTCCTGAATCCATCGTTCTCGTTCAATTTTATGTGTGCATGTCATTATTTAATCTCACATTGTTCTTTCGAAAGAAAACCCATTCTAAAATAATATTTGTCAATTACTTTCCCACAACGAAAACATTTATAGATTGCTTTGGTAGATGGAGCTCCACCATTTTTTTCTATTTCACGTTTTGACATATAAGAAGTATCTCTAATATGAAGAACATTAATTACATTATACTTATGTCCAAGCAAACATTTGAAATTCATTTAATTTCTCCGCATTTGTGCAACATCCTTAGCTGCTTCATCATTAAAGATGGGAACTAAATTGGACTTATGCATAGTGGCAATACCAACGATTTTGTCGCCAGTATACACTTTGGGTGTATTGGCGACAGCGGTATATCCTGGAGTTTCTAGACTTTTATATTGTGAATTTGAGCCTCTCCGATAAGGTTGAATCGTAGTTTTGAATCCATTATCCTTTACATAAACACCTTTTGCAACTGCACCACGTTCTAATGGTTTTGCATGTTGCTTAAGCATTTCATTCCAAGATTTTGATAGACGGTCATTCTTTTTCATTTTTTACCTTCTTAATATGCTTACAAGTTCCATGATACTTGTATCCTACACATGTGCAAGACCAATTACCATTGGTGTTTTCAACATAATACTTATCACCTTTGCTTCCTACCACTTCAATAGCATTAGATGGAGTTTCAACTTGAAACATCTTTTCCATACTCTTAGGTAGACGCTTGATGATAAACTTCCGATTGCGAGTTTCGAAAGATAGAGGATTCTTAAGATGATTAATATCATCTGAACCTTCCTTCACATATGCATATACCTTATCCTTTGAATCATTGGTAATATATGCATGATTTGGAACGTGATAGCCACAATTCCATTCAGTAGTTTCTTGAAGAATAAACATAACGAAAATAGGGAGCTTATGCTCCCTCTCCTTAGTTAGTGATGGTATATTCTGCTAGACGTTCCCAACGACCGTGAGGATTAGTCTCACGAATTCGAATAACTTGGATTAGTGTACGTAGGGAAAGATCCTTAACACTTTGATAGACCTTTGTGATTAGCTTAAGGGCATCAATCTTCATATTCATTGGAACTTCAGGCATAAATTCATTTTGTTCAAGAATGAATGCCATACGCTCTAGCTTTTGTTCAGCCGTCATTGATAGATCAACTACCATTGAACGACTGGTTAATGCCTGATCTAGAAGTTTTGATGGAGTATTTGTTAGAAACACTACTGAACCCTTAAACTCAAAAAAGTTTGGCAGGTCTTCATCACGAATATCTGCACGATAACTAATGATTCGCTTTGAATAAGAATCAAGTGCAGCCTTAAGAAGGTTAAGACTGTTAGGATCCTTCATAACAGAATCAGTATCGTCCATTAGAATTGTTGAATTCTTGTTTTCGTAAAGAATACGATATAGACCCTTTGTAGTAGAAAAGCCCCTGATTGTGGTATAAGACTTACTAGAATCATACCGAATGCCATCCTCAAAAGATGGTAGATCGGTCATATCTGTTAGCCCGTTAGCTTCCAGCGCCTTAGTTACAGTGTAAGACTTACCAAGACCACCAGAACCAGCCACGATAACGGACGCTTGCTTACCTGCAACGAGCATTCCAACAATATCTTCAATGAATGAAAAACGCTCATTAATTGAAAACTTGCTATCCGCAGCCATTTCTACCGCATTTGCTTGAATTTCAGCAATACGCTTCTTAGTCATGCGAACACCATTCTTTGGTACACCACGAGGCATATTGAATCTCCAATTTGAAACATCATAATAAAAAATGCTGCTAATCAGCAGCGCATAATCAACATATTACATCAGAATATGGTAAAAGTCAAGTTTTAGTGTTGTTTCTATACAACGGTTGGCACCGTTGGCTTCGCATTTCTATTTGTTTCTATCCAGTTTCTTATTTGTTCTTATCCTGTTATTCTAGAGACTTACCAGAACTGGATAAACTTTAGGATTTTGCTGAGAACTGCATTATACAAATAATGGGAAATATTGTCAAGCGGTTTTTTGTTGTTTTTTTACAACAATCCACATAATTACCACTTGACAGGATGTTCATGACAGTATAGAATATCAGTCAAATCACAAAAGGAGCTGTCATGTCCGACACGTTGCGTCGCCCTCTTACCCATCTATTTCTTGATCTGGAAGATACCATTATCACGCCGGCAATAGGTGGGTTTGCGAAAACACAATTAATCAATGTCGAAAAAATTCAAAATTTTATACAGTTAACTCAACCTGATACATTAAACATTTTCTCTTTTGCAATTTACGACGATACATGTTTAGCAAACTTTTTCAATACTTATACTGACAAGATGATTGAAAAATCTTTGGGAATGAATTTGATTAATATACCAACGGTACAAAATATGATTGATATATTCACGCATCATATGCGTATTGGCATAGGTACTGTGGATATATCCGATTTTTTTCAAATGGTTGGAAAACAAACTGCTTTTCGTCATTTCGTAAAAAGAAAATCTAGTAATAATTTGAACGATACATTCATTCTTGTTGATGATGTAGTCGAATGGGAAGAATTTCAATTTCCAGGAGCAAAGGGTATTGTTCGTAATGTTGATAATGATCTTTAATTGAAAGGAAATCAAAATGAAGCTAGATTGGGATATTGGAGATAGAATCGCTTTAAAATGTCTTAAGAATGCTTACAAAATTCTAAAGAAACAAAATAAGATGTATTCGAGAAGAATTAATGAATCAGGAGACGACACATGGTTTTCAGATCAAATTCTTGAAAATCGTGAAACTATGTCACATCTAAAAGTTGCCATTGAATATTTCGGAGGAACAGTTAAATAATGTTTATGCTCGATGTTGAGACAGCCGCTAAAACAACAGAGGCTGTCCTTTTATCCGTTGGTATTGTTTATTTTGATCCAGCAAAGAAACCATCCGTAACTGATATGCGGAATGATTCTGTGTTTGTCAAATTCGATGTGGCAGAACAAATTAAAAAGTATCATCGCAAGACTCAAAAATCCACTATGGATTGGTGGATGAAGCAAAGCGATGAAGCGAAAAAGTATTCACTAATTCCAAATAAAGAATTAGATCAAACTCTAGAAGATGGAATGGAAAACCTTCGCCAGTTCGTTAAGAAACATAATGCATCATTTTCTGATTATTGTTGGGTTCGTGGTTTTCTAGATTCAATGATTATGGATTCAGTTGAAGAACAACTAGAAATTAAACCAATTTTCAATTATAGCAAATATCGTGACGTTAGAACTGCCCTAGATTTTCTATATAACAGTACGAATGGATATCTTGATTACGAATATCCATATGATGATTTTGGTACATTGATAGCGCACCATCCAGTCGATGATTCAATTCGGGATGCTGTTTTAATGATCTATGGTAAGGAAAAAGAAAATGCTTGAACAGTCTAACTTTGAATTGCGCTGGTATAAAGAAACTCCAAAATCTGAACCAAAACTCCAATATCGTGTATATTATAATTCAACAATATATGCGCTACCTGCTGGAATAGAAAAACCTACCGGTATGGAAAAATGGAAATGGTCTGGTTGGCAATCTGTTTTAACATATACTGAGAAATATTAATGAAGATTGATTATTGTTCCGATTTGCATCTTGAGTTTGCAGATTTATATCTTGACAAGAATCCAGAGTCAGATGTTTTGATTCTGGCTGGAGATATTTTTGTTGCTAGAGATTTAAAGGATAATTATGATCCAAATGGTATCATGTTTACATCAGAAATGGAACATAAGCGTCCAGATCGTGCAATTCGTTTCCTAAAGGAAGAATGCTCTAAATACAAAAATGTTATTATGGTCATGGGAAACCATGAACATTATGGCAACAAGATGTATAAAACTGCATCACATATTAAATCACTTCTTCCAGATAATTGTCATCTCCTAGAAAAAGATATTTTTGAAATTGATGATGTAATTTTTGTTGGTGCTACTCTATGGACTAATCTAAATAAAGGTGATCCATGGACTTCGTATGTCGTGCAATCAGCTATGTCCGACTTCAAACGAATCACTGTGTATAAAAATGGCATCTATCGTAAATTTGGTCCAGATATTATGATGGAAGAACATATGAAATCGTTAGAGTATTTTCGATTTGTTTGTTCTGAAAATAGAAACAAGAAAATTGTAGCTGTTTCGCATCATGCACCATCATATAAAAGTGCTCATCCTTATTTTTTTGGACACGAAACAAATTATGCATATTCATCTGATCTAAGTGAATTTATTCTTGATAATGATAATATCAAATTTTGGATTCACGGACATGTTCACGCACCATTTGATTACATGATTGGAGATACAAATATTCTTTGTAATCCACGTGGATACCTTCCATATGAAGCAGAAGCTAAAGATTTTAAAATGAAAACATTTGAGGTATAATAATAAAAAATGAAGATAAGTGAAATTATCAAAAATGCCCGTGATGAATATTTGTGGGATGGAACAGGATATAACAATAATTCCATGTTTACCCACAAATTTTCTGATCCATTAGGCGCAATTCAATATTATTTGTATGTAACATTTGATAAAAATCCAGAAGAAATGGATGTTTATTCAGATATTGTTAAGGGATATTACAATGTAGCGCCCAGACATGAAGATACACATTTGACAAAAGAACAAATACTTGATTTTTTTGAAAAAAAGTATAATGTGATGGACCATCAAAATATTCGTTATATGTTTATGACACTTCTTGCAATTCTAGCAGAGGAACAAGGACTATAAATACTTCAAAACAATATTGGAGTATTATATGGTCAAATCTTTTAAATCATTTTTGAATGAACGTGTTTTGTCAATTGGACTTAATCCGGAACATGAACAACATCGAGAAAAACACCGTCAAGAAATTCATGATTTGATTCATAAATCATATAAGGGTGTTTCGAAGGATGATCCTGATGAAGGATATGGTGGTCATAAATCCGGTTCAAAGGAAGAATCTGATGCCATTCATCATGATATTACACATTCTAAAATAAAAGCGATTAAAAGAGATGGCAAAATTTCTGCCGTTAATCTATATAAAACACAACATGGTAGAAAATCAATAGCATCTGCTACAAACGGAACTGAACAGGGAAAGAAAGATTGGAAACAAATCAAACACGAAGATAATAAAGAAAAGCGTGCTTGGGGTGAAGTTTCTGGTGCTGCTAAAGCAGTTCAAAAGAAAATGGGAGTTCCTGTTGTAGATACAAAGCATGCCGAGCGATTAATAGGCAAGAAAGTAAATATAAAAGATAAGGAATCCTATACTAGAAAGATTGGTGGAAAAGAACACGAAAAATCTATTATGGGACATCCAAAAGAGGACTGATCGTTGTAAATTTACAACACTAGAAAAAAAAGACTTGACAAAGTGGGCAAGTTAGTATAGAATGCTAACTTGAATGAATTATGAACAATTTAAAAAACAAAATTAGAAAAGTATGTAATACTATTCGTACCGACGAGATATATTTCACATGTTCCGATTGGAAAGAACGTGAAGTGGAAGGTGTTAAATTTCTTCCAGTAGTTAGAAATGATCCCTCAATAGATAGAGGAAATCAAGTAGTTTACTACATTCGAAAAGACTCTTTGAAATTTATATAATATGAAGCAAAAATTAATTCCAGCATTTATGGACGTTGCAAGAAGATTTGCACAAGAATCTTCGGCAAGGCGTCTCCAGGTAGGTTCTATTGTAGTTAAAGATGATAGAATTATTTCTATTGGATATAATGGAACACCTCCAGGTTGGGATAATAATTGCGAAATTGAATTAGAAGATGGAACATTAAGAACTAAAAATGAAGTAATCCATGCAGAGCAAAATGCGCTTTATAAACTAGCTAAAAGTACAGAAAGTGCTCTAGATGCAGATATGTTTATCACACATGCTCCTTGCTTTGAGTGTGCTAAAGGAATTTATGTTTCTGGAATAAAACGTGTATTTTATTGTTATGATTATCGCTCACAAGAAGGAATTGATTTTTTGAGAAATTGTGGAATACAAGTATTAAAAATAAACAATGAAACATAGGCACCACATTATTCCTAAACATGCAGGCGGAACTGACGAAAAAGAAAATATAATTCTTCTTACTGTAGAAGAACATGCAAACGCACATTTATTGTTATATCAGACACATCATTGTCACGAAGATTATGTAGCATGGAAAGCACTTTCTGGTCAATTCAAAAAGAAAGAGCTAATTTTAGAATTATGTAAAATAGGTGGCAAGATTCAGGGAAAGAAAAACGCTGAATCTGGACATATTCAAAAAATTCAAAAATTAGTTGACGTTAAAACTGCAGGAAAAATTGGTGGATTAGAAACTATAAAACGAGGAAAAGGAGCTTTTGCTAATGCTGAAATGCGATTAATATCCTCTAAAAACGGTGGCAAGATTCAGGGAAAGAAAAACGCTGAATCTGGACATTGTAAAAATATTAGTATTCAATATTGGAAAAATGTTAAAAATGGTTCTACTATTAGGCTTTCTAAAAGCTGGTTTTATAATCCACAAAATAATCATTCAATTTTAATTATTGATGGAGAATTGCCTCCAGATGGTTATATAAAAGGACGCAAAATTAAAAAATAGTGGTAAAGTTGTAATTCTTACGAAAATCTTTTATAAATAAAAGTGTAACAACAAATTTATTAGGCAGCAAATTCAAAAAGAAAGCTCAAAATGAAACTCTTATCCAGTACAATAAAATCAACACATAATTATCAGCCCGTATGGTCTGCTGATTGTGGGTTTGCACGCATCGAGGGATGGGATGATTAAATAGCATCTAATTAATTCAAAAGAATTCTATCCCTAGATGCGAAAGTATCTAGGGATTTTTGTTTTGGTGTTGTGAAAACACAACGTTGTGTAAAAACAACATCGTCAAGAAATTTCTTGACAAGTCTGTAGGATAGTGTAGAATGTTTACTTCTGTCTGAATGACAACCGATCTTTAAAAATCAGATTTAACTTTAGGGGCATAGTGTAATGGCTAGCACCGGTGACTTTGAATCAACGAGTATAGGTTCGAATCCTATTGCCCCCGCCATAATAAAGTATATTCACTATTTCCATTGGGGAGATAGTCCTGTTAAACCGTTCTAGAAGCTGGGATATTGACAAGAATATACTTTATTATGGTGAATATATGGAACAGTTAGCCGAATCGGCATAGCGGCAGCAGTCTTGAAAACTGAAGGCTCCGAAAGGGGTGTGTGAGTTCGAGTCTCACCTGTTCCGCCATTTAGGTCTTTTATCGTAGTGTCCACACCACCAACCTACGAAGATAAACACATTATCTTAGAACAAACGGAAACGGAATAATAAGTGTCCAAACTTATTTGAACTAACTAGGTGGATCCATTAATGGAAGATTGGCAGAGTGGTTATTGCAGCGGTTTGCTAAACCGTCGTTGGGAAACCGGCGCAGAGGTTCGAATCCTCTATCTTCCGCCAAGTTAATGGTGAGGTGGCAGAGTGATCCAATGCAACTGTCTGCAAAACAGTAAAGCCGTCGGTTTGAATCCGACCCTCACTTCCAAACGATGTTGCAAAGAAACAACAGTGCTCACAAAGATGTTGACAAAACTTCCAGTTGTGATACACTATTGTTTCTGACTTGATAAAGTTCTTTAAAAATTCGATTTACTTTTATACTGCGTGGGACGGCTGGTGTGGTCAACAGGCTTTCAACCTGTGCAGAGGGGTTCGAAACCCCTACGCAGTACCATATTAAAGTGCATTCTTGTATATTCCACAAAGAAACTGCGGAAAAGAAAGTTATCCAGTTCGTCTGGTTCATGTAAAACAACACTTACCGGCGATAGTAGTGAAAAACATTAATGCACTTTAATATGTTATAAATTTTAAAATATTTTAGAACATAAATATATTAAAATATGTTCTAAGGAAAATAAATGACTAGAGAAAAATTAAAACAAAAATTATTAAATTCGGGTGAAAAATATGAATGTAAGCTATGTAAAATCAATAATTGGTTAGGAAAAAATCTTAGTTTACATTTGGATCATATCGACGGGAACAATTCTAATAATGATCTTAAGAATTTACGATTTTTATGTCCCAATTGCCATAGCCAAACGGATACATATTGCGGTAAAAATAATAAAATAAAATATAACAAAAAACTAAAAAAAGTTCCAGATAAAATATTATTAGAGTCGATGAAGATAAACGATAATCCAAAACAAGCGTTGGAAGCTGTTGGATTATCTGGTGCAGCAAACTATAACAGAATTTACAGTTTAGCTAAATCTAATAATATAACTAAAATGCTATCACAAAAAGATAAAAATATATTAAAAGTTTGCGAATTAAAAAACTCAAATATAAATTTTCAAGTACATGGATGGGTTGAACAAGCAAGTAAAATAATCAACATTAGTCCACAAAAAACTAGAAATTGGATTTCTAAGAATTGTCCAGAATTGCTTGAAAATGCATATTTAAGAAAATCTATGGGTGTGTAATTCAATGGTAGAATAGTAGGCTTTTAACCTATCTATGAGAGTTCGATTCTCTCCGCACCTACCAGAATATTTGGTCTGCTCGTATAATGGTTATTACATGGGATTGTCTATCCTATTATCGCAGTTCGATTCTGCGGCAGATCGCCAAAATTTCCGAAGGCTTTAATGTTGCGAAAGTGTTCAGGGGGAGGCTAGTAGAAATACTGGAGCGCCACGATGCTCATATCAAATATACTCCGCAAGATATGAGAAAATGCAACACCATTTCCGCAGTTTGTTTCTGGCGGTGGTCACACGCCCACGGGAAATTAAATTGCATCTTATTATGCCCACGTAGCGCAATTGGCAGGAGGCAACGGTCTTAGAAGCCGAACAGTGTGAGTTCGAATCTCACCGTGGGTACCAATTCTTTCTGGCGTTCGTATAATGGATAATACCAGGGTCTTCTAAGCCTTCAATGGGGGTTCGATTCCCTCACGCCGGACCAACTTTAATATAAAAGGAGTTTAAAATGCCAGGCGTATTCTTAGTGAGTGACACCCACTTTGGTCACCTGGGTGTTTGTAAGTTTCTTTCTCAAGATGGAGTGACAAAGCTCCGACCATGGGATAGTCCAGATGAAATGGACGAAGAAATGGTTAGGCGATGGAACGAAACTGTAGGACCAAACGATAAGGTTTACCACCTTGGCGATGTTGTAATCAACAGAAAGGCATTACCTATTCTGAATCGCCTAAATGGTGATAAGGTCCTTATCAAGGGCAACCACGATATTTTCAAGCTAAGTGATTATGCACCATATTTTCGTGATATTCGTGCATATCATGTTATGAACAGAATGATTCTTTCTCATATTCCTGTTCATGATAGCCAGAAGGGTCGTTTTACTGCAAACATTCACGGTCATACCCATGATAGATCATTAGATGATCCATGGTATCATTGTGTTTGTGTGGAACAAACGGACTTTCGTCCTGTACTTTTTTACGATGTTGTAAAAAAGATACAAGAAAAGCAAAGTGGTTGACAGATAGGGAATGTTGGTATACAATGTTCCCTATCAACTGAATAATGATTAATGCGGGCATAGCGCAATTGGCAGGAGGCAAGGGACTTAAAATCCCTACAGTGCGGGTTCGAATCCCGCTGCCCGTACCAGATTTTAATTATTATTAGCGGTGGCTTGGTCAGTGCAAGGCCATTAATTCTTCTGTTACTACCACAAGAGTCGGTGTGTAGGTTCGAAACGATAGCCGTGAGTATCGGGGTTGGGAAGAACCACCACTAATAGTAATTAATAAGTTTTATGCGTCGGTAGGTTAATTGGTTAGACCCCCTGTCTTATAAACAGGTTTAGCTCTAGATGAGGGCAAAGTCTGGGTTCGAATCCCAGCCGACGTACCAAATTTTTAATGGGTAAGTTTTTATGAAACAAAAACATTCAGATGTCTTTTCAGATCAAGAATTAATAGATCAATATAATAAAACACCTTATTTAGGTAAATTAGCTGCACATTTTAATGTTCCAAAAGTTTCCATTTGGAGAAGATCAGCAAAATTAGGTCTCAATTTTAAAAACGGTGGAGCTAATAATAAGTATGAATTAAGTGATATTTTAAATGGATTGCATCCACAATATCCAACATTAAAATTAAAGAATAGATTATTAAAAGAGAATTTATTAGAATATAAGTGTTCAAATTGTGAAATATCTAATTGGTTAGGAAAATCTCTAGCACTTCATTTAGATCATATTGATGGTAATTCACATAACCATAAATTAGAAAATTTAAGATTATTATGTCCAAATTGTCACTCACAAACGGATACGTGGTGTGGCAAAAACAAATAATGCATTCTGTTCCCTGCGGGTGACTGTAAATCACTTGCCATAATATGTAGGGTGGCGGCAGTTAGGTTCGATTCCTTCAGAATGCACCAATTATTATGGATCGCAAACTTTAATGGTGAAGTACCCGGCTCTTACCCGGAAGAATACGGTTCGATACCGTAGCGATCCACCAAGTTTATGGGCCTTCGATAGCTATAAGAGCGACCGACGGTAACCCCGTTTGCGGGCATTGATCTTAGCCGATCATTGGGTCCACCAAGTTTTAGGATACGTTCAGCAATTTTAAAACATTCAACTGGTAATTGAAAACGTTAAAAAAAGTATCCTGTTGTATTTTTGCAACAGTGCTTGACAAAAGCACTAAATAGATGTATAATTTATTTTCAATGTTTATTAAATATTCTTTGGGCTGTTAGTGATATCGGGAGCACATCGGTTTTGCAAGTCGAAGGAAGGGGTTCGATTCCCCTACGGTCCACCAAAGATCAATAGCGGGGTAGTGAAAAAGTGTCACGGTAGTCTCATAAACTACAGAACCGGAGCGTCACCGGCGACCGCAACCAGTTTTAAAATAATATTTTATGAAAAATTTTGAAATTAAAATTATGAACAATATGTGTCTGGATGGAATTATTCCATCCAGCATATTTGAAATTAAAGAAAATCATTTATTTAATTCCGGGATAGCTCAGTCGGTAGAGCGAGGGATTGTTAATCCCCAGGTCAGCGGTTCGAACCCGTTTCCCGGAGCCAAGTTTTAGGATACGTTCAGCAATTTTAAAACATTCAACTGCTAATTGAAAAAGTATCCTGTTATAATCATGCTGGATTAGTATAGTGGCATTACTGCGGCTTTGTAACCCGTTGACGGGAGTTCGATTCTCTCATCCAGCACCAATTATATGCGTGGTTAGTTTAGTGGTAGAATAGGGTCCTTCCAAGTCCTAGGCGTGAGTTCGATTCTCACACCCCGCACCAGTTTTATAACTTTAAAGGAAGATTAGGTTCGATTCCTAGCAATGACCATAAATCTTACGGGATGGCTGGTAGTTAGTTCAACGGTAGAATATTCTTTAGAGTTATAATTATTATCATTCTCTCTATGGCGTAACCAGGTAGCGTCCATGATTTGGGGTCATGGGGTCCAGATTCGAATTCTGGTAGGGAGACCAGTTTCCTCAGGGGTGGGGAGCGTCATCCTCGACGTAAACTGGACGATCGGTGGATGTCGATATATCCATCACCAATTAATGGTTCTATCGTATAGTGATTATTACGTGCCCCTCATAAGGGTAAAATCTGAGTTTGATTCTCAGTAGAACCACCCTTGAGTTAATGTCAAGACTCAAACTTGTGTAAATAAGTATATGGAGGATAAATTCATGTACTACGTTATATACAAGATAACAAATCAAATTGATGGCAAATTCTATATTGGATCACATAAGACCAAAAATTTGAATGACAATTATATGGGTTCTGGAAAGTATCTTAAATTTGCCATTGAAAAATATGGTATAGAAAATTTTAAAAAAGAGATTCTTTTTGTTTATGATAATCCAGAATCCATGTATTCCAAAGAAGCAGAAATTGTAAATGAAGATTTTCTTGCTACTGAAAACACATATAATTTAAAGAAAGGTGGATTTGGTGGATGGGATTATATCAATTCGAATATTTCTAAAGAAGATGCTAAAATAAGAGCTTCAAAAGCTGGAAAAGGCAATAAAGGAAAACCTAGAAAATATACTACTGAACATATAAATAAAATTCTTAAAGCAAGAGAAAAAGGTTATAAAACAGCTTTTTTAGGAAAAAAGCATACTGAAGAAACAAAGAAAAAAATTGGTTATAAAAATTCTTTTAAAACAGGAATTTTAAGTTCGCAATATGGAACTATGTGGATAACTAATGGTTCTGAAAATAAAAAAATTAAAAAAGAAAAAGAAATACCAGAAGGATGGTATAAAGGTAGAAAAATAAATTAAATATCTCTCCGTGGTGAAACTGGATATCATAAAACGCTACGAACGTTTCGTTGGGGATTCGAATTCCTCCGGAGGGTCCAAATAAAAAGCCTCATTAGTATAACGGATAATACGCATGATTCCTATTCTTGAAATAGGGGTTCGATTCCTCTATGAGGCACCAGTTTTAGAATAGTTACAGCAAACCATAACGACGCCAGTGGATGGCAATTTACCTTGTACGTAAACTTTGTGGGTTCGATTCCCACTCAAAAACAACTATTCTGTTATTCAATGGGTCTGTAGTTTAATTGATAAAACCGTCGCCCGATTAGCGATTATCCTCAGTTTGAGTCTGAGCGGACCTACCAAATTTAATGCCTAGTTAGCTCAGCCTGGTAGCAGCACCGTCTTGATAAGGCGTAGGTCAATGGTTCGAATCCATTACTAGGTACCAATTATGGAAAGTTATACTAATTTCTTATAATTAAGGTGACCAGAGGATTTGCAAGTCCAAAGAGAGAATATTATAAGAGAGTGAAAATTCGGCATGCATCGTTTAGTATAGATCGAACTTTCCGCCAGTTTTAGGATGCTTACAGCAATTCTCCAAAAGAGAAGTTGGTTCAATTCCAACATTTGCAGCTTTGCAAATACGCCTAATGGTTGGGCAATCGCCTCATAAGCGATCTAAAATAAGGCATCCTGTTATCATAAATATTTTAATCAATGGTATTCAAGGAAACTGATTAAAATGAAAACTCTTAAAAAATTAAGAAATGCTAAAAATGAGAAGTATGAAAAATATGCTGCATTTTCACATAAAATTCTAGTATTAGGATATGGAAGTGTAGGACAAGCAATTTTACCTCTAATTCTTAGACATATTTTAGTTAATTCAGAAAATATAACAGTTCTGGAAAAAGATGATAATAAGAAAGTATTTGATGAACGTCATAAAAATACGGGAATCAAATATGTTCGACAAGAAATTACAAAAAGCAATTATGAAACAGAATTGGCAAAATATGTCGATGATGGTGGATTAATTGTTAATTGTAGTTTGAATATTCAAGCAAAGGCTCTTTTAGAATGGTGTATGGATCATAATGTTATGGAAATCGACACATCATTAGAAAGATGGGGAGATAAACCAGACGAAAAGATTAAAGACCTTTCTGAAAGAACTTTATATCATACTCATAATGAGTTAAGAGAAGCATTTAAAGATAGTAAAGGAAAAGCTACTTGTGTTGTAACTCATGGAGCTAATCCAGGTTATGTTACTCATTTAACAAAAAGAGCATTATTGTTATTAGCTGAAAAGCAAAAGAAAAAAGTTGATGTTCCAACTACCCGTGAAGAATGGGCAGATTTGATGCAAAAACTTGGTGTTAAAGTCGTTCATATTGCCGAACGTGATACACAAGTTATTGATGAACCAAAAGTAAAAAATGAGTTCGTTAATACATGGTCCTGTGAAGGATTTTGGGCAGAAGGTCGTGCACCTGCAGAAATGGGATGGGGAACACATGAAGATAAAAACCCAGAAGGTGGTAAGTCGCAAGGAAATGCTGCTTATCTAAATCAGCCAGGTGTTTCAGTATTAATGAAATCTTGGGTACCAAAGGGTGAACAGTATAATGGATTCTTGATCCAACATTCAGAAGCAATTACAATTAGTGATTATTTCACGACAGAAGATGGTAAGTTTAGACCTTCTGTCTATTATGTTTATCAGCCTTGTGATGCTGCTATTGCCTCAGTTCATGAATTACGTGGACGAGAATTAGACATGCAATATAAGGAAAGAGTAGTAAAGGATGAAATTGTATCTGGTATTGATGAATTGGGTGTACTTCTTATTGGAGATAAATTCGCATTCTGGCATGGAAGTCAAATGAGTATTATTGATGCCAGAAACCTAGTAAAAGGTGAAAGTGCAACGTCATTACAAGTAGCAGGATCGATGCTAGGTGCTATTGTTTGGATGATCGATAATCAAAAAGAAGGATACACAGAACCAGAATCAGTACCATTTGAACAGGTTCTAAAAGTTGGTGATATGTATTGGGAACCACTTGCATCTGTAATGAGTAACTGGACTCCTAATAAAGATGTTAATTCTCTTTTTTATAGAGAATATGATAGTAAGAATCCGTGTTCATTTTCAAATTTTAAAGTATGGACCTAATAACAATTCCGGGATGGTGTAGTGGTAGCACAGGAAACTCCAAATCTCTTAGTTGCGGTTCGATTCCGTATCCCGGAGCCATTTTTAGTAGTAGAGGTAAAAAGTAATGTAGATTTATAACCAAACGGAGTTCAAAATGAAACAACTTGACATTAACGTAGTAAAGGCATTTATAGATGCACAAAGTCCAGAAACCAAGATTTATCTTGGTGCAGATTCAGAAAGAATCAATATCAATGGACAATGGTTTGCAGACTATACGCTGGCGATAGTTGTTCATATTGACGGAAAGCACGGTTGTAAAATCTTCGGTGAAATCCAACGTGAACGTGACTACGACCAACGTAAGGATCGTCCAGCAATGAGATTAATGAATGAAGTCTATAAGGTTTCAGAATTATTCCAAAAGCTATCCGACGTTTTAGAAGATAGACAGGTCGAAGTCCACTTAGATATTAATCCAAATCAAATGTACGGTAGTTCATGTGTAGTTCAACAAGCTATTGGTTACATTCGTGGTACATGTAATGTTGTACCATTAATTAAGCCAAAGGCTTTTGCTGCATCTTACGCCGCAGATAGATTAAAATTCGTTTTAGCTAATGCTGCCTAAGATTGCATATGGTAAAAAGTATGTGTTGCATAAAAACAACACATACCAATCTAACCATTGACAAAAAAGTTGTTCTGGCATATAATTATTGTATTGAGTTTGAAATTGATATTGAAATTAAATGCGGGTGTAGTTAAATCTGGTAGAATTTCTGGTTGCCAACCAGACGATCCGGGTTCGAATCCCGGTCGCTTCACCAAGATATATAAGTATATGACAAATAATTCAGATGACAATTTAAACGATTCTTCAAGAAAAGAACTTATTGAAAAAATAAGACAAATGAAAATAGATTCAGAAATTCTAGAAGAATATCTTGCTGAAATATTAAAAGAAGAAATAGAAAAAGAATTTAAAAATTCAAAGCCTCGTTAGTTTAATGGTAGAACATCGCCCTTACAAGACGATTACGGCAGTTCGATTCTGTCACGAGGTACCAGTTAATGCTGCTTTAGCTGATGTGGTCATAGCGGTGGTCTGAAGAACCATGGAACCAGGTTCGATTCCTGGAGGCAGTACCATAATATTATTTGTTGTAAATTTACAACACTACAAAATTAAGACTTGACATAACGGGACAGTTGGAGTATTATTCTAACTGTCCCGTTATTTTTTCTCTCACGGAAATTTTACTATGAAAAAAAGAAACGTAATTATCTATTTTCACGGATTTAATTCCAGTCCGAATACCCTCAAGGTAGAAAGACTACGCCGCCGTTTTCCGAATGATGAAGTATATGCGTTCGATATTCCTATTGATCCCGATATTTCTATCGATAAATTAATGAGTGATATTGATTCGGTTCTCCTAGATAAGCTCCATATCGGAATAAATCTAGTGTTTGTAGGTACCTCGCTTGGTGCGTGGTATGCTGAATATATGAGCCGACTATATGATGCGTCACGTTATCTGATTAATCCCTCATATAATCCTTCCGTTTCACTTCTAAAATATGGAGTTGATCTTGTAATTGCTTCGAAGTATGATGATATGTATTTGTTTATGAATGCTCATTACTATATTGGTACGAAAGATGAAGTAATCGATTATTCTCCAATTCTGAATAAACTTCCGCATTCTACGAAGTATCTGGAAGCAGATCATGCATTTAATGGTGATGAATTTGATGTGGTAATGGAAGATATTGATAAGGAAATTCATCGTTATGATGGATCGGAACGACTATGAATAACATTCCATTTCTTTCATTTTCTCTGATATACTTAATTTTAAGTGCTTTTCTTGGATTCATTAGAAATGATACTGATGATAAAGTAATCAAAAAACTCTGCGATATACTTTTCTTTTCTTACATCGCTTCATTTGTAGGAATTTCTTATTTACTTCTAAAGCTATGATTTTTGAAACGGATGAACAAATTGAAAACGCTTTAAATGAAATGGAAGAAATGTTCGGAACTCTACCTGATCCCGAACTTTTTCCAAAATCATTTGGATATTTGGTAAGACTCTATAAGCACCGCTTGGCGTTGCGGGAAAGCAACACATCTATCCAACCACTTGACAAGCCGGAAGAAACCAGCAATAATGTAACTTCTACGTCAATAACGGAATCAACGGAAGTAAATCATGAATCTAAAGGAACACCTTCATAACAGATATTTTGACTATTCTCGTTATGATGGTGTTCATCTAGACGAAGATATTACAACTGTTTTTCTTCCTCTTTGGAATCTTTCTGGAAAAATGGTTGGATATCAACAATACTCTCCATTAAATCCAAAAACAAGTTTTGATGATCCTAAAAAGGCAAAGTATTTTACTTGGGTAACAAAGCCAGCAGCATCCAAAAATCCCGAATTAGCCGTTTGGGGATTAGAAACTCTAGATTACAATAAGCCATTATATTTGACTGAAGGTGTATTTGATGCATGTCGTCTACATTGGAATGGAATGTCTGCTTTGGCTGTTTTGAGTAATAATCCACTCCATCTTCGCAATTGGCTATCGTTACTTCCTGTTACGGTTGTTACATGTGTCCAAGGCGATGTTGCAGGAAAACAACTTGCAAAATTTGGAGATCGTGCTATACTTCTTCCTGATGGTTGTGATGTTGGTGACTTAACGCAAGATCAATTTAATTTCTATTTTGGAGTTTAACAAATGCCACTTCTGCGTGATGAAGAAAAGTACCTAAAGAGTTTGGGATACAAGTATCTTGGTGAAGGTTCATTTCAAATGGCTTTTAAGGAACCTGGTACCGGATATTGCTACAAGGTAGCAGAAAAAGATAAGGGTTTTAATGCCTTTTTGACAGCAACCCAAAAGATTAAATCTATTCATCTACCAAAAGTATATGAGGTAAATGAGTTTCGTTTTCCAGATCGACGTTCGATTAAGATGGTTCAATATAGGACCGAATTCCTTCATAAGGATAAAGATATTGGACTAGCTTCAAGGATTATTGACCAAATTAGGAATTATTTAAAATACGGTTATCAGAATGAGTATATTGAAACTTTGATCTCTAGAGATTTTAATAGAAAGGATTTAAGGGCAGTATCCAGACTTTTCAAGATTGGAGATATGGCAAATCTTATTCGTGATCTTTTAAAGTTTTCTAAGCGTCGTGACGTTTTTATTGATATCCACGATGGTAATTTTATGGTTCGTAAGGTAGATAATAAAAAGCAAATCGTTTTTATTGATCCCTTTGCAAGTGAGTGGTAATTTAACTGGAGATTATAATGATTCGTGATTTTATTGGATTAATTGCGGCAATTCTTCTACTTTTCACTTTGCTTTTTGGTGGAATTTTCGGACTTGTATATGAAAATGAAAAATGGAATTGTGATTCTTATCCGTCACAAACCCGCATGATCGCAGGTACTTGTATGATTAAGGATTCAGGTCGTTGGGTAACGTATAGCAGTTATGTGGACGAAAAGAATGTCCATCTAAAGAATTGATGGATGTTGCATTCCTACAACGGATGGAATTTGTCTATTGACAGGCAGTTCCATCCGTTGTACTATGTAGATTGTTGAGACAATTTTATTGGAAAGAAAATGGAAAAATTTGCTAGTATTGGCCAATTTCGTGATGTAATCAAATCGGTTAATGACCATTGCCAAAAGTTTGGCAAGGAAAAGCCTACTCTAAAGTTTGTGGGTACAGTTAAGATTCACGGCACTAATGCTGCTGTAAATGTTGACCGTAACGACAATATGGTCTTTCAAAGTCGTGAGCGTGAATTGAGCATTGAATCGGATAATGCTGGATTCTGCATGTGGGTAATCGCAATAAGGATATCCTTATGCAAACAATCCAAAATGTTCGTCAAAAGTTTACTAATTTTAGTACACGTATCGTTATTTACGGTGAATGGTGTGGCCCAGGTGTCCAAAAGGGTGTTGCTGTTTCGCAACTTCCTAATAAGATTTTCGTAATTTTTAACATTACTATTATTGATGAAGAAAATCGTTTCGAACTAAATCCTACCCAAATTGGACTTGTAACTGTTCGTTCGGGAGATATTTTTACTGCCTACGATTTCCCTACTTGGGAAATTGATATTGATTTTAATAGTCCTCAAATTGCTCAAAATCGACTGGTCGATCTTACCCCTGCAGTAGAGGAAGAATGTCCTGTAGGTAAGCATTTTGGTATTAGTGGAGTTGGTGAAGGCATCGTGTGGTGGAATCCCGAAACTAATCTCAAGATGAAGGTTAAGGGTGAAAAGCATTCGGTAAGTAAAGTAAATACGGTTAAGCAAATTGCTGCCGTTGATCTTGAACGTATGGCAAGTGTCCAGGAATTTGTTGATTCAGTTATGACTGAAAATCGCTTGAATCAAGGACTTACCAAACTAACCGAAATGGGTCTAGATAATACCGATATCAAGAATACTGGCGCATTTATTAAGTGGTGCGTTGGTGATGTTCTAAAGGAAGAAGGCGATCTAATCGTTGCTTCGAATCTAGATATGAAGGAAGTTAATCCTAAACTATCGGAAAAGGCAAAGAATTTCTGGTTTACTCACATTAATAAGGTATAACAATATGGAAACTATTAAGTATAATTCCAATTCTAAATTGATTACTTTTAATTGATATAGGGAAATATTATGGGAACTCGATCACTTACTTATGTTTATGATTGTGAAAAGCCGGTGGTTTGTATGTATCGTCAATATGATGGATATCCTTCTGGACACGGAAAAGAATTGGCAGATTTTCTACGACCGGTCATTTTAATTAATGGAATAGGATTAGATCAAAGGCATTTTCCATATGCAAATGGAATGGGATGTTTAGCAGGGCAAATGATTGCCCACTTTAAAACTGATGTTGGTGGAATTTATTTGGTTGCAACCGATATAGTTGATGCTGGACAAGATTATACTTATCATATTTTTCAAGATAAAATCCAAGTTTTTGATTATGAATCAAAACCAATTTTCAATGGAATTTGGCAAGAATATTTTGATTGGATTGAAAAGCAATGTCAAAGCGACGAATAACTTGTTGCAAAAAAGCAACAGCTAAATAAAAATTTGTTGACAGCAAGAAAGGACTGGTGTATCATTGTTGCATAGTTGACTGATTGATGAAACCAACCGAGAAATAAAATGAGAATCGATCCAAAAGATATTAAGGTGCGCCACAAGTCGCCTTCGGCTTTTCTCGTTCGTATCCACAAGAAAGCGAACAAGTATAGCCGCAAACAAAAACACCGAAAGGAAGTTTTCCAATAATTTATTTGGGACTGTAGCATAAAGGTAATGCTGGATACTCATAATGTCTAAGACTTAGGTTCGAACCCTAACGGTCCCACCATTTGGTTAGAAGCACTGAACTCCCTAATTTTATAAATAATTATTTTAGGGAGAAATGTATGAAATTAATATGCAAGTTTTGTGGCAAAGAAGGAAAAAATTCTAACAGTCATAAAAATCATCAAAGATTATGTAAGAATAATCCTGAAAGAAAAATCGACTATTTAAAAGATAATCTTAAAAGCTATAATAGATTAGATAAAAAAGGAACAAATCAGTATATAAAAGCAAAAGAATTGGGTTTACCTAAACCTGAACTTTCAGAGGAAAGTAGAGAAAAAATAAGAAAGTCTAGTTTAGGAAGAAAAATGTCGGAAGATTGGAAAAAGAAACATTCCGAAATTATGAAAAAGGCTGTTTCCGAACATCCAGAATCATATACAGCCTCAAATAGAGGTCGAACTAAACAAATAGAATATGATGGTATAAAATTTATTGGTAAATGGGAATTAGATTTTTATCTTTTTTGTAAAGAAAACAATATTCTTATAGAAAGGAATGAAAAATGGTTTGAATATCAATGGAACGGAAATAGAAAATATTTTCCAGATTTTTATCTGCCAGAATTAGACTTATACATTGAAGTTAAAGGATATGAAACAGATAGAGATAAAGCAAAATGGAAATATTTTCCACATAAATTAAAGGTCATCAAAAAAGATGACATATACGCAATAAGAAAAAAGGTGTGGAAGTTCTAGGTTCAAGTCCTAGTGGGCGCACCAACATTTAATAACAGGAGTTATCGTGCATAGGGTTCATAATTACGAAGATTTTGACGACGACTTAAATGAACTAAGTCGTGAGGAAGAATATCGTCAAATGGTTCGTACAAAGAGGGCATTCCGTAGTGAGGAATACTCTCAAACTAGAATTGATCGAGCAAAGGCTCAAAAGAAATTCAAGCCAAAACGTCGCAATAAGTATGAGGTGGATTATTAAGATGCCAAATCCAAATATGGAAAATAAGCTAAATCGTCTGCGTGAAGCTAAGGCAGGTACCCAATATTTTTCCAAACGTAATCCTTTTCGTGTATATGAATTAGATTCGGTAGGTGACACCGAAGTTCAATATCACGACGATGTTGGAAATTATGTGCTTCCAATTTACGAGTTTGTTCAAAATTATACGGAGATGTTATGATTAAACTAAAAACTTTGGTTGCGGCAATTGTTATTGCGCTTCCTGTTTACGCTAATGCTGCAACTAATTGGACTTCCGCTGATACTGCACGGGAACTTGCATTCGATGCTGCCAGTTTGGTAGATTTGGGTCAAACCCATTATATTGGAGATAATCCACAACATTGGCAAGAATTGAATCCTGTTCTTGGTTCTCATCCCAGTTCAGCAAAGATCAATGAATACTTTGTTGGAGAAATGGCAGGTCACTATTTGATTTCATATCTTCTTCCAGAAGAATATCGTTCATATTGGCAAACTGGAACTCTAGTTCTAGAATTGGGAGTAGTTGGTCGAAACTATAATCTGGGTATCGGTATTCGATATTAAATTGTCATGAAATATTATTTTATTGGATATATGGTCATGGCAATTTTTACCTTTGTTATGATCGAGATTGGTGAGAAAAAAATGAAGGAAGAAATTCCTCTCATAATGAAATATATCTCATCGCTCCTTTGGTTCATTATTTTGCCGACGGGAATCGTTAAGGGCGTTCTAATAAACAACAGGAAAAAAGATGATTAATCAGTTGATGGACATTATTAATGTTATTGGTGTTATTTGTTCTACGGCAGTGTTGACCCAAGCAAAAAGTAAGGCATCTATTATTTTTTGGTCCATTCTTTTGATGGTAAACTTTTTTGATGTCCTTGCATCAATTTTTCACTGGTTCTAATCATATTGTTGTGTAAAAACAACACATCCCTTGACAAGTCTTAGAAAAAGAGTTATACTACCTTATATAAATTCGTAGTATAACTCTTTTATTCATTATGGCTGCCGAAAAATATACGATTAGTGCCACCATTTATGATAAATATGGCAAAATTGTTTCAAAGGCAATAAATAATTACAATAAAACTCATCCGAAACAAAAATATTATGCAGAAAAAGCTGGAGAGCCGTATCGACAAGCTCTCCATGCTGAAATTGCTGCAATTATTCGTGCGAAAGGAAAAGGACATTCTATTTTTATTGAGCGATTTAATAAGCATGGTCAACCTCGTCTGGCTGCTCCGTGCAAGATTTGCCAATTGGCAATCAAAGAAAGTGGATTGAAGGAAATCCGCTATACTGTAGGCTAATTATCAATAGAGGTAAGAAAATGATTAAGACAATTCAAGAATATAAGAAGTTTGTTTTTGAACTTGATTATCTTTGCCAAAAGAATACCCAAACACCAATGGATCAGGTTCGTATTGCATTCCTTCGTGCCGAACTCAAGTCTTATGAGGATATGGTAGCATACGGTGAGCCAGCCTATTAATTATTAAGGAATATATTATGCCTTATGTGAATGTGGAAGTGGATGTTGATATTAGAGATTTTGATACCGAAGATTTAATTGAAGAATTAGAGAATCGAGGTTATTCGGTAGATTCGAATGAAATAAAACCATTATCTGATGATGTTCTAATTTTGGCAAATAAACTTCGAACATCCTATCATTTAACTAACCGAATTGATTTAAAAGATATGTTCGGTTTGCTGGAGTTAATTACAGGAAAAGTTACACCATGAAGATTAATGGAAAAGAATATGTCCTATTATGGACAAGTGAAAATACAAATCAGAAACCAAGTTGTTATAATCTAAATTCAGAAACGGATAAGAAAATTATTCTTGGAGGATTATATCAAACCCTTTTGAATTTTGGAATGCCTCAAATTCCTGGTTTTAGTCTCGACAAGACTTATACAAACGAGGAATATAAAGAGATTATTGAAACTCTAATTCAAAAGGCATCTGGTACGAAGATTTTTGGCCCTTATTCTGGTTGGATTCAAGTACAAGGAGAAGATAATGGAACGAGTGATTAATCCCGCAAAACTACAAGAATCAATTGAGATTGCTATGGCTGTTCTAGAATTTCAGCGCAAAGGCGGTGTTATTGTAGAATGCAAACCAGTAAAAAACCGCAAGCAATTAACCGCTGGTGCCAATAAGAATCATGCACCTGCACGTATTCCAGGGATTTGATATTATGTTAGAATCAATTTTTATTGGCTGTCTACTTATTTTTTTGGTTCTTCTTTTTGTTTTTGCTATTCACGAATTTTTTACTCGGTGCGTAGACAAATATAAGAATGAAATCCATTATTATGATGACGAGGATTATCCAGAATCATGAAGCCATATATTCACGCTAAAATCCATGTAAAGAAATATGGAGGTGTGGCAGAAGATTATCTTGATATTGATGATTTTATTGATTCATCTAAACAAGCCGTAGCGGATGTTCGCCATCGTGCAATTCTGCATTCTGCGTTTGGATGTTTTATCGTAGAAAAGGTTTTCGGTAGAACCAGAATTAATTCTGATGGAAAAGAATACTCTCCACGAGATGTGGCAGAAGATCATATTATGCAAGATTTGGGATTTATTCCAACAATGGAACAATATCTGAATAATATGCAGATTCAGGAATGGATGTCTGGAACTGAAAAGCGTAAAAATAAGGCAACAACTCGTTTTATTCCACTTGAAGATTAATAATTCAACATTAAAGGAAATTATATTATGGCTACTAATGATCTACAAAAAACTTTTGAAAAGTTCCAACGTGAAGTTGCTGAGGCCCGCAAACGGTTTCAGGAACAAGGACAAAGAATGTTTAAGGAAATCTTCAAACAATTCTTTGAAAATAATCCCGCTGTAACTGCCGTTAAATGGACTCAATATACTCCATTTTATAATGATGGTGATCCCTGTGAATTTCGTGTAAATGATCCAACATTTACTAATGCTTCTGAAGATGATATGGATAATGTGAGTGTTTGGGGTGAATATGAAGGATCAAATGAATTTGTGTGGGCAGAATCTTATGGAATTAGTCGGTTAAATGTTGATGGATTAAATGTGGCCGATGCCGAACTTTTGAGTGAAATGATGTGTTCCCCTAAAATGGAAGATATTATGGAAAATCTTTTCGGCGATCATGTGCAAGTAACTGCTACCCGAGAAGGATTTGATGTTCATGATTATGACCACGATTAATATTTGATGTTGTAGGATTGCAACGGTTACATCCTGTTGCAATTCCTTTCTTGACAAGCCAGCTCCAGCCAAGCATAATAGAACCATCGATTGATTGAACGGACTACAACATCATGAAACTCCTTTCTACTGGAAATCCTAAAATTCTCAAGGGTCAAAAGCAAGGATATAATTCTTATATTCTTCACCTCGCTCCGTCCACTCTGTCTGGTTATAATACTTGCCCTAAGGCTTCGGTTGGCTGCATTACCGCTTGTCTTAATACCGCTGGACGTGGTGGTATGTTTAAGAAAGGTGAAACTACCAACGTTATCCAACAGGCTCGTATTCGTAAAACTAAAATGTTTTATGAGAATCGTGACCAGTTTCTGGATTATCTTGTGAAAGATATTGAACTGGCTATTAAGCAAAGCCAGAAACTGAATATGATTCCCGTTATCCGTTTGAATGGTACTTCGGATATTTCGTGGGAAAAGTATTCGGTTGTTCGTAATGGTATTACTTACAACAATATTTTCGAAGCATTTTCGGATATTCAATTTTACGATTATACTGCAATTCTTGGTCGTAAGGTTCAGAATATCAAGAATTATAGCCTGACTTTTTCTGCAAAAGAAAACAATCAGGTTGATGTTATTAAGGCTTTGAATGCTGGCATGAATGTTGCTATGGTGTTCAATACGCCGAAGAATAAGGATATGCCGACTGTATTTGAAGGTTTTCCTGTGTTTAATGGTGATGAATCGGATCTTAGGTTTTTGGATCCAAAAAATCACATTGTTGGTTTGTATGCTAAGGGTAAGGCTAAGAAGGACACTTCTGGTTTTGTTCGTAATGTTTATCCTGTTTTCGAATTGAAAAAGGCTGCTTAAAATGATTTACTATATCGTTTTGATGTATGTATCCATTAATAAGTTGGACATTATTGAAATTCTTTCATATGACGAAGAATATGTTCGGGACAAATATGCATCAAAATTTCTATCCGAAATTGGTCATAATGTAAATTATAATTTTGTGAAAGTTCATAACGAAATTAGGTAAATAAAATGTCGATGAATCTTTGTTGGAATTACAAAAGGTCTTTTGATGAATTTTGGTTTCAAACACCAACCGATTTGACCTTTGATGTTTTGGATGCATCCACTAATGAAAAGCGGTGGGAATTGATTCATAATTATATGGTTGAATCAAAATGGGATGAAGTAGATATCCAAAGTGTAAAAGATCATTTTGATTCTAAACTGGAAGATGGTTGGACTCTAACGTATATTTGAATCTCCTATGATTTGAATTGGTTAATGTCTAGGGCTGGTAGGAACTGCAATTCCGTGACCAGCATTTTTATTTATATAAATTTGTTGTAGGAATGCAACAGTTGCAAAAATACAACAAAAAAGTTCTTGACAAGTTCGGCTCCATCAAGCATAATTGATCCTGTAGTGATTGATCGTAGTTCAAAACTTTAACCCAACATCTTAATAGGAGATTCATTATGAGCGAAGCTACCCAAACCGTTACTCTGGCTGATCTGCAAAAGCAAATTGCGGAACTGCAAAAGCAAGCCGCAGAGGCTAAAAAGGCAGAACGTGCCCAAACTGTGGCAGAAAAGCGAGCCGCAGAAAAGGAAGATAAGGCTATTCTGCGTGAGCTAATCAAGGATATTCGCAAGTTTGATCTTGAAGATGCTAAGGCAGTCCTTAAGACTGAAAAGGCTCAAAAGGAAGCCGAAAAGGCTGCCGCAAAGAAGGAAGCCGTTACTAAGGTAATGGCTCTGGTCGAAGCCGCAATGGCTGAATTTCGCATGACCAAGCGTGAGGTAATGGCTGCCGTGAAGGCAGTGGAAGTTACCAAGACTGAGGCAGAAAATGCCTCGACTGAGGCAGTAGAAACTGCCCCCGCCGCTGCTTGAGTGGTAGTTAGTGGTAGATAGTGGAATGCTCGGGAGAGTTTTCCACTATTCATAGTGAAGGACACTATATTTTTTGCTTTTGTGCTTTGTTAAGTCCTTTGTTAAGTGTCAAAGAGTTGGTCTGGTTAACCAACGCAGTGTCCTTCACTATGAATGGTATTGATACTAAGACATTATAAATTAATGTGAGTAGATGGAAACCGAGCCAGAAGTCGTTCTGGTCTTCCCTTAAAGGGACGTTTACGAAAGGAAGTCGGTCCAGTAGGGGCAAGAAATATAATGTTGGCGGAAAAGTTGCCGAAGGTCAAAAGCAGAAATGGTTTGAGTCCAGAATAAGCGCCGTGTAAACCTTCACCAATTTGGGTCTGTAGTTTAATTGACAAAACCGTCGAACGATTAGCGATTATTCTCAGTTTGAACCTGAGCGGACCTACCAAATTTTAAATGGAGAAATAAATGTTTCGTCGCAACCGCATCAATCGAAATACCTCTTGGAATTCCATCAGTGGTGATTGGCTATTCAAACTGGTGCCCATTTTCATTGTGTTTGTATTTTGTCTGATTCTATGTTATTGGTTGTTTCTTGGTTTCGTCGCATATGAAGGTGTTACCCATATCCAATCAGGTGGTCTTTCTAGACTGCTACATAGTCTTTGGTGTGGTAGTAAGCCTAACTGCCAACTGCCAGCTTTTCTCCGATAAATAGGAAGCAAAATGCGTGATCTAGGTAATTTTGAAGTTCTTCGGGAATCTATGTATGAATATCTTTTAGATATTCGTGATTCTGGAGTAACAAATATGTGGGGAGCACCGGCATATGTTCAAGCATATTTTAAATGCAACAATGAACAAGCCAAAAATGTTTTCCTAGATTGGATCGAAACCTTTAAGAAGGAATAATATATGGAAGTTATTAAATCATTTAATGTACGTACCGATACTAATGAATATGAGATTTACAGCGCAGAAGGAAATGTAATTGTAGTCGAGCAGTTTCGGGCTGCAAATGTAGATGAATTGAAAGATTTGGATCCAGACGAAAATCCAAACAAGATTTTGGACGGTTCAATTTCAATTCCAATTGATGAACTGTCGGAATTTATTGATATTCTTCGTGAGTTTATTTGAGTCGGAGTAAATCATAATGGAAATTAAAATTAAAGTGGATAATATTCCATATTCAGGTTATTCTTATGAAGTAGGATATTCCGAAGATACTGCCTTCTATTTAAAGTATTATGAGGATAATGGAAAAGAAAATCAAATTTGTTTTGCTGATGATGATCTAGATTCTGTCATCAAATCATTAATTGCTTTGCGTGATTTTGAAAAGGTTTATAACAAAAATTAATGAAATTGGGAGATCGGATGATAGTCTGATCCTGCCGCTAGGCGATGGGTGGGGCTCAACGGCGATGCTCGGTGTTGTAAGGGTGCAACGGTTACATGCTGTTGCACCTTTTTGCTTGACGGGAAGCTGGAAGCCATGCATAATAGAACCATCGATAGTGCAAAAGCACTTGCTTGAGACAAGGACAGATCATGACCGCTTATCGCCTTCGCCGCTTTCAGATTCTTTCGAATTACGATTTCGAGGTGCTTGCTAGTTTTGATTCCATGGAAAATGCTGAAAATGCTTTCGGGAATTATTTCAGTATCTCAGGTGAACACCTGATGGATTCTGAAACCGGAAAGATTTTGATTGGTTCTCTTCCCTTTCTCGATTAATCGGAGATAATGATGGAAACTATTCCTCTCAAGTATTGTTCCTATGTCAAGGCTGATGCTGATAATGGTATGCCTGGACATTTGGTTCTTTCATCGGAAGCATTTTGTGGTAGTTTTCCTGCCAAGTTTATCGTAGAATCATTTAAGACTGGACGCAAAGTAGAGTTTGTTCCAGTTAGTATGGGTGATCCTCTCTTTGATGAAGATGGATGGGATGGAGAAGCTATGGTTTATCGTCCTGTCGAATACCTCAAGAATGTCGATCATCTTGTTATGATTCATACCTTCTAATTGGAGTGAAAAAATGATTGTTCAACAATACGGTGTGGTCGTAGGTCATTCGCATTCTGGTTATATGCAGGTAAAATGTGGTCCAGATGAAATGGATATCGAAAATGTCCGTCCGATCTCCGGTGTTAGTATCAGTGATACTGTTCGCATGGTAATGGTAAAAACTGCTTCTGGTATGTGGTGGAAAGCGGAAAAGATCAATTAAGAAAAGAAAGGAAATTAATATGTCCATTCCGTATATGAATTCTGTTCATATTCGTGTGTTTTCTGAGGAATTTCCAAAATACGCTGACCGATTTCAGGAAATGCGTCGTGCATATGTTATGTGGATGTCCACTGATGATTGTCTGTTGGAACTCGTACCGAAGGCCGATGTGACTGGAAAGCCTCAAATGTATAACCAATTCTGTACGGATTGGTCTTTCAAGTAATATAATAGTAATAGGAAATTAAAATGGATAATGAAAAGGTTGCTCGTTTGGTTTATGATATGGCAGTTCAAGCATATAATGACCACAAGTTTACTTCCGATGAAAAGAAACAGGACGTCCTGACTGCTACCGACGACTGTTTTTATCTTTGGAACAGTAAAAATTATGCGGGCGTGATTAATCGTGGTCTTGTAGCTCTCCATCTTATGTGGGGTAATGAGGATCCACGTTATGTCCAGATTATGGAAGCAATGAATGAAGGAAATCAATAATGCCGTCTCCAGAAAATATCCAAAAAGCAGAAAATATTATCAATTGGCTCAAGATTTATAAATCAGGACAAAATGTTGTTGTTTATAGTCCTATTACTGACCAATATATTCCACTAGAGAATACTGAATGGTTGGATAGTCGATTTGATTTTGGTAAAACCGTAACTCCCGTAGTAACTGTCTTTGTGAAAGAAAATAGGGGAATTGCTGGATATTCATTTAATCTAAATTCAGCCGAAGAAAAATATCTTTATGATAATTATGTCCAATCGCTAAGAAATTCGAATATTCCTTATCATGTTTCACACATTTCTTTTGAAAATAATTTGGTGGAAAATGTTGCAGATCCGCAACGGTAGTCTGTAGCATCCTCGTTACACTCTTTTACACTTTCCTTCGCTCCACCTGTTGACAAGTGGGACATCCTCAAGCATAATAGAACCATTGATTGACGCTGAGGATGACCATGACCCTGTACCGTGATCTGCTGCCCGAGACCTATGCCGCTGGCGAAAAGAATGATTGTTCGGTCAAGGCACTTGCGATTGCAGCGAATATGCCGTATCGCCAAGCGCATGAGATTATGCGCAAGTTTGGCCGTAAGAATCGCCGTGGTGCATTCAATTTTCAGATTCTGGCTGCTATGCGTGCAGTCGGTTTGGTTCTTGAAGATATTACCAGTCATGCCGTTAATTTCAGCACGGTAAATCGTTTCGAACAATTCCATGGTAATATCAAGGGAACCTTCGTGATTTTCGTTCATAATCATGTTTTGGTGTGGAAGAATGGAAAGACCGAAGATTGGAGTGCCCATTCTCGCAAGCGCATTCAAATGGTTTATTACGTTCAAAACGATTAATTAGGAATAATATCATGGCTTATTCTAAAAAAATGAAAGAATATTTGCGTACCCATAGTGAACGTAATTTGGTATATTCGATGGATACATATGGTATCTGGGAAGTTCGTGGGGAAGATCCGAATTGTGATTGGGGCGGATATCATATTGAACCTGTTCTTGGTCGTTTTGAAGGTACTCTCCAAGATGTTATGGAACATGCAGTTGAATTGCCTGGTTTCTGGTCATGGGGTGGAGGCGGCAGTTTTATTTTGATCAAAACTGTCAAAATTGATTCTGAGTGGAAAGAATTGAAAGCAAAGAAAGAAAAGCTGGAAAAGGAACTGGAAGAAATTAATAAGAAGATGAATAACAAGGAATAATATCATGGTGATTCATTTGTGGATGATTCTTGTCGCTGTCCTTCCCTTTGTTGGATATGTTATCCTCAAAGATGCCAAAAACGATCGGAGCTAATAAAATGTCTCGTTATACTGTTATTTCGGAAGATGAAGCATATAAACAATACAATGAAATTCTGGACGCAGAACATGAATATGGAATCATGATTTGTAATGTTACTTTCGATGCGTCGAGGGTTTTGAAGGAAATGGATCCGATTGCCTATGATGAAGGTTTTAATGATTTTGTAGACCTTCTGGTGGATGATGGGATTCTTGTTGAAGGTTATACTGATGATATGAATGAGGGAGATGAATAATGGCTGATATTCGTAAGTATGTAGTAACTCTAGAATTGGAATTTGATATTGATAATTGTTTTTCTCCGGACGCATGGTGCTGGGACGATCTTATCAATTCAGATGGCGAATCTTGTGAAGATAAAGATAAAGTAAAGGTAAAATTGCTTGAGTGCAAGGAAATCAAGCCGACATATTATGTTGCTTATAATTCCTTTGAAACAGGAAATATGGTTTTATCCCATCCTTTCGATGAAAAACAGTTTGCCGAAGAATTTGCGAACCAATATGATGGCAAGGTAATCGCTCTATGATGCCTCTTCCAACGGGCTCATAGGAAGCCGAAGGAGCCGGTCGTAGCATCCGGTCGATGGGCAGCATAGCATCGATCCTGCCACCCGCTCCAACCGATGCCCGAATGTTACACTCTTTTACACTTCCGTGCAGGAAACCTATTGACGGGCCATCTGGTACCATGCATAATAGAACCATTGATAGAGCAAACCAACCGGAGAAAACGATGATCGCCCAAGCCAATCCCGTCAAGAAAGCCATCGGTGTCGAGACTGCGAGCCTGGTGCTGGACTTCCTCAAGGCGGGTAAGATGATTCAAAATGTGGCTCCGAAAATGCCTCGTCGTCTCCGCAAGAATGCTGCGAACCGTTCGGTGGAAACCAAGGTCATTTCTCTGTAAATCGAGGAAATATAATGGCTCGATCTGTTCCTGCTTATAATCAATTGTGCCGGGTCCAAATCACCACTGGTGGAATGTATGATCGCCTAATGGCTGCTGCTGGTTGTTCGAATATGTATTCGGACGATATGGGCACCCTGGATGCTCCGCATATTATTCCTTCCGGTTCTGTAATCAAGAATAATGATGGAGAAGGCAATACTTGGCCCGTCATGGATTGCATTTGGATTCGTTAATAAAAAGGAATAATTATGATCGCCCTAAAAGATTGGAAATATATGGAAACGTTCACGCCGAATACAGTTAAGCAGTATGTGGCCGAATTCCAATTGGAAAATGAATCACGAATTTTTATTGATACTATTGAAAGTTTCCAGAAAGAAATTCTAGCAGCAGAAAATCAGGGTCAAAATTATCGTGTTTTCCAATTTAGGAAATATAAGGATATTGATCCATATATTGGATATTTTGAGACAAACGGATTTAAGGTAGAAGTGCAAGAGGGTGAATCTTGGCTTCTAACAGTTAGATGGTAAATATATGAAAATTGATTTGGAACCTTATGTGCCGATTGAACGTGTTGGATTATGGTGCAATCGATGCGATATGAATGTTGTCGATTCAACAAATGATGAAACTGGACATTTTTTCGTTCAATTCGGTCACGCATTTGATGGTCTCACGAAGCGATATGATGGAGATTATGTTGGGATAATGTTTGCATTCTGTAAGGACTGCGAGTCCAGAATGGATGTTGTATAAAAAACAACGGTTAGGAACTTCGTTACGGACCGTTGCAATTTAGGTGTTGACAGGTAAGTGCCAGCCAAGCATAATAGAACCATCGATTGATACCTATCCTCGACGGAGCTGGAAATGGCAGATATGCATGTTTTTCGTGTAGAGTATACGGAAAATCATTGTGGTCCGTTTACCACTTCCGTTCGTTCCAAAACAATTTGCAGGCATGTGGAACGCTGGATGGATTATGTAAACGATAATCTGGGCGAATTTCCCATAGCGTGGATTGACGGTATTCCGGTTAGATATGATCCCTCGATCGTTTTGGGATGTTCCAAACTGGATATTCTGAAAAAGTGGTTCTATTTGGAAGATGCTGCCGAAGCATTGTGGAAATCACTTGAAGCGGCAGGGCTTTCGATTGCCGAATATGTAGTTTCCAGTGAATATGTTATTCCGGGCAAAAGTGGAAAGCAATTAGGTTTTTTCCGTGAGAAGGCTCAACTGCGGCGGTATCACGGTATTGCAGATACTTTCCGGAATACTGATTGAGGAAAAATATAAAATGATTGATCCAGCATTTGCTCCCGATTATCAGGTTTCTCCCGTTCGCCGCTTCGTTCTCGTATATTCCAATGGAATTGCTCAGTATCGGGTATTTGAAAACAAAACGATAGAAGAGAATATAATGAAGTAACCGGAGAATGGGAATACTACGGGCAAAACCGATACAACTCTGCTTCCATTTGGAATGCAGCAGAAGAAGCCTTCAATAAGGAATAATATCATGACCAAAATTAGCATTCAGATTGACCAAAATGTATCCAAGAAAGATTCTATCAGGTACGGAATCGGTAGCTGCTTCGCATTTTCTTACCGTGGAAACGAGTACGATTATTACATTTTGACATTTCGACGAGACCTCGCTGGAGAAATTATCGGCACCCATTTCATCAATATGGTCACCGGAAATGATTTCAGTAGGAATTTTATTTCGGATAATTGGAATAATTGTCCTTCAATGAAAATGATTAAGGAATATGTAAATGCAATCGAAAAGAATGCATATGAAGTTTTTCCGATCAAGTCCATTCGAATGAAAGTAGAACTAGATTAATAGTAATAGGAAATAGGAAATAGGAAATAATCTAATATGATTCCCGAATACGTCCAAATTGGGGATACGATCAAAGTAAAGATCGATCATATTAAAGATATCCAGCAATATATTCTAGCAACCTTTAATAGTAAAGCAGTGTGGATTAATATCCATACAGGTACCAGCTGGAATGGAATGTTTGATTTTGATTATATAATTGAGAATATCCTCTATTCTCCCCTAAAGATTGAAACTGTAGAAAATCATTTCAATACAGATCATTCTAAGTTAGTTGATATTCAGTATCGGTAGCCCTATTAAGGATTCTATTTATATCGGTCTCCAGAAGGTCTCCAGAAGGTCTCCAGAAACCTCGCTAGACGCTTCGCTAGCACCTGTCCGTGACGCAAAAAGTTACAATTCCGTCGCTCCAGCCTCTTATGGAGCCGCCGGCGACTCTTGACAGCCCGCTGGAAGCCATGCATAATAGAGCCATCAATAGCGCAAAAGCGCCTTCGCCTGAGAAAAGGCACCATCGTTGGAGAGTCCAAAAATGCTCAAGGAAGTATCCATTACGTATTCGGTAGAACAAGCGGCCCATAACCTCGCCGTCGCCACTGTCAAGTATCACCTCGCACGCCTCGAACAAGCCAATATGGATCCGAGTAATCCCGAATGGGACGCAATGAATCAAAAAGTGCGGGATCAATATGAGCACATGGTAATGCTCCAAAATTTCTTCAATGAATATGCGGTAAAGAACGCCGAACTCCTCGTATAATAGGAAATTCCATTATGTTCCATATCCTTCTCCAAGAACGCATTGAGGACGATTTTCAATATACGTCCACGAATGAGGTTTATGAGGATATTCGTTACGCACAAGCCCGTGTATATGATTTGAATCGATATGCTGCGGATGCCGATGAATACTATTTCGTTATGGATGCAGATAAGGTAAACCAATATATTAAGGACTAATATATCATGAAAAAGATTACCCTTAACGTTTATAGTGATCCTGGGCATGGCTGGGCTAAAGTTTCCATTGATACTCTGAAAAGCTTGGTATTGCCAAAAAGATTAGTACCTATTCCTATATGAGAGGCGATCAAGCATATTTGGAAGAGGATTGTGACCTGTATGTCCTCATTAATGCTTTGAAGGCTAACAATATCCAATACAGTTTTCGGGAATTTAATACCAATCAGCGGAGTAGAATTAGATCCTACGATTATTATCGGGTAACCTAATCTCACTAAAACACTAGGGCTAGTGTTAGCCATTGAAAATCCTCGGGGTTTTTCTAGCATCAAACACTAGCCCTAGTGTTTCGATATTGAAAGGACATTCCAAAAATGAACCGCACTTCCGCATATAAAGTCACTACCGATGATTCATGGTATCCTGCATATGAGATATATGCCAGTTCCAAAAGATTAGTGGAAGTCCTTTATCACGGCGATATTTCTCCTCCAAATCGTTATCCTGTTTATCGTGTTTCAGTGCGTGGACGAGATGATTTTGGTATGGAACGTGATTTTATTAGCGAAAACGAAGCCATCCGAATGTTTATAGCCGTAATCCAAATGGATGTAGTAAATCAAGATGAATTGAATAGGCTTGGTTTCATTCTGATCTGATGGGACTCCTGTAGTGGACTGTTACACCTTCCTTCCATCCAGTGCTTGACGGGACCATCCAGCCATGTAAACTGTAGTCATCCGATCAACGAACACCAAGGAGTTTCAAATGCATATCCTTCTCGCATATCTGGCTGGGTTTATTACGGTACCTGCCATCGCTCTGCTATGGTTCATTGTGACGGCTCTGCGTGGTTGCTGGACCATCCACTGATTGTTACGTTCGGTTGCAATTTTTCTGTGTGGAACCTATTGACGGAAGGTATCATCCATGTAAAATGTAGTCATCGAAGCAAAGCAACCGGAGAAAACCATGTCCCACACCATCCACACCATCTACCTTCTTGTTGGTTGCTTCGGCGGGCTGGGCATGATCGTATCCCTCCTTGGTGCACTCAGCGAAGGTCGTGCCGACGCCTTCTGGATCAATATGCTTCTCGTCTCCATGGTCGTGTGCGTTGCGGATATCCTGTTCGGTATCGGTGCCATTCTTGTGCATCTCCTCTAAGAGGACTTCAAATGCAAATCACCCTTCAGATCCTGATCACCTTCATTTGCATTGGTATTGTCCTGATGTCCAGCTAC
>JAEHJW020008501.1_pt1 | contig 61390 bp, 102 predicted proteins | sample 9271431 | NCBI WGS metagenome assembly JAEHJW02 | reverse complement strand
GAAGGCGGTAGAGTTGGCAACCGGCTCTCCATCATTATACTGGTTATTCAAGCAAACTAAGGAAAAGTGGTATAAGGCGGGTAAAATCGGAGAACATATATATAGTGTGTTACATCATACTTATAGCGAGAGGGAATCCAATGAAGATAGCTGATATTATGGTCAGGAAGGAAGCAAAGCGCGTTTATGTGATTTTTCCGGCGAAACGGAGTAATTACATTTATGAACCATTCCCGTATGCTACTACCGAAAATCTTAGCATAAGTCCGGTTTTATTTGCAGAAGCTTTGAATGCTATGATGGAAGATAATGGCTGGGAGTACATAGTCCGTTTTTATAATGCCGAAAATTATATGGAAGATGTGGAAGAGTTATACAAGCTGTTACCGACAATTCAGTTTGAAATTTGTGTAGATAAGCCAATTATGCTACCAGCCGGCATTCGCGGCGTATTTCATCCAAAGCTGGCAACGAATTTTGATAAATATATGTCAATGCGTGAGAAGTTTGATAACTATCTGTTGGAGTTCGATGTTTCAACTGAGATGGATATAGATATGATAGTGGCATTCCTGAGGAATAAGAAAAAGGAGAAAGTGCTGTTATCCCTTGTGCCGTTTGGTAAAGACAGAGTTGAATATACGGCTAAAAAGCAGTATGTCAACGATATAATTCCGAGACTGAAAGTAGCCGGTATTAAAAACGCCGTCATTAGAGACTGGGGAATAGAATACAGAACAAAACCGGCGGTGTTATGAATTGCCGGATGAAGTGGAATATGACATACAGGATGGCAAGCTTATCATTAGCGGTTTGAATGATTTGATTTTGCTTGGGTTAGCTAATAGAGATACCAGAAAGTTATATGCGTTAGCATTTGCAATGGGGTTGCTGTTATCATTCGTGCCAGTCTTTCCTCACGAAGTAGGTGCGGATGATGAAAGTGAAGAAACATACGAGCCGGACAGCAACAAAGATGATGAACAAGATACCAGAGTAGGCGGGATGTATGGATGATGAAGATTTTATTCGGGGAAATAGAGAACTACTTTGATGAAATAATGACACTTAAGCAGAATGGCTATCAAATAGACGGCGTTGAATTGTCATGGTTATGGCTTACAAGAAATAGAGAAAAACTGGATAGTCTTACTGACATGGATATTATAATAGATTTTTCTATAGAACGCTATAACGGTGCAGAACGGCGGGAAAAGCTTGAACGGGATTTTCCGGACTTTGTGGAATTTTGTAAATCCAACATCGGCAAGTTTTCTTATGTATCTTTGAAAAACGGCGCAAGTCTAAATTTGACAATGGAATTTGGAAGGAAGTTGATTAATGAAGATATACCAGTCATAATTGATATTCCCTACCCCGATACGGAAGAGAATATACCAGTATTGAAAAAGGAAGGCTTTACCAACATATCTTTACGGTGCAATCGGGCATTATATAAAGGCACCCGTTACAAAGAATTTATAGAAAATCTTAAGAAAGACGGGGTTAAGCTTTTTGTTTTAAATTATAAATATTCCAAGATTGGCATTATGGATATAGAGGCGGTTTCACTTTTGTCATGGCGGAATTCTACAAAGCGGGGGCGTGTCTATACGAATGTCCCGCATGGCTGGAAGGAGACGCCTATAAAGGATAATCCTATAGTGATGGCGTCTATTTTTAAAGATGATTTATGGAATGTCTTTCCGCAGGGCAGGGAAGCATATTCACATAACAACTACCAGTTTCTTGATATTTGGAATTTGATATTCTTGAATAACATCTACCACAAGCGTCCGCCTGACACCCCGGCAGTCTTGGCGGCTAAGACACTTATGGAGAGTGGGCAGGATTTACCGAGTTGGGTTACTGATTTAGATAATAGTGGCAAAAGGAAGTTGCATTATATTAAGACGCGTTTTAATAATCTTACGGATGGAAGTAAAGCGTCTGTACTTTCAGAGATGGCACTTCAATGCAATAACTGTATTGTAAAAGATACTTGCCCGCTTTTCCAGCCAGACAGCATTTGTGCATTCCTTCCGCATTGGAAACGGCTTGGTATAGTCAAGCGTGATGAAAACAGTGTTTTAAGTCATCTTGAAAATTTGATTTCGGAAAAGAAAGTTAGATATGAAAGGGCTAAATTCTTTGAGGCGGCATCCGGTGGTGGAATTGATATGAATGTTTCGGCATTAGAAAATGATTTGATTAAAGCATTGGAGACTTATCACAAAATATTGTTTGGTTCTAATCGCGGCAGTTTTACTAATACCGGCATGACTATCATACAAACCGGCGATACCAAGAATATAATTTCTGGTAATATAGAAGAGGAGTTGTCTAAAATTAGAAGTGAATATGGTGAAGCAATGGCTAAGAAGATTGAAAAACGCCTTACATCGACAGAATAGTTGGAGGTTATATTATGGCAATGCACATAGGGACTATTTTGCGTAGTCCGACACTTTTTGCTATTCATATACTCGGCATCAAACCATTTCCTTATCAAGCAGAAATACTTGAAGATGATTCAGAACAGATTGTTATTGTAGCTGGCAGACAGAGCGGCAAATCAATGACGCTTGCCATCAAAGCGTTGTGGACAGCCTTCGTTAAACCGAATGAAGATATTTTAATTCTTGCACCGACACAAAAACAGGCGCAGATTATTTATGATGTTATTTACGGTATGATTTCGAAATCGGATTTGTTTAAAGGGCATATCAAGAAATTTACAATGTCGGAGACAATCTTTGATAATGAAAGCCATATTAGATGTTTGACGGTTGGAAAGAGTGGTACGTTTGCCAGAGGTTATTCAGCAACAATGCTTATATTTGACGAAGCGGCATTCATACCAGAAGAAGTGTTTGTTTCATTAGAGCCGGCTTTTGCTGTCAGGGGAAAGCAGATGATACTTTCAAGCACTCCTTATGGGAAACGCGGATTTTTCTGGCAAATTTATTCTCAGCATTTGCTTAATAAAGACAGTAAGACAAAAGTACACCGGTTTAAATCAGAAGAGAATAGAATACTGAAAAAAGATTTTCTAATACAAGAAAGACAGCGTATGACGGAAGTTCAGTTCCGGCAAGAATATGAAGCAGAATTTATAGATGAGGTTGGTTTATATTTTCCAATAGAGTTGGTGATGAGATGCGCGCAAGATTACGAATACGGTTTCCCTACCGAAAAAGAAGAAGGTACCCGTCTTATCGTTGGTGTTGATGTAGCGAGAGTCGGCGAAGATGAGACGGCGTTTGTGGTTGTTCAAAAAGTTCCGGATGGTATTTCTAAAGTTATTTATGCAGAAACGCATTCCCAATTTAAGATTACTGATACGGCGCAGTTTATTTTGCGTTGGCTGAACACATATTCTATTGATATGGTATTTATAGATATGACTGGTGTCGGGGCTGGTGTTGTAGATATATTAGAACAGAATTTTTCTCATAAAGTCAAGGGAATCACTTTTACGGCGCAATCCAAGTCGGATATGTATTCTTCTATCAAGATTGCTATGGAGACAAACAAACTGGTTGTAAATCGGGCAGACACAAAATTTCTTTACCAGTTTAGCGGATTTACCGGCAAATATGATATTACAGGTAAATTACGAATTACGAAATCAGAGATTGAGCATGATGATTTGGTGGATGCATTAGCATTGACATTTTCAGATGATGCTTTATACAATGTGATGCCTATCTCTAATTTCAATGACTATTTGAATGCGGACAAGTCTAAGGAAGATATAGCGAAATGGGAAGTTTTAAAATGGACAGGCGACAATACATGGTAAAAATGAATATAAATCATAAAGTGGCTAAATATGGTAAAAACGAATATAAATCATAAGGTGGCTAAATATGGCAACTACTATTGATATGGATAAGGTTTTTGACAGTTCAACGCGGATAGGTATAATTGATGGCTTGATTGGACTGTTGGGGCTGTCGGAAGAAGATGCAATGCTTTTATTTTTTGCGGCATTGGGAAATGTCGGGGGAAAGGATGTAAATCAGATTTTGAGGAAACTCCGCCTTCCCAAAGTTAAAGTTAATATTAACCGTGATAAAGCCAAGAGGTATTCCCAGTTGTTAGCATCGCAATTAAAGAATTTTGATAAGTATGGGGTTGTCAGATTTGATAATATGCAGATAGTGAAAGCTTCTGAAAATGGTAATTATCTGTCGGTGTTTGGTGCGGAAATAAACCCAGTTATTTACAGAAAGATGATTTATCTGCTGGATAACAACCCCGAATATGTATTTGAGGTATTATACGGGTTGAAAGATGCTTTAGATTTGATATTAAAGTTTGTAGAGGCGATACCTATTGAGACCGAACAATAAGAGGAAGTTGGTGCAAGTTCTTGCTAACATAAGACAATTACGAAATGCTATAAGTAGAGATGCGACTGTAGACAAATCTACGATGCTACAAATTTTAGGTAATTCTTTTGATGTGATAACGAAGGTGTTGTTAGATGAGAACAGAGAGCGTTTTAATAAGTAATGAATGTCAAGTCGCCGCTCATGAATTTTGCCCTGTCGGGTTAATTTTGAAATTCGGAGAGACTTATATATGCGGTTGTGATTGTCATAAAGCGAAGGTGTTGTTAATTGGACATTGAAGATGTGCGGATAGAATTGATGAAAAACGGGTTTTTTGATGCGATTTACAGGTATGTCATCGATTTGGATAAAAGTCTTTACCCGGCTGTTCTTATGACTGTCAATGATGTAGTTTTTCCGGTTGACAGGGTTTGGCTGGATGAGACTGAACTGACGATTGAATATCAAAATAGGGTTTGTGGCTGGATTGATTTAGAAGATATTAAAACACTGGTGATTAAAAAATGATAGCGGATAAGTTTAAAGAAATACTTACTAATTCTGAATTGGTAGATGTGGTTTTGAATATTACAGATGCCGACTTTGTTGTTATATTCGAAATGGCGGACATGAAAAATTCGAATGTTAGTGATGTTCTTAGTACCTTTTTAACAGTCTTTTTGACTTCCGGTACGTTTGGGGAAAAGCTGTTTGATTTAAAAGATGAAATGTATACCAAGCTGAGGGGGTTGGAAAGGGTAAATTCTATTAAAATTCATCTGACTAAGGAAGCTTGGGATAAAGCGATGGCTGTCAATAGGTGGAAACTGTCAATCGATGAAACTTTATATTCGTTTTTCATTCTTGGTTTGAATGACTATCTGGAATTCAAGGAAAATATGTTTAATGCCGAGAATGGTTACGCATAAAATAGAAAGGTGAAAATAACATGGAAGTAAGAGACAGCATATTTAATGCAATAGAAAGGGAAAGAGAAAGACAGGATGCCAAGTTTGCCAACCAGTCTCATCGTACTGATGAAGAGTGGTATATCATTCTGGCGGAAGAGTTTGGTGAGATAGCACCGGAATTGATGGATAAGGAAGAAACGCGGATGGTGACGGAAATAATCCAGACGGCGGCTGTTTGTGTTGCTTGGCTCGAATATCGTGCGGAACGGAAGGCAAAGGGGGTTGTATCTCCCCCGGATAATGCCCCGGCGCACGATTGAGGGATGCGCACCATTCAACGATAAGAGGGGGGTATGTGTAATATGGCGGGTAACGCCGTATTTACAACCTAAGTGACATATTCAATGATTTTAGAATAAAGTTTATATATTATAAGTTTATATATAATCAGTCATGGATAAAATAAAGGTAGCAGTCTGGATGAAAGATAGCATTGCAACTACTTATCGGTATTTCAAACAGCATTTTTGTGTTGGCGAGGATGTTTACTACATAGACAGGAAAGTGCATGGACTTACCCCAAAGGTTTGTGGTTATATTTTTGATATGGATAAGTCACGGCTGTCTGAACTTGTCGGTGTTAAAGGTATAGAAGATATACAGATAATATCCGAGATGTAAGTAGATGCCGTCAAGTCTTGCACGCGGGGCATACGGTACCGGAAAGCGGGTTAAAGATTGGAATAACTACAATCCGTTGGGTGTAAAGATAGTCCCCTATCCTTATGGGAATTGTGCTCTTTGTGACAAGCGGGACATAATATTTCCGGTACAGCTTAAAATTTGTGAACGGTGTACCCACCGTATTGCAGAAAAGCCGGATATAATGAAGCGAGTCCAGTACCGCAAAGTTGTTTTGTCTGGCTGGTATTGTGAAGTCTGCAATGCTGTTACGCCGCTTTATTTTGGGGTTAATACAAGAATATGCAACAGTTGTACCATCCAGCTTGGCAAAAATGAACGAAAACGCATACGGTGGATGGAAAGGGCACGCCGGGTTGATGCTAATTTAGATATAATGGGTTAATTTATATATTAGAATAACAGAGGTAACAATCTATGCCGATTTCCGATTATTTGCCATTTATAAAGGCACGCCGAAAGCCTAAAACAACTTCTGAACCGCAGGGGGTTTCCAATGTGGTTGCGAGTGATACCGGCATCGGTGTTCCTATAGACAGCTATATAAATACCACTGGTACGCTTGAAAAAGTGCCTATCTTTTCATTTTCTTGGCGGTGGATGTATGATTTAGTTTATTCCAGTGATTTGTTATGGGCAGTCGTAAAGACAATCACCGATGAAGTTTTCCGTAATGGTATTGAAATCAAAGAGAAGTTTAAAGTTAAATGTACAAAATGCGGACGCGAATTTGAAGAAGATTTGGAAGAATGCCGGTATTGCGGCGGCAAGACGAGACATCCCGATTATAGGGAATACGATAAACTAAAGACATTCTTTGAAAAACCCAATCGGTTCGGGGATGGCTTGATTGCTACTATGAAGTATTGTGATACTGATATGAATGTCGGTGACAACGCTTATCTATTTTTACTGAAAGATTATATGTATAAAGATAAAAAGATTGTCGGCTATATACCAAGAGAAGTAATAAGATTTTCCCCCGCCAAGATGAGGCTTATTTATTCCAGATATGGGAGTGGTAGAGATGAGACAGGCAGTTTTGTTTATTTCTGTCCGCAACACCGGACTGATTTTGAATTGAAGGATGTAGCCGGGGAATACTTTTGCCAGACTTGCGGACTACAGCTTTTGCAAGCATGGTTTATGTCGCGTGACAAAGATGGAATTCTTTATTACGGGAAAGATGAGGTTGTCCATACCAAACGGTGGAGTAACACCAACGGATATGGTGTCCCGCCATCCTACGCGATATGGCAGAAGGTTATGACATTATTGAAGATGGACAGATTTATGCTTGATGCTTATTCATTACAGCGAAGTCCGAAGGCATTATTGCTTGTTCGCGGCAAACTGGAGACTTTCAAGAGGGCTTGGCTACAGCTTATGACAGAAGCCAGAAACAATCCCAACATGATATATCCGCTTGTTATGGAAGGAGATGATACCGGCAAGCGTATTTTAGAATACCAGCCGTTGGATATAAAGCCGGCGGAGATGGAGTGGATAGAAAGTCGTGAAGATTTCAGGGTTACTGTCGGTATATTTTATGGTGTACAGCCTATTATGGTACAAGGCGCAACGACTGGCGGCGGCGGACTTAACAACGAAGGGCTGGAAATTACAGTTACCAACCGCACAATAAGAGAAAGTCAGCGTGTGTGGAATGGCTTTTTAGACTGGCTTAGTCAGCAATTTGGTTGTGAAGATTATCATTTAGTTCTGGTAGCAAATGAAATTATGGATGAGATGCGTGGACACCAGATTGAAGAACAGAGACTCAAGATTGCTATGACGATAGCGCAATTCGGATATAGAATTGAGATTCACCGTGATGCGATGGGGTTGATAGATTTCAGTTGGATTAAGGATGATACGATGCAACCCGGGGGTAATATGCCGGCGGCTACCAACAGGGATAGGGCTAACCCGAATGCTAAGACGCAGGAGTATGGCGGCACACCCGGGGTAGATGATTATTCTGCTTATAGAAGTGAAGCGCAATCTTATGATAGCAACAATGCCGGCAAACTTCCCGATACGAGAAATAGAAAGATGACGATGCCTAAAATCAATGTTAAACAGCCGGCTTCAAGTGCTGGTACAAAACAAAGAAAACATGCCAAGCATAGTAGAGTCTATTTGAAACCCGGAAAGACTGCACCGCCGGGAGCGCAAGTTTACACTTCGTCACGCGGAAGGCGGTTTTATTATGCAGAAGGATATTGGCACACAAGAAAAGACTGGGAAGAATTATCAAAGCAGTTTGATGATATTTTAAAGGCTAACTATCTTGAAAACGGCGGGACGGTTATGCCTAACCCGAATGAACCGAAGATGTCAGTCGATGTTAGTAGAGACTCGCCGGTTAACAAACCGCCAAAGAAAAAATTGCAGTATAGGTTTGTCGGTGAGACAGAAGAGACGGCAGGCGGCAATCAGGGGTTGACGATTGACAGGGATGTAGCGTCATTGCCGAGAACGAAGAAAGATATTGACCAGCTCACAAATCCGCCGGCTGACAATTCGATAACCGCTAAGCCGGACAGGAAACATCCGCCAAAAGAAAAACATACTGGCGAAGAGAGTGTCGCTATGGATGTTGATTCTACTATGAAAGAAAGCAAGAAGAAGTCAAAGAAAGAAAAGGAAGGGCTGGCACAACTGCAACCGACAGAAACACCAAACGGCACGATTGCCGAAACGATGCATCACGGTGGTACCAACGATGATATTGGCGATTGAATTAGTTGGCTGGATAGTACTGGGGTTGTTTATCGGCATTTCGATAGCAATCGTAGATTTACGAAATGTCTTGCAAACTCAGGTGGCATATTATGTCGGACTCAATCTTATTATAACGGCGGTTAGTGTTGCCGCTTGGATAGCCACATCTAACATATTTCTTTTGATAGGGTTGTTTTTCTTACAGCAGGTAGTGTGGAATTTTGTCTACTTTTTGGTTTTCAAACTTTCTGGTTATCATTTTGGTTCGACTGTAAATTTGGGAATGAATGAGATAGTCTCTAAGGATGTATATTACTTGGGAATGATAATACAATTTATATTTGCGATGATAGTCTTCTATTTTGCTTTCTATTAGCGACAATAAAGTATATATAGTCAGCCTATCTATGGATTGATTGTGAAAGCTTTGAAAGAAATGCCGCAAAATAGGTATCACCTTATTTTAAAAGGTGATGCCAAAGATAAATTGAGAGATTTACCGAATGACTCCGTAGATTGTATTGTTACTTCCCCGCCGTATTTCAGACAGCGGAATTATGATGAAGCAACTACAGTGTGGGATGGAAATATAGATTGCATTCACCGTATAAATGAAAACAATGACTATTGTATGCGGTGCGGCGGGAAACGGCAACAGTTAGGGGACGAAGATGATTTTGAATTTTATATATTACATCTGATGCAGATAACAAAAGAGTTAAAGAGAATACTGAAACCGACTGGTGTTTTATTTTGGAATATGTCAGACTCTTATGCTGGCAGTGGCGGGGCTAATCGTGCCAAGCTGAGGGAAGGGCAGTTGCCTTATAATGGAAGCGGCAGACAGAATGGGATAGAAAACAAGTCTTTGATGCTGTTGCCGGAAAGGTTTGCCATAAGTATGGTAAATGAAGATTGGATTTTACGAAATAAGATTATCTGGTGGAAAAGAAGTTGCTTGCCAACGAGCGCGACTGACAGGCTTACAAACCGTTGGGAGTATGTTTATTTTTTCACTAAATCCCGCCGGTATTATTTTAATTTGAATGCTATACGAAAGCCGTATGCTGAATCTACTATACATGGTGTAAGTTTGAAACGCGGTTATAATGGACAGGCTCGTAAAAATTACAAGAATGCATCAGCACAAAATCCGTCAGATGTAAAGCGGCGGATTATAAAATCAATACAGAAATATGGCGGGGCTAACCCCGGTGATATTTTTGATGTGCAACCCGAACCGCATCTGTTTAATCACTTTGCCGCTTATCCGTATAAGCTGGTAGAAACGCTGTTGAAAGCCGGCTGTCCGGTCGGCGGGACGGTTCTTGACCCGTTTGCCGGTAGCGGTACGACAGGCATTGCGGCGGAGCGTTTAAATTTGAATAGCATACTGGTAGAGATTTCACCGAAATATATACAACTTATTAAGGAAAGGATGAATTGGGGAAATCTGCTTTTGGGTGAAGATATAACATGGGAAGAAGTGTGAACAACATGGGAAGAAAAGACGATAAGACAAAAGTAAATTGGCTGGTGGCGGCTTGGACAATCGGAATGATAGTCTCTTTAATTTGGAGTAGCTATCTTTCGTTTGGGATAATAACTTATGATAAACAACCTCTGATGGCGGCTGCCAATGGGTTTGTCGTTGGCACGTTTGATACTGCCTTTATTTTATCGTTTCTATGGCTTATATTTACAAAAGTGCATAATAAAGATGCATATATGACAGTCTATAATGACGATGTGTTTTATTCGGCATGGGCTGGAATAGTCTTTTTTAGTGTACTGGTAAGTATAATATTTTTGGCGGTGTATAGTGCCAAAGTTGTAATCCTATATGCGCTGGTAATATTTTCATGGACTGGCTTTACAATCATTGCTTTGATGGGAGATACGGTATAAATGAAGATAGGCATATTCAGTGATGGCTTTAATGTTAATTCTGGCTATGGACGCGTTGGTTTAAATTTGGCTAAACAGTTTAGGAATGCCGGGCATGATGTGGCTAACTTTTCTTTTAGCATCAAAATGCCGCCGATGATGTTCAAAGGCTTTCCTATCTATCCAGCCGGCAACCTGTCTTATATTCGCAAATCGCTTATAGCATGGAAGCCGGATGTTATCATACACATCCGCGATTTATTCATAACGCTACCGCAATATAACAAAGAGAGGCTTTCTTATTCTATCAGAGCGGCGACTGGTAAAATTCCGGTTGTAAATTATACTCCGGTAGAGAGTGCGCCGATTATGGTAGATTTGCTGGAAGCAGAAAAGGAAGGTGATTTTACTGTTACCATGACGGAGTATGGTGCGAAGGCACTGATAGAAGGGGGGTTTAACAGCAATAAGGTTGATTATGTCTGGCATGGGGTAAATCCACTGGAATATCATCCCGTTGATGAAAATAACCGCAAGTTGTTTGGCTTTCCAGAAGATAAGACTATAATCATGGTTATAGGCACAAACATAAGTGCAAGGAAGATGTTGCCGCTTTCTATGAAGGCTTTTGAAGTCTATTTACATAACTACAATCCGAATGCTATGTTATATATGCATACGCAGGCTATAAATCATTATCATTTACCTAATGTTGCAACCGAATTAGGAATTTCGAGGAATGTCATCATTCAGCCGCAGTTTGGTTCAGAAGTTGAATATTGGGGACTCGATGATGTTAATCTCAACAAGCTTTATAATACGGCAGATTGCTATCTTCATTTGCCGTGTGCGGAAGGGTTTGGTATGACAGAGATAGAAGTGATGGCAACGGGACTTCCAGCCGTAGTTTCAGATTTTCCGGTTCATAGGGAAGTCATGGGAAATTACCCGCTTTATGCTGAAACGCACCGCTGGTATCCGATAACTTACGGGTTGCAATGGATAGCCAACCCCGAAGATGCCGCCGCCTGCATTGATAAGGCAATACGGGGCGGAAGGAAAAATTCTAAGATAGTCTATTTTTGGGAAGATGCCGCCAAGAAGTTTGAAGGCATTTTAAAGCAGGTGGTTTAGTCAGTATGAATGAGGTTTTCCATTTGCTGTTTGTTGGTGATATTCAGGATGCCATAAATGCGCCGCCAACCATGATGGTTATATGTGTTTTAGAGACGCGTCCATACAATGAACCGCAAAACGCAACACATGTGCCTATATTAGAATTCAGCAAGTCGGGAGTGCCTAAAGTTAATATGAAAAATCTGGAGACTGTCTGCGGTTTGATAGACAGGGCTTTAGAGTCGGGGCAACGCGTTTTGATACATTGTATGGCGGGCATAGAGAGAAGTCCACTCGTTTGTATGTGGTGGATGCACACGCGTAAAAAGATGACGCTTGATGAGGCTTTTAAATTTGTTTTGACAAAGCGTCCGCAAACGCAGGATAGGCGGGATTGGCTACAATTAGAATAAACTATATATATTGGGAAATTAATCTATTTATTTATGTGTGAATGCGGCTGTTTAAGTGATTTTGTAAAGGATATTGCTGTTTTAACTTACCGTATAGACGAATTGCGGAAAGAGATAGACGAATTAAAGAAAAAGCTTGACGGTAACAATAAGACAGATACAATAACTGTCCCGACAACTATTCCGTTTGTTCCAATGCCAATCTATCCCTCGCCAATTTGGATTTCGGATGCACAACCCCAGCCGACTATCACCAATCAGACTGGCAATGTTTCGACTGTTCTTGTTACTTATACTATAATGGAGATTTGAATAAATGAAGAATATGTTATGCAAACACGGGATGCATCAGTATTGTGATGGCGTTGTACGCGTGAACATAGACGGCAGATATGCTTGTGATTGCGAATGTCACAAGAAAAAGGCGTGATGATATATATGCCGCGTGAAGATGATATTGTTATTCCTAAAGCCGTCTTTGATTTAGGGAAGATGGTTAAGACATCATCGGTGGATGAGATACGGACTAATCTGGCAAACATCATAACGCTTACGGCGGTTATGGCTTATACGGTTGAGAAGGTTATAGACGCCAGACAGTTTGTCACGGATGTTTTTAAGGAAACGCAGATAAAGTTAGAACAGGCATTACTGGAATTGAAGGAATGAGGTAAAATCAGCGACAGTTAACTATATATACTACTGATATGTTATAGTTATTTAGTTTTGATAAACAGAGCATGGTAGTAGTGATACCATATAATCGGTTCATTAACTCTGTTTATCATTACCTCAATGAAAAGGCGATGAAATGAAATACAAAAGTAAAATAGCTAAATGTGGAGTATGCCGTCATAAACTACCTTGTACTCATTGCTTTTTTCATTGCGAGAATGAAGATGAAGAACCGTTTTGAAGTGATTAAATGAAAACAAATGAAGGAATTATAGAAATTGGAAGGATTAGCAAAGTCGATTGTATTGTAAACAGGATAGGCTTGGTACATCCCGTCTGGATTACCTTCGAACGCGAGAAAAATACTTGTCAGAAAGCGCAATTCGAATTTAATTCCGATTTTGGGGAATTTATGAAAGCTTGTGATGCAACTACTACCGGCGATTTAGTAGGAGTCGTTTGTAAGCTTTATATGACAAGCGATGTAAATCCAATCATAAAGAAAATAGAAAAGGTATTTAGAAAAGAAGCCTCTCTCAAAATTTATTAGGTGACTGAATATGAAAGTGTGGATTGTTTATGAGTCATGGGCAGAAGATACAATTACAAGAGGCGTATTCAGTTCATTGGAAAATGCGGAATCATTCCTTAAGTTTTTAAATGAGAATGAAACTGATGACCCGCGTTATATAGAAGAGTATGAAGTTGACAAAATTATGGATACGGTGAGTAAATGAAATGCAAACATTGCCGGTACGAAGATAAAACGTTGGCTTGTATGAATTGTGACGAAGATTTCGAAATTGGTGAAGATATTTTATGTGTGGATATTGCCGATGAACACTATCATGTTCATGAATTGTGCATGAGAGACATTGTTGCTACGGAAGTGATTAAATGAAAGTATCAATTGAAAAAGGAGAAACGATGATTAAAAGCGGTTACCATTTTTCGGATACACTTGTAGTAAGTATTAATGATGAAAAGTCGACTATTGGAATTCGGATTAATCTTTATGATGTGATAGCGGCAATGCGTGACGCCGGATATACAATAGAAGACAGACAAGTAGAAGGTGGTTATTGCCAAGCAATATCAGATTTAAATAATAGGCATTGGTGTGTGTTACGCGAAGGGCATAAAGGGAAACACGAATGCGGTTGCGGCGGTAAATGGTGAATGGCTTATATGCAGTTATGCAAATGCAATCATTCTACTGATGTTCACAAGATAGAGTGGGTGTCTAACAAGTATTTAGGGAAATACTCTCCCGTCTCTGTCCGCTGTACGGTATGTGACTGCTTTATAACAATTTTAGAAAGTATACAAGAAATTAATCCGGAATGGGAGTGAATACAACATGAATTCGATATTTGACATAAAGGCAGAAGAAAAGATAGAACGGTTAGAACGCGTCTTAAAGGATAGTAAATGGAGAAAGGTAGGTAAAGATTATCTGTCTCACAAACCGATGCACATTGAGATTGTCCTTAATGATAGTAGTAGACTGTATGTACTTGCCAACCGCATTTCTTTTAATTATAATTCGTCCCGGGAATTTACTGGTATGATATATTTCTTTGTTAACGGATTGTATATAAGTAGTCTCGAAATAACTGCTATCAAATATTTTAGCTGTTGGGTAGGACTGACGGCAAAAGAGTTAACTGAGATGAAGGTTAGCAAAAAGCTGATAGAAAGGACTAAAAAGAATGAGGAAATGTTGAAAAGACTTCTTATTCCGACAGGTGATTAGGAATGACTAATTTACTAAAAGAAACTGAGCATGTGCTTGAACACTACAATAAAACGCCGTCCGATATAGACTGGATTGGTTCTTACGATGGCAAATATGCCATTAGCTGGGAAGAGTTTAAAAATCTGGCTGTTTCGGTTAGTTATGATGCCGGGTTTGGCGCGCAAAAAATTGCCAGTGATATTGTTATGGTTTTCAAAGATGGTGACTGGCTGTCTCGCTATGAATATGACGGCTCGGAAGCATGGGAATTGCACTCTTTACCGAAAAAATCAGCCAATCCCAAGCCGATATATAGATTGTGTGTCACCGAAAAAGAAATCGGATGGAAAGTGATAGCTGAACTGAACAAAAAGACGAAACAGTAAAGTGATTAATATGGATGGAGATAATAATCTTTGTTCTGTATGTCCGTGTGTGTTACCTTATTGTGATGCTTGTTTTGCCGATTTTAAAATCGGGGATGAGATAGTCTGTTCTTATGTTGTATCCCGGGGATGCGGACGATATTTGCCGCATTTTCATCAGAAATGTTATGAAAAAATGAAAGTTGGAAAGGTAGTTGATAAGAAATGAAACTAATTGCGTATATGTTTCAGTTTTATGATGAACATCCGAATAATCCCGTCATTGAAAATGTCGATGGGACTGTCTGGTATGAATTCGAGGCTGGTGCTGGTTATGCGAGTCAACTATTTTCAAGGAATGGGTTGTTTCAGACATCCACAAAAGTTAATGTTTGGGGATGGGATGGCAACAGGGAAGAACCGACTATCACGCCGTCATTTCTATTACCGGATTTTAGATTGCATTTATATGTCCGAAAAGGCAAATTAGATATACTTTCAGATACTACGGTTGATTGCAGTAATTACAAACGCTTAAAATGGGAAGAATTCTTTAAAACAGAGGATGATTGAATGAATTGTATTGTATGCAATAAGGAAATAAAAAATACGCAAGAGCGGGTAAGTCTAATAAAGCATTATAAGGAGAATGGGAAGATGCTTCAATCAAAGAAGTATTTTCATTTTGATTGTTTTGAAAAAGATATATACGAGACAGTCTTAAGTCCAATTTTTAATGAAACGCCTTACTCTTTTAACATCAGAAAAGTATGAAAGGTGGTTGAATGGTTAATAAAAAAGATATACAGCTTATATGTATGCCGTGCGACAGCCAGTTGACAGAAGATTATAATAATATAGACTCAATAAGACGGGAAGTGTCTGAATATCGAAAACAGGAAGATATTTTTTATAGTCTGATAAAATCAATCGAAAGCTATTTTTCAGCTCGTACGCTTATATATTTGCGATATAAGAAAGACATGACTTGGATATATAGTGAAGGCAAACAATCACTCGAAGAATATAAAGAGAAAGCTTTGGCGGACTTCAATGATAATCTCGATAAGTTGACAATCTTTAAAGGAGATATAACGGATGAGGCTGGCTGGTATTTTGAAAAACCGCTATCTAAAAGGCTATACCGCAATTTATATAGAGTCTTATGGGATAGACTTTATTATTTACAACTTAGGATAGAAAACCGCGAACGGCGCATCAAGGCTGTCGAAGAGCAGGAAAAGTTGTGGATGAATTTAAAAAATTTTATGAAAGGTGATTAAACGCAAAAATGTAACAATTGCAGGCATCCCGTCATAAAATGGCATCCCGTCAAAGGTGATGTAGAATTGCGTCATTATCCGCGTATATTCGATGTTACTAACCCGCCGGCACGCAAGTGCAGTTATAAAGATTGCAAGTGCGAAAAACCGGAAATTGCAGAGATAGCCAAGCATGGTTAACGGCAACGCACTTAAGATGCGTTCGGGAAGCCGTACGGGGGTTCAAATCCCTCTCTCTGCATCATTCAGCGACAATAAACTATATATACTACTATCACATTATGATATTTGATGCTGATAAACGGCAGTATATAAGGCAATAATACTACAAAGGTTGGAGAACTCCGGTTTTTAAAACCGCATGCGCCATGTTATCATCACATATTGCCTCATATAACCGTCTGTCAGCATCCCGGAATGAAATGATATTATGAGTAAAGAAACAGATGAATTAAGAGATGAAATGAAAAAGCAGACTGCCGAAATGGAGAAGATGAATCTTGCCGTTGCCGGCTTTGGCGGCTTTTTTGTAGGCACATGGATAGGAGAAAAGATTTTCGGCGGCGAATACGGCTCGGTGATAGCAATCCTGTTTATGTTTGCCATAGTCGCCGCATTCCTGATGTTACTTGTGTTTGCTACAATCATAGCACTTATCGTCATTCCAATCTTTGCCGCTTATGAAATTTACAAGCATCGCCAGTTTTTTAAACGGCATTTCGTGACTGAACTGCTGATAACGCTTTGGTTTGCCGATACCCTTTTAGAAGGCACATACAGCTTTGCGCTGAATTCCGTTTATTACTGGATAGTCTGGTTTGGGTTTTGGATATTGGACGGACTGCTTGTATGGCGTCTGTTGAGATTTGTCAGCCTGTCACTGAAAAAGCGGAGAGAGGCGGTACCCCCGTCTGAAAATGCCCTATAACGCAATTAGAAGCGCAACATTCAACGACAGGGATGGGATGTGTGTAGTATAGCCAGTCTATGCCGATGTGTCTTAAATCGCTTACTATTACATATTTACGAATATCGTAAGAAGTGTGAATTAAATGAAAATGCGGGAGATTGTCCGGTCTAAACTGTCAATCGAAAGAGTCTATATAACAACATTGGCAGACTATTATTCTGTAATAGACAAAATACGGTTGGCTTTAAAACAGGAATATAAGACAGCTACAAGTTGGTTTTATGATGACAACCGGTACAGCCTCAATGATAGTTGTCAGTGGTTTATTGCGGTTTACAACGAAGAAAGAAATCTATATGCTTTGGGAGCGGCACGGCATATTAACAGTTGTCTGAAAACGAAAATCGTATTTGATGATTGGATTTACCGGCAAAAACCGGGGTGGTTGAAATGAAGATGCGAGAGATTATCAGATATAATACAAGCTGGACATACGATTGCAAAGTTGAAATGTATCTTGAAACTATCAATGAAATAAAGAAAAGACTGACTAATTTTTATGTTAATGGTGGCAGTAGTGGTTGGTCTTACTACAAAAGTGATTATCCGGTAGTAAATGCGTCTGGTAGTCCCGCTGAAAAATATACGGCATGGAATATTGCTTTCCGAAATCGGGATGCTCATTTGTGGGTTGAAGGCATGTTATATTACTATTACGACATCGGCAAAGTTACCATAGAAATAGACGATTTACAACCGAAAACAGATTATCCGGGATGGTGGAATAAACATTGATAACAACAATTGACTATGATAGCATCGATGTTATAAGCAGTAGACAACTAAAGTTGTACGACACCGTTTACAGTCTGTTATATCATCATGGAGACAATTATCTGTTGCCGTTTGTACGGACAAACAGGAATGCACAACTCTGTACGGCAATTGACATAACCGGCAAAGTGATTGGCTGTATGATGATAAAGAGAGACTCTTATGTTTACAATATAGTCGTATTACCTAAACATCGCGGCAAACATATAGCAGTGAATTTGCTTAATCGCTATTTGAAATGGGGATGCTATTATGCGTATGTAAGAGAAGATAATGAACCGATGCTCAACCTCTTTAAAAAACATTTTGTATCAAAGGTTGCGGATAAAAAGATGCGGCGAGACGGCAAGATGATTTGTAAAATTTATTTTAGAAAGCGGGTTAAAGGTGTGGATTATCTATGAAGATGGCAGAAATAGCAGAAATAAATGTGATAAAACTGACGGCTAATACTTATTTGGGCGCGAGTAATATGATAAAAGATATTCTTGAATCTCATAGCAAGTTTGCTTATTATAACAGAAAATATGCCGAATGGGAAATACTTGTTTCCGCTTATCTTCGTAATAAAAACGGGGAGACTGTAGGTATCCAGCAAATATTTAAAGGCTATACATGGAATGAAGGCGTCAAAGAAGAAATACCGCATATTCGTGTGATTGCTGAAACTTTAGAGTCGAATGAAGAAAATGGCAAGCTGATTGTCCGAATAAGAAAAGAAACGGGGGGCTATCTATGAAGATGGCAGACATTTTGGAATTGAACTTCATAAAATTCGAGGAAGAGGAAATATATCAAGTCAACGACAAGACATTTCGCATACTACAAACAGAAGAGATATTTTCCACTTATAAAGGATATAGAATTTTCTGGTATTTAGATAGGACAGTCCGCAAAAGAAAAATGAATAATGAAGTTGTAGCTATCACGCAAATATGGGAAGGCATCATTAAGGCAAGAGCATATAAACAGCAATACGGCGTTTTTCTTAGATATGCTTATGTGAATATAAAAATCAATCGGGTTGGAGATAATAAGTGTTCGTATAGTATCAGAATGCCGAAAAGAATGTTTACAGAAGAAGAATTGAGGAATAGAACATGAAGATGTCAGAGATAACGGAAATAGATACTATCCGGTTCACGACAGTCTCGTATTATCGTGCCGAACAGAAAATGAGAGAGATATTGGCATCTTACCATAAATTTAATTACTACAATGGAAAACCTGTCACATGGGAAATCGATGCTTGCAATTACATATATAATAAAGAAAACAAGATGGAAGGCATACGCTATGTATTCGCGGCATATATAAAAGATAAGATAAGTATACAAACCGATTTTTATATGATTGCAGAAGTGAGGGCATCAATTCCGAAAGACGGCAATTTAAACATAACAATGAAAAAGAAGGAAAAGGATTTAATATGAAAATGAGAGACATTCTGGAAGAACACTACAAGTTACTTTATGAAAGTCCGGTTTATAGCGGTAGAGACTGGAGTACCATACTACATGACATTTATGAGGAAAATAAGCACGATTTAACAAGACATTACTTCATTGGTGATGTCGTTTGGCATGCCGACAAAGCAGAATTTTTAAGTAATTTAAAAGAACCGACATGGAAAACACTGATGCGTCAGATGATACCGTTTGCTATGTGTTATACACGCTTTGATAAGGTGGATGATAAAGGTCTGTTGTGTTTGCGTATTGAATTTGACCCTGAGCTGGGGAAATATATCGCCGCTTTTTATCAGGAAAGATATGGTGGGAATCAGTTATCTGAATTAAAGAATGTTTACATTTTAGACGAATTGACGATTGGTAAATGATAGATATGAAAATGAAACAGATTGCCGGATTAAACAACAGCGATGTCTATGAGAATAAGTTTGTCACGGCTTTAACATGGACAGCCTTATATAAACTTATCAGAAAAATACTTCTAACAAATCAACTGCCATATATTGGTCATATTGAATGGAAAGAAGAAAAGACGCCGGAATTTATATCTTATAACTATATCTATGATACATGGCATGACGCATTTAAAAAAAGGCGTCCGTTGGCGTTGTGTTTTAATGGCAAGTCCGGTTTAAAATTTCTTAGAATTGAATATGACTATAAAGAAGAAATTTATATTTCGGCAGTTTATAAAGACGGGTTTGATACAAACAATCTGCCGAATGTTCGCATCAATTCACGATATAACCATATTGCTTATATAGACAATATTTACTACATTAAACAACATGAGCCAATTTTCGGGGGGACAGACGAATGAGACATACGGCGGTGTCTATACTTCATTTAACAAGAGGTGGCTTATATTGATGCAATATAGCACATCCCAGCTTAAGGAGATGGCACAAGAAAACTTCGCGTCAATGCAGATACTAAACAATTACGGCAATCTTGATATTGTGCCGGACGCATTTACAGCAACACATGGCATCCCGAAAGGCATATATGCAGAAGTGGATACCTATCTGACTAAAGAAAATCTGGCATCAGAAATACTTGTTAGAACATACCCGCTGTCGGATGAAGAGTTTAATGCGCTTTTGCCATGAATTAACGACAATTAACTATATATACTATAATGCAATAGTTGATGTATATGTCAAGAAAAAGCAAAATTAAAAAAATGATAAAGAGACTGAACAGACTGCCTCCCGAATGTGATATATGCGGCGATACGCGTAATATTGGTATTTATCGCGTATATCGGACAAGCTTCGATAGAGATAAGAACGGTTGCGATGTATCGCGTCTCTGTCCGTTTCATGTCAATCTGATGACAAGTACCGGATTTATGGCATCACCGGCGGACAACCGTTTTCTTATGAGTACAAACAAATACTACCATTATGAAGAAGAGATAGACGCTGTTGCTGTCGGAATTAAAAATCCGATAGAAGAAGGAGATTTAAAGACGGTTGTAGATGCTATTGATTTCTGCTCTGAATTTTATACAGAAGGTAATACCGAATGACATCACTAAACAGCCTGATTTATAAAATGAGAAGGAGAAGTGTCAAGTCTACAGAGAACGGCACTCGCAAAGTCGAATATGACTCATTTAACATCCGGATATACTATGACAAAAAGGTTGTCCGTCCCGATGGTACAGTCATTCTCTATCTTAACGGCAGTCGTGTTAGGGCAGTCGAGCCGAGTCGGATTGTTAAGGATGAAGGAGACAATGCGGAATGACAAAGTTTATTGTTATATCCGATGAAACATATTTAGAATTTGTGAAATGTCACGGCGATATAAACAAAGAAAGACGAAAACGGAAAGAAAAACCTATAACAGCAGAAGAGTTGGTGATACAATGGCTACGGCAGACGAAGAAGAAAAAGCAAAACAGTATAAAGAATTGATGGAAGGCATCACGCCTATATTGGAAAAGTACGACAACTTAACAATTTGGGGAGTTGGGGCATCATTGTTAAAGTCGTTTTATACATCGTTTGATGAAAACATAAAAAAACATTTCATAGAAGAAATGAAAGTGTGGCTTCACGAAGATTGGGATGAAACCGAAGAGGTGAATGAGAATGGAAAGTGATAATAATAATAATAACGACAACACGGAATTAGTAGATAAAACGACAAGACTTTTCAATGAGATTGACCCGTATTTGCAAAAAGCGGATGTGCCTGTCATAATGTTGCTGGCTATCTCTATTGTCAAAGTAGGATTGAGTTTGATACCGATAAATGAAAGAGAACATGCATTGAATCAATTGATAGATTACATTCAAAATGATAAATATGAATAAGCTGGCAACATGCAAAATTTGTAATAAACGAATTCCGGCAGAAAGCAGGCATGTCTTTCACCATTTGCTGGATTGTCATATTGGGGATGTAATAAATTTTGCAAGCCGGTACAAAGAAGATATTATAAAGGAATTTTGTTTGACTGGTGATAACTCTTGATAACGATGTATAAGTTATGTGAATTCCACTATGGAGAATTTACGGTTGGGATGGCTGACAGGCTGAATTATGCGCTGAAATTACATTTGCCGATTTTTGCCCATTCCTTTTATATTATTCCAGAAGTCGATAAAAATGAGGAATTGCCTAAATGCGAAATAGGAGTGCCTCACCGGTGGAAATGTGAACAGCCTGCCGTAATTGCTGTTGAAGGCGAGGAATTGATAGATACGCTGATGCAAAATTATAAATTTACATTGCCGCCTTAAAGAGAGGTTGTGTCGAGCGGCATATTTACGGATGGAAAGTTGACGGCAGTTTGGGAGTCTGGTATAGCGACACGCATAAAGCAGTTATCACAATTGACAGACATAGAGCTTGAAGAAGTATTGCATGATGATATGATAGGCAATTGGGGCACATTACCAGTCGTTAACGGGGTGGGGATGCTGTCTCCCCCGTATAGCCTTTATGATGCGATTGTCGCTGGCGGACGGGAAGCTGTAATATCAGCAATAATCGGCATAGAAAGCCGTTCTTAGCGACAATAAACTATATATACTCCTATGTAATCATAGGTATAAGAGGTTGGAAATGCAGTTGAAATTTGTGATGGAAAAGCTAAGTGGAAAAATAGAGATTGCTTATTCCCCGGAAGAGGTTAAGCAGTTGAGAACGCAAATGGAAAACTTAGGACTCGAAAGACATACGACAAACAACCTGTTTGGCAACCGTATGAATTCGTCAGTCGAATTCTATCGTGACACAAGCGAGGTATTCCGAGCATACCTTTCTAATAAACTACGAATGGCTGGCAACAAGTTTGTTGACGACATAAACGCACCACTCATTAACAGTGAAGGAGTGCCTAACATCGCTGTTTACCGTCTTATCCCTACAGACGGGAAACTGTCAATTCCAGTCGATGGCTTTTTTGACATAGCGGAATTCACTCAGCTATCAAATACACTCAAGTTAGTCTACAAGTCTATGCTGAATGTCATTACGAAAGCAACCGTGACATTCAAGTTTATCCCGAATTCGGAATAAGGGAGAAATCTATATGCCTGACGACAAGTTATTAAAAGTGAAAACATTGGGGCTGGAAGTAGAATGCGGATATGACAGTGACACCATACCGCGAAGAGATTGGGAAGTACGCTATCCGCATCTTCATTTCGGGACAGACGGTTCGGTTGTTGTTAATGGCTATGATGAGCCGTCCGCTGAAATAAAGAATTACGGTACACCGGCACAAATGTTTGAATGGCTTGATGAGTTGTACAACAAAGTAGGTATCGGTGTCAACAGTACATGCGGACTGCATACACATTTACGCTTTGAGAATATGGACGCCGCTCTTGCCGTATGCTCTTCAATGTCTTTTTGGAAAGACTTTAGGAGACGGTATGTTTCCAAATTCCGTGACAATGAACTTTACCGTCAGCGGTTACGCAATCACTACTGTATGTATACTCAGGAATTTCCGGTTGCTAAAATACTAAATCAGTTAGAACGGCATTCCGGCAAATCGTCAGAAAGATATACGGCAATCAATCTAAATGCTTATCAGCTTTATGGTACGATTGAATTCCGTATATTGCCATACCAAAGAGATTCAGAGACAGCAATAAGCAATTTGAAATGGCTAATCGATACAGTAGAAGAGATAGGCAACAGTTACAGTGAGGCTGGCAAAACACTTTTTGAAGATTACATGGTAATTGCCTCTTTACAAGAGAGAACAGAAATAGAAGAGAGTTACGAAATAGGAGTATATTGAAATGTGCAGAATCGCATACGCAAACATAGAGAATGTAAATGAACGCTATGATGCAATCGCATCAATCGCAGTGAATAGCTGGAATTTGGGAAACCGGGACGGAGTAGGTATTTATTCATGGGATGATACCGGCGATATGCTTATCAAAGGTTTGAAATGGGATGCCTTCAACAAAGACTTACTCAATGTCGCAGACAGCCTTAAGAGAAATACCATAATTCACGCGAGACTCTCTACAAACGAAATAACAGAATTGAATACGCAACCGCTTGACATAAACGGGGTTGTTGTAGCGCATAACGGACACATCAATTCCTGCAAATACAAGCCAGAGACTACAACGAATGATAGCGAAATAATCATTCAGGCTTATCTCAAAGTAGATACTGACATAGACGCGTTAAACAAAGAGTTGTTTGGTACATACAACTACATTCTATATGACAAGTCTACAGATAAGCTGGTATTCAATGCTGATTCGTCCGGCATGTCAGTTGTATCTACGAATGGCAATTTCTTTGTGGTACAACAGCCTGAACAGCTAAAGGGAGTGATTAAGACTGGCTTATTCAATCCCATAGGATTTGAGAAGGTAAAGAGTGGGCACTATCTGATAACGACTTCTAAATCAGTCTTTAAACCCTTTATTAAAAAGGTTGCTCAAGCGGATAAAGTCTATAGACGCTATAGCTATCCTATCGGGATGCGTGATAAAGAATGGGAAAAGGAAATAATAGAAGGGGAATTGGCAGTGAACCGGCGGTTTTGGATGGAGTGAGTGGTGATTGAAATGAGGTATTCCATAAAGCAACATTACATAGAAATCGAATGGCAATCGATGACTGAACGCAACCTTTACTACAAAATGGCTGGGATAGACACAACACAATCAGTCATATACAATGGGAGATTCTACTATACAAACAAGTTTGACAGCATGAACTTAGATAAGGATGACTTTGAAGTGTTTGTGAATGACAAGCGCATCATTTTGATAGACGTACCTAAGTATTATGACTATCTGAGAAATAACAGCCAGACTCACCAGTCTATTAATGTCTTTGATTTGTCAGTTTTTCGTCTGGTACCGGCAAATGCTCCCAATGAATTGAAAGAGCTGTTTGTCTATCCTAACCCGTATGAAAAGAATGACTTTAATGACATATATCTGACACTGGCTGACTACTTCAAGAGTAAAATGGATGCGGTTGTATTCTTCAACGAAAAATCAGAAAGCGGTAACACTCATGCAGTTATTCCCAATCCACAACCCGCGTAAATCCTTTAATCAGATTTACGAATATACCCCCGATGTGATTGTCTGTACTACAAACCGCCGGGACACATGTTATCTGTATTACAAACAGTCTATTTTCAGAGGTAATCGTAAGTCAGTCTTCACGATGGCTAAGCATTTACAGAAGGTAATAGAAAAATGAAAATGAAAGAGATTATAACACACACGGCAGTTATGAAAAACTGTATTGTTATGGATGCGATACATTTCCAGTCAACAATAGAAATCATTAAAAAAGCTTTATATAAAAAATATCGACTTTCCGAATGGATATATAAGTTTAACTTGGTATCACACCATTTACCAGCAGAAGGTATAGTCCGATGGGAAATAGCCTTTGAAGATACCTATTTTGGGCGATGGATTTGCGGAAGGACTGATTACAACAGCAAAGACGGTTTGTTTTATACATATATCGACTATGATAACATCACTTATGCTAAACCGGACTGGATAGTTTATTAATTAGATATTCAGAGTCTTGAGGTATCGAGATGAAAATGAAAGATATAGTCCGTCTAACAACAAGATTAAAAGACATGACTTATTTCAGTCCGGTACACAGTTACGCATTTCAGCATAGTCGAATGTTACATACGATTGCCGAACAATTCAAGCTGGATATTCCTACAATGGCAATAAGAGTAGAGACTTATGTCCCCGGATTTTATTACTTTGGGCTATACCGTAAACCGGGAATTGCTGATTGGCTTTACAAAGAGATTGATAATTTGAAAGTCCAATACGGTTATACAATACGATATAAAACGCAATATCAAAAAACTGTAGGTTATGGCATTTGTTACCAGCCGGATATAAACATAGAAAACGGTTTATGGTATGGAGTCTTAATAACATGAAAATGAAAGAAATAATAAGTAAAATAAACGGATTGAAACACATAACTTATTTCCCGCCGGAGACTGTCTCTTTAGTACAACACAATAGAATGACACGCGAGATTGCTCAACAATTCGATATGGATATTTATGAAGTGAAAATACTATCAGACTACTATACTCCCGGCTTTTACTGTCGTAGCAAATATCATATTCCGGGAATTGCCGGTTATCTTCAGGATGAACTTGACAATTTGAAAATCAAACGCGGTTATGTAATGAGGTATCAAACACAAAAAAATAAAACTGTAGGATACGGTATTTGTTATTCGATTGAAAATGATACGGCAGACAGATGGTACGGGGTGATAATTACATGAAAATGAAAGATATAATTAGTCCAATAAAAAGATTAAGATACATCACATATTTTAGTCCGGCACTTGGCTATTCATTTCAATATGTTCAACTGTTACAAACAATTGGTGAGCAATTCCACTTATCTATTCCGGGAATGAAGATAGAAATAGAAACATATAGTATCGGATTTTATTACTTTCGCCCTTATCTTGAACCCGGAATTGCCACTTGCCTTTATGATGAAATTGACAGTTTGAAAATTAGAACCGGCAATACATTTAGATACAAAACACACGCCGGTAAAACTGTAGGATATGGGATTTGCTATATGTCAGCAAAAGATACAGAAGATTTGTGGCATGGAGTCTTGATAACATGAAAATGTACGAGATTGTTAAAGTGCCGTTTGACTTTATTTATCCCAATGAATTTGAGATATATGAAGAGGCATTACGGTTTGCTAAACATTATAATCGTAAAACCGATGACTTGTGGCTGTTTGAAACCATGTATATAGTAGATAGAACAGTCAGTGATGAATTAGAAAAGCTTGAAAGATTTATAGGACACCTTCTGATAAAGGCTGTCATTAGACGGTATAAACTTTGTAATGTGAACGGATACCGTTATGTCATTATCTATCAGCTTTATGCAACGCGAAATTGGAGAGTCATGTTGACAGACAAACCTATAGCTGATAACCATTATGAAATAAAAATCATAGGAACAGCCATAGATTAGCGACAATAAACTATATATACTACTATGCAGTCTTATCCTATATGTGCAGAAAATGTGAAGGTATTGCCGGCTCTTCTCATGTCAGTTTTGCAAAACGGAATTGCCGGTGTCAATGCGGAGAAGCAAATATTGGGATTGACAAAATCTATTACCAGCTTGTTTGCGATATATGCGGACATACCTTAGGAGTGGTAAACACAAGAAAGGAGTGAGTGAATTGGAAGAAAACGAAAAAGTGATATTGCCGGAAGAAGTGAAAACCCGAGCCGTACTGGAAATAAATGCTTCGACTAACCATTTATGCGGTATATTCGAAACGGATGTTTTTTGCAGTTGTGGCACATCCCCGCATGTTGGGCGAATAACGGTTGGACGCATATTAGATATGCTGACAGACAAGCAGTTAGACGCTTTAACCAGAAGGATAGAAAACGAAAAGGCGGCTCGAAACACAATGAGAGCAACACAAAGCATGAATTCAATACGAAACTTTAATCACGGCAGAGATAGCTATCTGACTAATCAGAGAGATTCTGATGATATTGACTAATCCGATATTCGGCATTGAACTTTTCCTTGTGGCAATTTACTTTTTTCTTTATGGAGTATACAGATTGAATAGGAGAGATTGAAATATGAAAACAAACATAAGAAATATAAAAGGGAATAAGAAATTTGAAGAAGTGAGCCGGCGAGAGAAAGACGACACGCATAATCATAAAGAAAACCTATCGCATTATGTGGTTTACAAGATATTCAAAGTGCCAGCCACAAGCCATTTTCGCTATAAGATAATTCCTAACAAGAGAGAAGGCAATTACATCGAGTGGACGATAAACGAATATGTCTTTTGTGAAAAATGCGGATTACCGATGAAAACAAATACTTTCTATCCAGACAGAAATAGAATTGGCATGGATGAGTCCGGCAAATATCTGACATTTATGACATGCTTACCGGATGAAAATTACAATTCAGTGGATAAAGTGATGATTCCTATCAATCTGCTGATAACCGAAATTGAAGATATAGAAATAGGAGAAAACGGAAAATGAAGTGCAAAGAATGTAATGACGCCGGCATCGATGAATGCGATGAATGTGGAGAAGAGTTTAGACGCGGGAGTAAAGCAGTTTGTCTGTATTTGATAGACATGAACTATCATGTACATGTAAGCTGTTTGAATGAAATCGCAAAGAAAGTTAAGCTGGAGTGACTTGAATATGAAATCAGAAAAGATACCGGAGCATAAATGTGTTGTGAGTGATGACAAAAAGATAGTCCACCGGCTGGAATACAACAAAGAGAGAGCCTATTGGGAATTGCGAAAGACTGCTCTTTGTGATATATGCCGTAAACCGTTTTCTTTCGGACGCATCCCGTATGAGAATATGGAATTCATAATTACAAAAGAGATGGAAAAAGACTATCTCTATCCCCGGGATAAAATCGTTATCAAACTGACGGACAAACTGTTTTATGACCGGCAATTGACGGTTGACTCAAATACCATTGACATATTCTTTTACGCTATAGAAGATAAACAACTTGATATATGCTCACGAAAAGCAGAAAGACATCACGATGATGATGAATGTCGCGAATGCGGATGCTAAATTCAGCGACAATTAACTTTATATACCACTATGGTATTTTTGATATTGTGATAACATGGCTGGAAATATGAATGCCACAAAGATATTGCCAAAGAAAAAGAAGAACGCATCTCACCGGCATCGGGGAGAATATGAGCCTGAAAAATCTACTCTATATCAGTATGAATTGGAGTACCATCCTAAAGATGCGTTATGGGAATTGAGAGCATACGGAAAATGTGCTTGTGGAGAAACAGTAGTAGTATACCGGGAAAGTCTTTATGGAATTAAAATATTGAATGACATGCCTTTCGGTATACCGGATTCTATTGAATATGACAATTTCTCCTTAGGTAAAACAAAACTTCCGGTTAACGGCATGATGCCGATAGTCATACGCTTTTCTTTGGGAGTCTGATAACATGCAAACAACAACAACAATAAGACAACAACACAACTGCTATACCAATTCGGATAGTCCAGTCTGTTACAAAGCCAGTTATGACGGCGGAGTACTCCAGCTAAGAAAATTCGGGGTTTGTGCTATCTGCTATCAAGTGACAGACATAAGCAAAGAAGTAATTGGCGATGTAGACTTACGCGTTGAGTCTGATGAAAAAAGAGTTGTGCTTAGCTTGACTATCCGGGGAAGAGATAAGCCTACAACTATCGAATTGCCGTTAGTAGTAGGCTAAAGCTGGCGAGTCCGTCCGACCGGCGGAAAAGCGTGACAAAGAGTATCACGAAAGTTTATATAGCGGGATGTACTCATGAGTACAGTGATAACATGGTTAGAAATACGAAAACCATAGAGAGAAGAGTGCCAGCAGAAAATGAGAACACGAGTAAAGCGGCAATAGAACCGCATACTCACATGTCAGTAATCAATCCCGAAAAGCTGACTCGCCGAATAGTTTATTCGCCAGCCTATGTTCAATGGGAATTGAAAACCTACAGCAATTGCCGAATATGCGGGAAACAGATGCTCTATGACCGGCAGATATTTGACGACATACATATATCTCAAGACTCAAAATATGAACAGCCATTACGGATTATCCTTTCCCGGCTCGGCGGAAATACAGCCTTTGAGCTTAGCTGGTCAAACAAGATAAGCTTCACTTTCGAGGACTGATAGTATGAAGTCGATACTACAACTCATAGAGCAATACGACAGAAGCTATTCGACAGTCACGGAAGAAGAGTTTGACAGTCGATACCAGTATACGCATCGTGAACACTATGACGCATACGGGATGCACTCCCGCATATTCTGTCTGAAGTGCCTGAGTAATGTGTCACAAAAACGCTATTACCGGAAAGTGCCGGTCAGTCTGTCAACCCTATTCAACCGGACTTATCGGTTAAAGCATGTGATAGACTGCTATCTGTCTGACACATACATGCTGTCACAAGTCGTAAGCATTCAACAAGACTTAGCCAGATACTACAACAAAAACCATGCGTTAGCCTGCGGACATGCGGTTAAATGGCTTCGCGTGATCAGCCGGAACAAGTCAACAATATCAAGCTCTGACTTAATCCGGTTAGCCAGACAGAAAAAGCCAATACGCTTAAAGTGGAAGTGAAAGGGCATGATGAAGGAAAGACAGATAACAAGCTTGTTAGGCTTTAAGGCATGGCAGGCTTTTGTCTTACTCAATCAAAGGCAATTGCCGTTAGCTCTTGTGGCTGAACTTTACGACACAAAGGAGATGCTGTTATGACACAAGAATATGAAGAGAAACTCGAATTGGAAACAGCTATGGGAATAGGCTTGATAGCTGACGAAAACGGGAGTGCCGGCAAAGAAGTAGAATGCTGTCACTGCAATAAGAAATTCACTTACCGGCGTGAATACGGCTCGTCAGCTTATGAGATGCTTGAGCTGGGATTCCAATACGGTTTCCGATGTAAGGACTGCATCTGAATAAACCCTTTTCCGATTTTTTTTAATCGGCGGCATGATATTATATGACATGGCTGTATAGTTGTTGTAGTATAGCAAAGGCTTGATGAAACATTCATAGAATATCCGCAAAACATTACCCATTCATATAATATTCATTAAATAAATCCCGCCGGATAATATTTCCTATGTAAAGAATTGCCTTCTATAGTTTCATATACCTATGCCATATAATAACACACCCCGCCGCACGAATTTCGTGATCCGGCGGACACATACTTTTTAGCGTGCTACCCCGTAACATACATACCGCATTTACGAATATCGTAACGGGGTATGACATAGGTTAGCATGACATAGGTTGACATGACACATTTTATCACGCGGAGTTTAGACCGGGCTGACAGCTACATTCGGTACAGAAAAAATTATACCCCCCTTTCCGGTAAACTTTTAAAACTTTTAAAAAAAGTTTGACAAAACACCCGGTAAACTTTCTATATATGCCTTTTGCCGGCTTTTCCTAAAAGCCAAAGCTTATTAGTTTGGACTACCTTTCCTAAAGGTATGTATGTTATATACCGCCTCAGTTGGCATGGCGACATCCAGACAGAACTCAACCTGTCCGCCGCCGAAATTACGCCCCGCCTTATCATACTTAAATATGCCGCCGGCGGGAAAAACATCATACCACGCCGGACTCTCGTCTATCTGTCCGTACTCGAAGCCAGCCAGATAATTGATAATGATAATGACACCACTACTACCGCCATCCGTGCCGCCAAACTCCTAAAAGACAGCCTTTACTATGAAACACAAGATGGGAATGATACCCGCCAATTTGCATTTAACCCCGAATCTACTAATAGCATCATCATAAAGGGGTAATCATATTATGGTTATAGTCTTATTAAATATAGTAATAAGTAGTAGTACATCCTATTATAAAGTGTGGGATTTATCAAACAGCAAATCACTATCCCCGACTTATACCAACTTGGATAACCTGTTAATAGATTATGCCGCCTATGCCGACTCCCCCATTTTATCCTGCCGGGGGCAGATATTACAGCCGCGCCGCCTCCTTATATATAAGCATGACAGCGATAGCGTCTTTGCCTTCAACCTCATTGCTGACGAATATCCCAACCCCAACGCCAACATTGTATTTTGGTAGGGGGTAGCTATAGTATACAGCCCCCATCCTTCCTTTGCAATGGTGCGCTTCTTCTATGCGTGAAAAAATGAAAATTAACAGGTAGTGTGGCGGTTATCGCCATCATCCCCGCTCACGGATAACATAGCCTAATTCAGCACGGTGCTTGTCGCAAAGTGTCTTTGCCCAGCCGGTGTGAGTAAATGACAACTTGCCGGCATCACCGCATTTTTCGCAAATGTGATACGAATAATTCTCGGCAAATGCGATTGCCCCCATAAATTCTTCGCAGATTGCACCGTTGGTATAATACCGCAAGCCGCCGAACTTCTCCTTTATTTGGATTACTTCAAAGTTGTCTTTATGGACATCGATATGAATATGACTGTTTTCTTTCAGATGCCAATCCAGAAAATCCTCAAGAATTTTGACGAGGGTTTTCCAGCCTTCTGGTATGTATATACTTATAACAGGTTTTGCACGCTTTACCATAATATGATAATCATGTTATGAATACTATATATAATTTGTTATACTATAGATAATCTTATTATACGGCAATTACAATCGTTATAACTATCATGTCCAACTATTCTATTAATCTGTCTGATACAGTCACCGGCAATGATATTTTTACAAATAACTTTATTGTAGAAGATGAGATGAACCTCATTTTGTCAGCTTTGACTGCGGCAGGCTTTCCAGCGCAGAAAGTCTACAACATCAAGACGATAGATGTCCAGCGGGTTGGCTTGTATTCCGTAGTCTGGCGTGAGCGGGAAGAGATAGAATATGTCGGTTACGGCGGCTTACAGCGGTGGATAGACTACGATGATATAGTGGAGATATACGGTGTGCTTTCAAATGTTTCGTTTCAAAGCAAGATACGCGCCTTCAAACAGCAAATTCTCTCTTACAACCAATCCTATCCCGTCTCTTTCATTGCCGGCAAATTCATTTATATCAACATAACAAACGAAGAAAACAAGATAGATACAGAGCGCGGCATCCAGTATTATTCTTCCCGGATACAAACGCGGCTTTACCAAAAGACGGCTTGATTTATAACAAAAATTATATATAACCCACCCACTTATTGTTTACTTATGTCTAACGATATAATGACGACACGCGAGTCTTTTGATATTCACGGTTGGTTTAGTTATGAGTTGAGAGATGCAAATGGCGAAGTAAAGCTGACTGGGGATGTCCAGAATCTTATTGTCAACGAAGGTATTTCTTATGTTGCCGGACTGCTCGAAGGTGCAAACACCACCGACTTTGACTATATGGCGATAGGGACAGGTACAGTCGCCGCCGCCGCAACAGACACATCACTCGGCGCGCAGGTGATGATTAATGCTACGACAAACTCCCTCACCACAACTACAGTCACAAATGATACGGCGCAGTGGGTTGCGACATTCAACTTTACGAGTTCCTATGCGATAACTGAGGCTGGACTGTATAACGGTTCAACCGGCGGGACGACAAACATACTGTTATCCCATCAGGTGTTTTCAGCAATCAATGTCTCAAACGGTGACTCACTCCAAATCACATGGCGGGTACAGGTAAGTTAATCAAAAGCTTAAATACTTGATTTGTGTTATTTGGTGTATGCCAAAAGGAATTTGTTGCCAATGTCATATACCAATAACCGCCGAAAATAGCAATATTCAATTATGGAAACATAAAATGTATTATTGTAATGATTGCTATAAAACAAAACAACGCGCCGCAATGAAGAATTGGCGGCACAAAAATTTAGAACATTCCAGACAACTAAGCAAAGAATCATATTATAAAAATCGCGAACTTATTATTCAACATAAACGGGACTACCGCCTACGCAACATAGAAGAGATGCGGCGAAGAGATAAGATAAAGGCTAAAAAATACAAATATAATATATGGTATAGAAATTTATTAGAAAAGTATGATTTAACTCCCGATGATTTTTGGGTAATGTGGAAATACCAGAAAGGGAGATGTGCAATGTGTGATACTATAATGGTAATAGGAAAAAAACCAATACAAAAAAATACCATGATTGTTGACCATAATCATACAGATGGTACAGTCAGAGGTTTACTCTGCAACAATTGTAATAAGATATTAGGAATTATAGAAAAAAATTTACCAAATGCTATGAAATATCTCCAGCCCCAACCTTAATATAGTTCGGCGGCAATATAGAAATTTATGTGGATGGGAATACACCGGCATTGCGGACACCATTATTCATTAGTTTTCAAAGTTAAAGACTATGAAGAAGCAATGAATATACTTAAAAACGAATTCCCCCGCGTTACAAAATGGAGTATTACATTCAATACCAAAAAACAACCGTATGATGCCGACTTTGAAGCTGATTGGATAGACTGGATAGGGAAGGAAGATTTTTATGGCGTCTGACCCGACAGCAATAATGTCTATCATCTCTTCATTCAAAGGTAAAACCGCCTTTGACATCGGCGCAAACGATGGAGAAGTAACTGACATACTCCTTAAAAATTTTGATTTAGTTATAGCCTTTGAGCCGCAACCCGAATTTTATCGGCGGCTGACGGAAAAATATCAGGGAAACCTCAGGGTTGTAGTTTTAGATTATGCCTTAAGTGATAACATTAATAACCCTAAAGAATATGCTATCCGCCGCAATTCCCAAAATCAGTTTACCAGCCCTGTTAACTCCTTCCTTATAAAGCAATGGGGGGAAGTTATAAGTACCGCCACACCTCCTACGATGACTATAGACATCTATACTGAACAGACGGGGTTACGCCCCGATTTTATGAAGATAGATACAGAAGGTGCCGAATATGACATTATACGCGGTGGGTTTCATTATCTTATTTCCGCTTTACCTCGTTTATTTATTGAAATTCATAGCGAGGAAAACGGCAGAAAGATACAGTCACTACTCCCGGACTTGAAGGTTGTACGGCATCCTCACTACCAGAAAGACAGCGAAGAATACTTAAATCACCACTTCTTAATAAGATGACATGCCTTCTCTTATCATACAGCCATTCGTCTGGAATAACATTCGGTATTATATAGGCTGTTCATTCAACCCGATGAAATTTACCAACCATGTCTATCTTTCGACTTCGGCGTTAATAGAGGCATATCCCAACTATGCCGCCACCCCAGTTTTAGCATCTACGCAGGCGTATGCCGAAATGAACGGCTTTTTTATTCAATTCGGCGGCTTAGGTGTAATAGAGTTTGGCTTGCTTGACATCATATATCGCGGCGTGCCAGTCCCGCCGGACTCAGTCGTGCAGGCTGTCATGACGCCGGGGGTATCTCCCGAATTCGGGGCGAATAACATAGCGCAGTAGTAGTGATAATATTTATATGGCGGCTACTTTTATATTAATAACTATGACAGTCTTTAAGATTACACTGGAAGATAATACGCATCCCAAAGATATATCGGATATTAATAACAACCCGAAGCAAAAATCTTTTAAACAACTTATAAAGGAGATAGTTAATCAATATGGCAGTGGAGATTGAAATCATCAAGCCGGGGGTTACACTCCTCAACGGGTTGCAGAATACGGTTACGCTGACAACCCCAAATTCAACGCTGAATATAGGCACATCAGGGCAAGACATCACGCTGGATATAAATTTGGGAACGGCAAATACATGGACAGGATTGCAGACATTTAATGGTAATGCAAACTTTAATGGTACAAACCTACAGATTACAAGTCAATATGTTCTGTTCAACGAAGGATTGAGTGGCACAAATCCGTTTACATCGTTTGGTGTTAACGGAGCGATTTCCGGCGGTGTATTGGGGCAATCAGATTTTGACTTTTTTGGAAATAGCGCAGGTAGCGGGTTTCACTGGTTTTCAGTAAATGATACTACAGGTGTTTTGACTTCCCTGATGCAATTGAATGTTAACGGGGCATTGACTTCTTATAAAAATACCCTCGATGACGGTTCGGGAAATATGACGATTACTGGTACACTTACTTTGAATGGTGATTATGTCAGTAATACAGGTATTGAAATTATTTCAAATGCAGGTGCAGGTATAATTTTGAATGAAGCGTTAACTACCAATTATGAATTAATATCATTTACTTATGGGGGGGTAAACACAAATCCAGCATGGGCAATTGGATTAAGTGGTACAATTTCTACAATCGGAATAGGTTATACTTCTGATTTAAGCACAACTGACCCTACAAATTATTTAACAGTTGGAAGTAGTGGTGCGCTTAATTCATATAAAAATACTCTCGATGACGGTTCGGGAAATATTGGGATTTCTGGTTATTTAGGAGTTGGAAGCAGTACTATAGGAGGAGGTTCACCAACATTATTTAGCGGGACTACGGCTATTAATGGTGGTAATCAGGCAAGTGGCATATCAATGGCTGGCAGACCAAGAATTGGGGATTGGGGGTATTATTTAACTATTGGAGAACCTAATGGCACAAGTGGGGGAAATATTATACAAGTTAGCAATACCGGAGTTCATACCGGAACATCAACAGGTATTGCTGTTGCTCCGACATTAAGAAATACACTCGATGATGGTTCGGGAAACATGACGGTTACTGGGCATGTCAGCGCGCCAGTATTAAGTGGTAATCTTACAGTCTATACATCCGGTAGCGGTACTTATACAGTTCCAGCAGGCTGTTCTGTAATAAAAGTTATACTTGTCGGCGGTGGTGGAGGAGGGCAAGGTGGCGATGGAGAAGAAGAACGCACGGCAGGGGAATGGGTAGCTGGTAATGGTGGTAACGGTGGTGGTGCTGGCGGTGCTACCGAAGCAACTTTTTATGTAACAGCCGGACAAACATTCAGTTATGCCGTTGGTGCTGGCGGGGCGGGAGGAAGTGGTGGTGCTACAGATTGCTCTGGTACTACGGCTACAAATGGAGGGAGTGGAAGTAATGGTGGAAATAGCACATTTGCTTTTCTTACAGCAGATGGTGGTGCTGGCGGTACTTCGAGTGGCGCGGGTGGTGGTGGTTCTTCCCCCAATCCAATCGCTTTTGCAGGTGGAGCTGGGAAAGCTGGTTCAGCAGGTGTTGGTTCAACGACTGCTTGTGTAGATGCAACTGGCGGGAATGGTGGTGCTGGCGGTTCTAATGAATTGATATATACCGGCAGTTATGGAAATGGTGGCGCGGGGGGAAAAGGTGGTGGCGGCGGTGCTGACGGACAAGCTGGTTCAGCCGGAACAGATGGGGCAATCATCATAGAACAATTCTAATTAGAAAATGATAATCTATATATACTATTATCATTCTAACCAGCCTTTGTATGTTATTGAAAATTGCCGTATGGAAATATATCAAATACAACGCCGTGATGGTGCCGTTCATCAATTCGCTGTATGCCGCCTACTATGTTTTTGTAATCCAGTATACCCCAACACAAATTTTGATATGGGTAATCACATCCTTTCCGGTTGCCCTCATCATGAATATACCAATCCAGTTAGTCGTAACCCGCGTTGTCCGCTGGTTGAAATGATAATTTATATATACTTTGTTAGTAATAGTCTTTTTTATGTCATACGAAACAGATATTGCGGGCATAAAACAGGATATTCAGACGCTTTTCGGGACGCTACAACAGCAACTCCGGCTTATTCTGATAGATTTAGATAACCTACAGAAAAAGATAGATGGAGATAGTAAAAATGCTGTTGTCGTCCAAGAAAGTAAATGATAAACACACTTTAATATCACCCCGCCTTTATTTAAATAATTAATGACAGCGTATAATGAAACACTTACCGACTCTACGGTAGTTAATGACTTTTCACAAAATTATATCACAACGCTAAATGATACGCCGGCGATTTTATTTCCGAAAATTGCATTGCCCGCCGACATTCTGGATTTGACGGACATCCAAGCATTACTACATGCCGCCGTCTATTATGCTGACAGTCTCCCGCTTGATGATATAAATGTAGTCGTTTTATTCAACGGGGCACTCCAACTTACTGACAGCCTTACTATCGCCATCGAAACATTTACTAAACTGCCAAAGCTTCTTATGGGGTTAGATGTCATTTCGTTAACAGACTATTCTATCAACTTTAAGGCATACGCATCACTTTCAGACATTCTGCCGCTTGTAGAAAAATTCAACTTTTATATGACGATGGCATTCGCCGAAGAAACCATTTCGTTGGCTATCGAAGATTTTTCCATATTCATATTTATATTCAGCCTTCCGCTGGACAGCCTTCATATAGCTGATTCCGGCAATCTCATTTTTCATGTCGGGGCATTACTGAAAGATGTGATAACCTTCTCCGAAAAAATCTTCTTTTTGGGTATGTTCTTGTTTAACGAGCTGGCTCTTGACATTATGGAATTATACGAAACACTCTACATAAATACGGCTACCCCCAACCTCTATCTTAACGAAGAAAAGATGTCAGTCATAGATATACCAAATAATAATCACTCGTTGCGAATTAACGAAGAGATTACCGGCGGAATACGCTCCCCGCTCGAAATGCTCATTACTAATTTCGTAACAACCGGACTTAATATCAATGAAATAACTTCTTTCAAAGAGAATGTCAGTCTGTTTAGCATCCTCTCTCCCTTTATAGAAGCCTTCTCAATGTCAGCTACAATATCTTTCAGTAGTAAACTTGGATTGAAAGATTTAACCGCCTTTACTGACATCAACATCAATTTCCATAGTACGTTCGGATTGAAAGATACTACAACCTTTTTGGATATAATATCCATACTGTCAAAGATACCGCTTTCTGAATCATTCTCTTTCATAGAATATATCAACTTCTCCAACCAGATAGGATTGACAGACTTAGGCACTCTGACAGATATAGCCGTCAATTTCTTCAATTTTACCGTCTTGACAGAAACAGCCTCCATCACGGAAATAATCAACCTGTTTAGCAAAATTGCGGTAACGCAAGAAAGCTTCGGACTTACCCAAATTTTCAACATTCTATCGCAAATAGGATTAAAAGATAACCCCTTCAGCTTTACAGAAACAATCACCTTATCTTCATTGATAGGATTTATTGAAAGTGCCAGCCTTATAGAGACAACAAAACACGGTGTTATCGTCTACATGCTGGATAACATTGACTTGCCGGAAAGTGTTTTCTATCGCGGCTTTATCATTATGGAAGAGTCATTCGACATCATTCAAACCGCCGTTACTCTTAAGCCGTTGCTGGTAACGACTGACAGCCTTACTTTAACAGATATAGCTATACATTTAACATGGTTAGAATCACTGTCTGATAATCTGAATACTTCTAACACCTTCTTTAATTATGCTGTATTCATACCGCTTGCAGATAGCCTGTCGCTTATAAAAGAGACATACTCCATAGAAGTGATGCTGTTATTTAAGGAATCAATCTCAGCCGCCGAAGTACTTACATACTATCTACAATACTTGATTCCGTTAACAACACTCAACCTTTCAGAACCGGCGTTTGATATACTGGTAAAGATGGGGTTGTCAGATATAATTCCGGCATTTACAGAAACATATACACTCGCTGTTAAATCGTTATTGAATGATACACTGCAACTCATTTCGTCATTTAAATACTATATGACTACCGCATTTACTGATAGCATATCCGCTACAGACAGACTGTTTTTCAGTATGTTTGACTTTATCAGAGACAGCTTTTCGATTGCTGATTTTACAATAACTTATGCGGTCAGTGTCATTTATAAGGATATAATAACCCCATCAGAAGTGTTAACAGTCTTTTCCCGTATAAATATGGCAGATACGGTTGTTATTTCGGATATTCAAATTGCTTTTAAGGATTTTGAATTAATGAATGATATAGTAACCTTCATAGAGATATTAAAATTCAAACCCGAAATAGCCGTCACTGATAGTATACTACTTACTGATAAAGCCGTTTCTTACTTTTTGGGGATTGTCCGTACACTCATTGATAGTATAGATGTAATAGAGAAATTTAACTACTATATTACCATTAATAAACAAGATAGTTTAGATATAAGTGAAATATTCAAGATTTTAACTGTATTACAGCCGTTTAGCGAGTCTGTCTCACTGACAGACATGACTGCCAAATTTACTAACATCTTATCATTCATAGAATTGATTTCCATAAAAGAAAGCTTCAGTAAAGATACAGCCGCAATGCTGTCTCTGGATGCCTTTTCTATGGCAGAATTGAAACTCATCTTCTTCTATCACTACCTGTTCCCGCTGGACAGCATATCACTACTTAGCGCGGCTTACCTTAAACCAATACTTCTTATGAAAGACACACTCAGCTATATTGACGAATATTTCCATTTATTACACAGTATAACGAAAAATGAACTGATGCTGATATTCGAAACATTCAGTAAAAAACCAATCATTCCGCTGGCGGACATATTTAATATCGCCGATATAACTCCCCGGCTATTCATAAATGTACTTTATAAGGAAGGCATAACCCTTTCAGAAATCGTCTATAACGCAATTAGAAGCATTCTGAGCGAAAGAATGGCATTCAACGATATATTACACCTTTTACCGAAACTTTCGATTGTAGACGATGCCGCATTAATAGAAACCTACTTCAAAAAGCCATCTATCATCAAGACAGACAGTCTGCCGGCAATAGATTTTATCAACAAAGAAGTGTTTGTGACTGTCATAAATGCAATCCCGCTACTGGATATAATAAGCTTTCATGCCCCATTTATATCGTTGACACTGCTGGATGCGGTAGTGAGTAATGATGTTCCGGCGGTATTCCAGTTTGTATTGAGAACGGCGGTAGAACGCGTCATAAGACAGATAGGAATACCAATCGCCAACATTGCAGACTTGAAAAGCATAGATACCCAGCGGTTGCAAACAGCCGTCATAATACCCCGAAAACTGGATGTGAATGTCGCCGGCTTCTATGATTATGTCTATGAAGAATATTACGATGTGATATTGTATGCCGATGACCGTACAATCATAGATGGATGGAGAAACTTGTTGGAAAACAACTTCCTCACGACATTTAAAGCACAATCCTTCAATATAATCAATGCGCGGCAGGTGATAGTCGTAGAAGTACACAAGCAAGACGATGAGAGTTATACCATGAGGAATTTATATAAGGCGGTATACCAATTGAAAATAACATGCCTGATTTAATCATGACGCTAAGTTTTATCCTGAATGGAAAGACATGGTATGCCGAATACAAACCTTTCAGCGGGCAGATTCTTAACATATCGACTACCAACCCCGGAATAAACACATCGCTGTTGACAGTCCAAGCTCTTGAAATTCCGTATGGTGTGGTAATCCCGCTTATGCTTAGCGGAATGTCAACCGGCTCGTCTGTAACGATTAGCCGGCGGGAAGCTATTGGATATGGACTTAACCTTCTTTTGCCGCCAGATGCCTATGAGACACAAAACGAGACTGTCGGGTAATTATCTTATAATTGTATATAAATAGTATTCGTTATGACTTTAGCATTAGACGGCAGTGTAAACGGCACAATCGCCGCTGGTTCATCTGGTTCAGTTTCTCTGACAACGGCGAATACAAACGATGTCATAATCGTTTCGGTTATAACGGCAAACGGCACGACAGCCTCCGTTTCAGATGCGGCAGGATTGACATGGACACAACGCTTGCTCGCGACAAATACAGCTAATACTTACGAATTTTATGCAATTTCGGCAAATGCGTTGAGTGCGGACAGCATTACTGTAACTTTAAGTGCCACCGACAATGCAGTAATAGTAGCGTTTGGAGTAAGTGGTGCAAGTACTTCCAGTCCATTTGATGGAAACGGCACTACAGCAACAGGTAGCGGGACTGCCGTCAGCGGAAGTTATACAACCGCCAACAACGGCGACTTCTTGATAGGAATAGTCGGGGTATACAATGCAACAGACACCATAACGGCGGGAAGTGGCTTTACAATCATACAGCAAACGAATATAGCAAAAACACGCGGAAAATTACGAGCCACACTTGGAGATGAATATGAAGTATTATCAACAACGGGTTCACAGACGGTTTCCGCAACCCTGTCGGCAAGCAATTCTTGGATGTTGCTTATAGATGCTGTTTCGCCGCCGGTAACAGCCTTCAGTAAGTCTTTGTCAGATACCCTTTCATTAACAGATGAACAGATAATTGATATTGTAAAAGTGGTTTATTCTGATAGTATTTCCTTATCAGAAACATTTAATGCCGTCCTTTTACTGAAAACTTCTCTTTCGGACAGCCTTTCATTAATAGATGTGAATGCCATTTTATTAATTAAGCCGCTTCTTAAAGATGTTATTGATTTATCAGAGAGTTATACTTATTACTTAAAGTACAATTTATCAGTAGATACACTTAGTCTAAATGAAGTTTTCATATTTAAACTACTGATTTCTTTATTAAATACTGTCGGTTTAGGGGAATTACTAACATTACAGCCATTACTTGTATTAAAAGATGTTATTGATTTAACTGATACATATACATATTATTTAAAGTATATACTGACAAATGATACACTTAATTTAACTGAAACCTTCTTATTGAAACCATTAGTTTTACTAACAGATGATTTCTATATTACTGATACCATAACAAAAACGGCATCTATCCTTACTAGTACTGATACTATTAATTTAATAGATAAAAATATATCGGCTATCTTTGTACAACTTTTAAGTCTTTCTGATAGTCTATTATTAACAGATAATACTATTATTTATACTGATAAAAAACAGGTAGCCGAAACGCTGAATTTGATTGAGGCGGCATTAAAGACGGCTATTACAACCACAATGAAAGACATCCTTTCGTTGACTGACTATTCTGCATTGTTATATGCTTATTTTGTGCAATCCTTTTCAGAAAGTCTTTCGTTGACTGACAACCCAATCAGCGCGGCTATATTAAAACTGTTAAATTTGACAGACAGTCTGGTTATAACATCTGAAAATTTTGGGAATGCTATTAACATTTCTATGTCGCCGGAATCGATTGGTTTGAATGTCGGCGTCATTTCTACGATTATAAATGTAACACTAACTAATATCATATCATTATCCGAAGCTTTTTCAACACTACTGCATACCCCCATTCAGACATTTTCTTTATCAGACTCTTTAAGTTTGGGAGATATGGCTATTTCAGCCGTATTTCCGCTTAGAAGTGTAATTATTCACGCGTTGACTGCATTGGGAATCCCAACTTATAACATATCCCGCATCAAATCATTAGACATAAACAGGTTTCACGGTGCAGTCGTCATTCCTAAAAAACTCGGTGTCAAACTGATGGGTTTTCAGGATTATTGGGTAAATGAGAACTATCTGATAGTCTTATACAGCCAAAACCGCGAAGAGATGGATGATTGGCGGAATATTATAGAAAACAATCTGACGACTTACATTTCGGCGGATTCTACCGTTGTGAATGCTCAATATGTGCCGCTGGTAGTATCGACTGAAGAAATAGATTATTCTTATAAAGTTAGAGGAATTTATCAGGCGTTTTATCACATTTCGGCACAACTACAGATTAAATAATACGGGTAGATTTATATATGTCTTAAGGATAATAAATAAACTATGCAAGTTCAGAGTAGAAACCAGATTTTTGTACACAATCCGCAACCGTATACCGAAAGAGAAATTTTCAACGATGCTTATGATTTCGTTTCCGGGGGCATCAAAGCCGGTGGCATAAATGTATTTCAGCTTGTTAATAACGCAACTTTTACATCCACTTCTTATCTGATTGAGTCAGCTACAAATAGTGTATCTGTCGCTATTGTCATTACTGCTATCGGCACATCTGTAGCAGTCAGTGTTTATGGTGTGGATGCATTTGGGAATGTTATGAATGGTACTGCTCTTGCTTCGTCTACAGTATCGGCGGCTGGCAACAGCACGCTGGCTGTCAGTACAGGCGGATACCGGCGTTTAGCCGTTGTTGTTGCGGCAACCGGCACTAACACTGGAAGTTTATCAGTTCAGGGGTAAGGAGAGTCGTATGTCTAACACAATTGATGATATGGTTGGAAGGATTGACGAAAAGTTGGCGCATACAGTCAGTGATATACAATTTATAAAGGAAAGTCAAAGCGCAATGCAGTCAAGACTCGGCAATTTAGAGAACAAAGTTGATGTTTTTATTGGAAAGTATGATACTGCCCAGCAGATTGTGGCGGCGGAAGCATATAAAAATTATCGAAAAAACCGCGTTTTGATAGGTTTAGTTGCTGTAGTAATTTCAGTTTTACTGGTAGTTATAAAGGTGATTTAAGATGGAAAAGGATGCGATTACTGACATCATAAGCGAAACCCCCGAACACCGGTTTGTTAAAGGGTTTGCTTCGGTTGAAATAGTAGATAGACAGGGGGAGTTAATTCCGGTTAATGCTTTTCTTAAGGCAATGCTGTCTTATATGTCTCGCGGCGGGACAGTCCTTTATGGACATGAGAATAAACCTGTCGGCAGGATTATTCAATGGGAAGTAGACAAATCCCGTTCTGATGTCGATGGTATAGCCGTAACAGTCGAAATAGATAAAAACAGCCGTCTTTCCGACATGGTTTGGGATAAGATAAAAAAGCATGAGATTACCGGCTTTTCTATCGGTGGTATAAGACTTGACAGCGAAGTTATGAAAAACCCTCAGAATGGCAGTGAAGTCAGGGTTTTAAAAGATTTAGAGATAAACGAAATAAGTCTTGTGCAAATTCCGGCAAATCAGGAAGCTATTATCAACACCACTTCAATCAGTAAAAAGGAAGAGCCGTCTGAGATAGCTAAGCCGTTTGCTCATTGGGAAAATTTCGAGTCGTGTGTTCGTGATATGAAATCTAAGGAAGGTTATTCGGATGAGGTTGCACACAAGGTTTGTGGGAAGCTTCAGGCTGAATACGAGAAGGCATTAAAAGAAGGGCGTGATGAGATGGATAAAGCAAGTGTAAGTTTAGTAGAAGGAAAGGGAGAAGTATCACTCCTTCCAGAAGATGCTGGCAAATCACCAAAGGCGCACCAGAAGGGACGCTCTGGCGATGGTATTATGGAAGGCGCGGTTGCTGAACCCCGAAAGGTGGGAGAAGGCAAACAGATAGGGAAGTACGCCTTTGTAGATAGACATTCCAAAGGGTTATCCGGCAAAGGAAAGAGGAAAGTCAACGAAGAAGTTAAGGCTTTACTCGAAAAGGCGGATGCCGTAGCGACACTCGCCGGTGTAAAAAAGGCTAACATTCGTTCATCCGGCTATTTACCGAAATATGTTGAGTTTGTCTTAGAGGAATTACGGGATGGTAAGATGGATGCTGATAACAACAGCTACATAATGGCTGGATTGATTCTTAAGTGCCCGGCATGTCATTCAAAATTACACAATTCCGGCGGTTTAATGAAGTGTGAAAAGTGTGGATATAGCAAAAAGCTGGAAAAAGTTTTGAAACATATAGAAAGATATATAAATAAGGATAGATTATATTCTACTCAGGTAGCGATTATGGGTAAAGTTTCTAAAGCCGCAAAAAAGCCTCGCGATGAAGAGGAAGATGAAAGAGAGGAAGTCGAAGAGGCAGAGTACGAAGATAAAGAAGCTAAGAAAGAGAAAGAGGAAGATGACGAAGAGGAAGAGGATGACGAAGAGGAAAAGTCGTTTGACACCTTCTTTGAAGTCAACAAAAAGATACTTGCTTCTCTTGAGATGATAACTAAGAGGCTTGAGACTCTGGAGAAAGCCAATTATAAGGATAACCAGAAGGATGAGGAAAGCAAGATGCCTAAAGCAACTCAGGGCAGACGCGGCGATGGCGTTGAAGGCGTTGGACTGGATGCCGAGATTACCGCTCTACCAGAAACTAAAAAGTCAGCATTAGATGGCGCAGTCGTTGTAAAGACGGCTGACAGCGCAATCTCCCCAGCACCGGATTCAAGTGAAGCCGTTGGTGCAAAGGAGGAAAGCCCCGTTGAGAATATACTTAAGGGAAAGACAAAGGCGGCTACTTATGCCAACGAGAAGCGGAGAGCACTTAAGATTGATTATGGAGTGTGGGGTTAAATGGGAAGAGCATTAACATTTCAGGATATAATGCAGTTCTATGAAAGCAACATTACAGCACCGTCTCTGACACCGGAAGATAGCGCGTTCATAAAATCTATGATAAGTGCTACGACAGCCGGCAATCAGCCTTCGGTTTACAACTCGGTTTACGGAGCGCAGGCTTGGTATCAGCTCAATACTGAAGCTAACACATTTGGTATTCTTCCCAAACTGTCTTGGGATAAGTCAGGTTTCCGCATGATTACATCTTTTACACGGACAGCCAGTTCAATGGCAATAGCTGAAACCGGCGCAATCCCAACACCGACATCCCCCAACATATCTGTCGTAAAGCTGAATCCCAAAATCGTTGTTAACACATTTGAAACGACTGAGATACTGGAACAGCTTGCCAGAGTGTCAGCAGATGATATGTATGGTAACATGGAGACAGTCAGACAGTTTTATGCGACTGAGCATACAAAACTTCTGAATGAACAGCTTAACGCAATCGCTGTCGGTGATAGTGTCGCAACTTCCAATTCTGGATTTGGAATACTCACATTCGAAACACTGGATAGGATAGTCGCCAGCTATGCCGAAGGTGTCGGCGTTGGACTGTCTGCAACTTCTACACCAACTCTTGCAAATGTTATAAACCCGTGGAGTGGCGCACTCGTTAGAAGCAACGGTGCATCCAACTTTGACAGTTATGTTACATCTGCATCTGGTACATTCGGTACTCCCGGCGCACTTTCTGATACACTGATTAGGCAACAGATACAGGGCACAAGAACAAACGGCGCACACACCAATGTTGTTGTGACTGGATATGATACCTATGCTCAGATACAGGGTTTATACTTCGGTTCGTGGCGCACATTCAACTGGGGAGAAATGGAAACAAAGGTTGGACTTGGTGGCATAAATTCAGCTACCGGCATAGATGCTGGTGTCAGGGTTGCAACCCTTTATGGGCTACCACTGATACAGGCAGTTGATACGCCGAAAGAACCGTCAGAGACAGATGGTATAAGCAGAATGTATTTCCTTGATACGACTGACCCGGAAGGTTACGACAGCACTCGTCTTGGTATACAGGTGCTTGCGCCTACGCGGTATCTGGAGACAACTGACAGAGACTTCATACTACTCAACTACATAGCGTATGAAGGAATGTATTTCACAATCGGCGAATTACTTTGTAAGTTCTTCGGAGCGCAGGGAAAGCTCAGGGATTTGCAGAGCTAAACCAAACCCCTTTACCAAAACCTTTTATCATTCGTTTCTTTGGCTTTATGTAAACAGCGGTTGCAATACCAATATTCCCAACCGCCAGCATCTTTATATTCTCTAAAACTGCAATTGCATCCTTCACATTTCACGCGACATTCTTCACACATAAAGTTGGTTAGTTTAAAGTTACTATATAAAGATATTTTATTCTACAATTATTTATATATAACGGCTATGATTATAATAACTTATTATGGCATCAAATTTAACTGGTGATTGGACTTTAAACAGCAACATCACGCTGTCAACTTCTGTCTTTGCCGGCGGCACTTCATATATTCAAGCGCAGGATGTATTACGATATTTGAAGATAGCTGAGAATGCTACACAAGATGATTATGACTTTCTTGCTAATTTTATAATACCACTGGCTTGTGATTATATAGATAGAATAGCCGGCACAACTTGGGGTTTGAAATACCGGCAGGAAGAATATCGTTCTATAGGTAAACCTATGGCGGCTGGCTTTTACTTGATAGGTGCGCCGATTTATACTCAGTATTTTCCAATCTATTCAGCTTATTTAGCTAATAAAAGCACATCAAGCATATTGGGGAATACTCTACAAAGCTTACAGATATGGAATGGAATAAGTTATCAGGAATGGGTTGGTTTTGTTTGGGAAAACAGAAACGGCAACTATTGGGTAGATAAAGAAAATGGTATCATCTACATCATAGGCTGGTGGTGGTATATGGGATATGAAGCCCGCATATCCTACTATTATGGTTTCAATGTTACCGGCACGATTAACATGCCCGGAGACATCAAAGAGTTTGCCCTACTTAAAGCGGCAAAACTGTTTCTCGATAGCGAAAGATATACGGCACTTGTTACTGAAGGAATTGGTGGTATAGAAATGACGGCGCAATGGAATTATCTTAACAAGCGGCTTAAGGAGTTGGAAACATACTACACTGGATTCAGAACTGTGGAGTCTGGTTTCCTGCCGTAAACGGCTGGTGCTATATCTATGTTTGAAAAGCTTAGAAACAGCCTTAGACAGGTATTAAGCCCGCATGGTACAACCACAACTGTAACAGCCGATGCTGATGACAGCAAGCTGGAATCACAACCGCCGGAAGTCATTTATGACATATATAAACGGATAGCTACAGACTTAGTACGAGAATTAACATTTCAAATACATGATACAAAACTGATAGCTACCGGCAACCTTTTACATGATGCCAGCGAAGCCGAAATATTCAAACCGTCTGTCATAGAAAAGCTTGGTAACATCTTTCGTAATGAAAAGACGCGTCCGCTGATTACTGTCTCCCTCCCCTTTTATGGTAAATATATGGAGTACGGGACGCGTCCGCACTTCCCGCCGGTTGCAAAGATAATGCGCTGGCTTTATGATAAACAAATATTTGTAGAAGGGGTTGACTCACCCCGGAAAGTCAGGCGGGTAGCGTTTGCCATCAGCCGTAAAATAAGTAAAGAAGGGTTAGCCCCGCGACACTATGTTAAGAATGCATTGACGGCACTCGAAATCAAATATTCGAAAAACATAATATATAACCTTATTGAAGTACGTTTTAAAGATAAACCGCGCTAACATTTAAATACCGCCGGCATATAATTATAATGATATGCCTATAAATTCAGCCTCCCCATACGGAGAAGTTTATACCGGTGCTAATTTCCAGATTAGTCACTATATTGAAAGTTCTTACGGTGCTGGTACATCACTGGCATTAGCCAACATTGGAAATCTTGGTGTAGCCGAAAAAGTTACTACTTTCCAGATTGATAACCAGTTTGAACCGCTGTATAATCTCGGCACACGGGAGATAGCGCAGTATTATAGCAAAGGCTGGCGCGTGAATGTTACTGTCGAATTTGTTATGTGCGGAGACCAGAAACAATGGCTTAATTATGTTATGGCTGGTAACAGTGGCGGCACATCTACCACTTGGGGGGTTGGCAACATCAACTCCGATGCTATCGTTATCAATACCGGTGAAGGCACACAATATATCGTCAGCGGCATTGTTTATACGGATGCATCAATAAGCATTACCGAAGGAGATGTCGTTAAGGTTACACTGTCCGGTGCTGGACAGAAATTCTATAAGCCTGCGGCGGCATTTACACCGTCTTTTACTATTCCTACTGACTTGTATACTTATAAGGATGTTACGGTTGAGAGTGGTATAGTCAAGTCATTCACAATCGATATAAAGAACAATCCAGAACAGTACTACACGCTTGGCGCGTTAGATTATCAGGCATATCTGCCTCTTAAATTTGAAGCCAGCGGCAAATGGGAAGTTTATCATAATTCGGCGGCATCTTTACTTCCTTCCACTTTGCCGGCTACCGTAACTTCTCCGGCTAACATACAGACAAACATATCTTGTGTTATAGGCACGGACAGTAACAAATATACATTTACGGCAAGCAATGTCGTATATAACCAGTCGGAAATGAATGTTGAACCCGTCCAGACTGTCATAGATACGATAACATATATTGCCGGCGATTTGACTGTTAGTTAAATTTATATAGTTGGCTTGACTATTTGAATAACTATGCGAGAAGTTGTAATTACTTATGAAGGCGAACCTAAAACAGTCAAGATAAATTCAATATCCTATCCGGCATATAATGACATTTTACAGAAAGTCATTGATACCAAACTTATAAACACTCAGACGGTTGGCAACGCCAATGTGATGCTGATGCGGCGGTTAGTCCTTGAAAAGAGTCTCGTAGAAAAGATAGACTTAAACAAAGTCAATGTTAAAGATGGTATAAAGCTGGAAGATGCCGCTTGGGAAGAAAGCGGGTTAGGGGAAGATGATGCCACCTTTCCCGACACAACTGTTGACTGAACTATGGGAAATTGATTATGTGATGGCTAAATATCTGCATTTATCAAAAGCAGATTTAACCAGCCTTTCTATGAGGGAGATACGCTATTATATAAGCCGGCTACGGAAAGATGTTGAAGCTGAAGAAAGAGCCGCCAAACAACAGTTAGCGTAGTTTATAAATAACCGTTTATATTTAAATAGATATATTATGGATGTAAATGTAAAGATAAAACCTGACAAGAAATCATTAGACCAAATCGAAGATGTTTTAAATCATATTTTGAAAACTAACAATCAAATTATAACAGATACCCGCAAAAATATAGCTGACTCAGCCGTACAGCTTTCATCTAAATTTAATAGTATACTTTCCCGTTATTCCAAATCGTTAGGAAACATTCATAAAGCACACGCACAAGCAACAAGACTGGCTTACCAGCACGGACATGCCTATGCCCCGGTACAACTGTCGCCGGAAGAAAAGTCGGGATTGCTCTCGCCGTCTGCCAAGCGGCGGGGAGAAGCAACAAAATCAATACGGGAAAGAATAAACGCATTAAATCAATTTCAAGATAAAATAGAAAGTTTCATGTCTGGTATTCATACTGCCTTCGATGATATATTATCTGATTTTGTCAAACTTCGTGCGCAGGGAAAGACTAACAAAGAAATATCGGCTTCCATGTCTAAAAAGTACGGCAAAGGGTTTGCCTCTCCCGACTTAATCAGAGATTTGAATAGATTATACGGTTCGATTGGTATAGAAAAACCCAAGCGGAGAAGGCATGTCAGTCTACGGACGCGAGTCAACCGTTCACTCGTTCATGCTTTACATTCACTGGAAAAGTCTATACATGCCCTCCCTAAACATATAGAGAGACTTCCAAAGACTCTCCCGCGTGCTTATAAACGCGGTGTTAAAGGTGTGAAGTCAAAGATGGCGGCTATTCCCCAGTTTACTAAAGGCACTTTACAATATACGGCTGGTTCAATGAGAGGTGATGTAGAAAAAGCATCCGCCGGACATGAGGCTATGATGGAAGCAGGCGGGGCGGCATTAACTGGTGCTGTAACGGCTGGGATTGGTGTAATTGCCGACTTGTTAGATAAAATAATCAATTTTGTTAAAGATTTAGCCCCCGTTCAGAAAATAATGAAAGTCATAAATGGTTATTTTACACTCTTATTCATGCCGCTTGGTATGTTTATCATGGGTTTACTGATGCCTTTGATGGTAGCTTTATTTAATGAAATGAATAAGGTAGGCTGGAGTAAAGCAATAAACGAAGGGCTGAAACTCGGCACTATGATAGGCAACATACTTGCTCTGGCGGCACCTGTCTTATTCCGTATGGGGCAGGCAGTCGTTTATGTGTTGGCGGCTTCTCTGATAACTATAGCATTAATATTGACAGGTATAGCTTTAACATTTGAAGCCGGCTATCTTATGCTGAAATTGATGGCAGACGGAATTGGAATGCTAATAAAACTGTTATCTGGTTTGGGAAATTCAGTCGTAAAGGGAATAGGCAGTCTTTTTAAAGGGCTTCCGAAGTTTGCTACCGGCGGTGAAGTAAGACAGACTGGGATGGCGGTAGTTCACAAAGGAGAATATGTAGTACCGGCACATCATACTAATACTACCAACCACCATATATCAATTAATGTAAATGTACAAGGCGGTTCTACAACTAACATGGGAGATATAATCGCTTCGCAAATAGAGAAAAGACTGCGCGCTCTTAAAGGATGGTGAAAGTCTATGCCGACTATAACAAGAACGGACATCACAAATTCGAGTGGCGGCTATTACTCATATACATTTCCCAATTCTTCTGGAAGTGAAGGCGGCAACCTTACAGCGCAGTATACAAAGGAATTGCTCGTGACTGTATTGCCAATTCCTGATATAGAAGTGCCGTACCTGCTTAACTTCGGCGGCGCGCAACCAGTCCTTAATTTAAGTTGGGTATCTACCAACCTTTCTGACTTGCAATTCTGGACATCTTCATCGACTGTCAACAGCAGTGAACCATTCGTATCAGCCGCCGTGCAAGCAAACTATAAATTAGACATGTCAGATGTTTGGGGAAGTTGGGCAGTCTTTTATGGAATTGTCTCCAACTTACAAGTATCGCAAGCCGCCGGAGAACTTAAATGGGATTATTCCATACAATTTGCAATAGGGACTTCGGTTTAAATGACGAATACTGGTAGTATAACTGATTACATAGGCGTTTCGGCAAATGCCGGAGAGACAGTCTCAGCCGTTGCGATGTATCTTACCAACGGTACTACAACTTATACAATTCTTGATGCCACCGGGCTTTCCATTACTATTCCGGCGGATGGTAGTACCAACTATACATTTTCTTTAACGGCGGCAAGTACGACTTCTCTCGGATATTATATACAACTTGTTATAACAGACGGTTCTGGTACATATACTGTAAACTGGGGTACAGACATAACAAGTGTTTCCGGCGGCAATGAAACATTCAATTTTAATTCTACCATCTATGAAACAAAAAGCGGCACAACTTATTATAAAAATTACGGTACAGCAAATTTTTCTTATACATCTACAACACCAACTTATATAGCTACTTTTAATCTGGTAAATCTTAATGTTTCTAACCCCCTCAGTCTTAAACACATTTGGGGAGTACGTATTAACAGCAGTACATCTTTCACATCAGCCTCTACTTCATTACAAATTAATAACTTACCCAACGGTACTTATTCTTTTGAAGTACAACCGCCTTATCCATATACTATCAATACGACTTTTACACAAACAACCTTTACTATCAATAGTGCAAATATCACAATAACCGTCCCGCTTGTTAGAGCAACTTACGCTCTTCTTTTGTCTGATGCAGTATTAACGGCAGAACCGCCTTTGCATATTATTGCCGATGTTAACGGTGAAGAAGTAGCTATAACAGAACCAACATCTTTAAATTTTGCTATTTACTGGAATGATGGAGTTACAGTAACCAATGGGGGTAGTACACTTTCTTATACCAACCCCGTCAGACTGCCAGCATATAATATTACGGCTGATAGACGAATAAATCAAGCATCGACACTCTCTTTTACTGTTCCATATACTTATGGGAATAAACTTTCAACCGGCACAAGTGTTATGATGTATTATTTAGGAAAACTTGTATTTGCTGGTTATGTAAGACAGATAACAAAACATAGTACTATGGAATATGATATTTATGCTACTGACAATTTATGGAATGCCGCACTTGCAAAAAGTGGTAATATTGGAATAGAAGTAGGAATTATGATACAAAACGGTTTGCCATTATATCAAGCCGCATCTTCTTTATTAGCTGGTACAGGATTACAACTTAATAATTTAAAGTCAGAAATTACTGAAAATGTGCATTTCGGCTTTTTATTGCAGAACGATATAATTACTAATGTTCTTTTTACTGTTCTTACATTCAATAATTATTACTATGTTGTAAGTACTTCTAATTATATAAATGCTTATCAGTATGCTCATGGAAGTACATCAGTAACATTAGTAGAAAATACTGGAGGTAGTATGATTAAAAAGAGAATAATAGATAATACTTACCAATATAATTCATGTTCTATATCTTATGTAATGGAAAATCATACTACTACTTGGAGAGTCTATAATACTGCAAATGGACAGATAGCTACTCCAATTAAACATTTTTATCTTGAATCAACCAGTATTTACTATGGAAATGGTGATAATGTCAAAAGATTTAATATTCCTTATTTAGCTATATATGCCACCAGCAATGCGCCGGCATATCAGTTTGCACAACAGTTTGTATCCGAATTCCAGAATGGCTGGCAGTATGCCGTCTGGTATGGTAAACAGTATTTTGATGTCAGTCAACCTGTAAATTATACTATAGAATTTGCCGATGGGGTTGTTTGGAATAATCTGACTTGTATACGGTGTGTTGTCAGTCAAAATGGGGTTGAAACTTGGTTTGCTAATGTGGATGCCTTCCCTTTCCAATTCCTCGCCGCCGCATCTACCAGTTAATAGGTTGCAAATTAAGATGGGGTGCTATACTATACCTACCCCCCTATTGCTGTTGAATGGTGCGCTTGCCGTGTGCGTGAAATAATGAAAATTAAGGTATATTACCACCAAATCATAACAATCCGTAGAATACAACTATTATAAAATAGAAAACTTTATATAAACCTGTCCCGTTAGACATATTATTGAGGTATTGAATATGGTTACTAAGAAAGGGTATTTAAATGCCGGCATTGCCGTTTTACTGTCGTTAGGAAGCTTTTTTGTCTATGAAGCAATTTCGCTATATTCTGTAAACATCTATGCGGCTGTCGCGGCTGGCGTTGGTGGCGTATTGCTGTTTGGATTAAGTATGGTTGTAAAGGATATACCTGTTTCTGATTTCCCTGTTGCTTTCCGTCCGGACATTACTGAGTTAGTCACACTTGTCAGGCTTTTGGGTAAATACAAGCCGCTTCTGGATGCACTTATGCCGTTGTTAGAGAAGGAGATAAATGCCGCTCTTACATCAGTACCGTCTCCCCCAGCCGTAAAGTGAGGGATAGTCGTAAATGCCAATACATCCCGATATTGCCCCGTCTTGGAAAAGTTGGGTTAAAAAGTTTCTGCACGGCAGGACTCACGATGCGTACGGACTTATACTGGTAATAGCAACAAACGCTTTAATTTTATTATTTTCCCAGTCTATTTTTTATCGGGTTTTATCACTGTTAGGTTTGATAGGCGGACTCGGTGTGTTTATTGATTTGACAGCGCATGAATGGTATGGATGAGAGGCAACTTTATATAATGGCGTTTCTATTTTCCCTCTATGGAAAAAATACAATATCTTGATATGAATGACAGGCTTATACGAAGATTTCATGAAGCTATTGGCGACTTGTTTCTTGTGTATATGAATGACAGGTTATTTGATAAAGCAATCAAAAAGATTGATAAACTTCAATTTGATATTCTTGATGGTGTAACAGCGGCGGAATGTAGTGCAGAGCATAAGATAATAACATTTGATTGCATTGGTATGTTAACGGATGATATGGAAGAAATTAAAGATACTATCCTTCACGAATTATGTCATATCTTAGCCCCCAAATCACATCATGGAAAGGAGTGGAAAAAATATGCAAGACATTTCGGTGTTAAAATCTCCTCTAAGTAATTTTATGAATAAAATCATAGAAATGGATTGCTTAGAAGGAATGAAACAGCTTCCGGATGAAAGTGTAGATTTGGTCTTGACTGACCCGCCGTATGGAATTTCTAAGGAAGGTGCGGGTTTGAATGTTTCGAAGATGAGATTGAAGGCGTATCGTAAAAGGAAGAATTTATCTTTTGATTTCGGGAATTGGGATAAATTTGAGTCAATAGAAGAGTTTGATGCTTTTATGGAAGCGTGGTTTAAAGAGGCGGTAAGAGTCTTGAAACCGTATGGCTGGATTTTTATTTTTATGAGGAAAGAAAAGTTTGGTTTGTTTGAAAATTTATTTCAAAAGTATGGTGTTGTGCATAAGAACATATTTGTATGGATAAAATCTAATCCCCTTTTTCATTTAAGAAGAATTAATTTTCGTAGTGGTGTAGAGATGATTTTGTGCGGTTCTAAGGGTAATAGGAGAATGAAGAATTATTTGCGGCAATCTGAAATGAAAAATTATTTTGTTACTTCTGTCAAGTCTGGTTATGGTGTTACTGAACATCCTACGGAAAAGCCGGTAGAGTTGTTAAAACGGCTTATAGAACCGACAACTTTGCCGGGGGATGTGGTATTGGATTGTTTTATGGGGAGTGGAAGCACGGCTGTAGCGGCATATACACTCGGTAGAAATTTTATTGGTTTTGAGAAAGATGCGGAATATTGCAAGATGGCAAATAGCCGGCTGACGCGTTTGAATTGTGGCGAAAAGAAGGTAGAAGATTATGGGACTTAGAAAGAAGAATGAAAAACACAACATAAAACGGCGCGAAAGGCATTGGAAAATGCAGGGTATCCTTTTTCAGGGAAAACCGTTAAAATGGAAGGTGTGGCTTGCCGTTTTAGAATTGCAGGATAATCGGTGTGCCATTTGCGGTGTGTATTCGTTTTGGATTCCGCTGACGGCTGACCACAATCACCAGACCGGTGAATTTCGGGGTGCGTTATGTTTCCGTTGTAATAGATATGCCGTTGGGCTTTATGAAAAATATGGGAAGTATAAGACGGAAGTTCATTCCAACCGCATTAAAAGTTATTTAGAGTCTCCCCCGGCAAAACTATATATACAGGGCAAACATTAAGTGATTAAGGAAAAGGATATACTATGATGAATGAATTTGGATATTTAGAAGCGAGAAAGTATACTCCGTTGGAAACGCCAGTCGTGGCTAATGGAGAAATGAATGTAACAGCTAAATCTCTTGGCAACAATGTTGTTGAATATGCTATCAGTAATCCTGCTGATGTATTACAATATTGTGTGCTTTATAGAGGTGTGCAGGATATAGCACCGCCATACTTTTTTGGGAATGCTTTTTATGCCGCCTATATGGAGATGAACATTGCTGATTTTATAGCTTTAACACCGCCTACAACTTTTAATCCCAACGATAGATACCCTCTTGTTGCGCTGGATGTTGGACTGCCGGAATTGCTTGTTTGTTTCTGTTTCCCAGTCCCGCCTAAAAGCACCATCAGTATATTAGAAGGCGGAATACCAAACGCAAATCTGCTTGTTGATATGCACGCTTACATCGTCAAACTTTTAGACATTGCTTCGCTGAATGTCTTTTATAATGCGGCGGCGGTTGCACAATACAATTTGCAGAGCGGTTCAAATGTTGGTTATATGCCAGACCCGACTTTCATAGCTGGCAGAATAGCGACTGGTTTAGCTTTACCTACCAATGAAATCTTCCCGTTACAATATGCATTAAAGAAAAGTACGAAGCCGCACAATTTTGAATATTATCTTCACAAGCTGATACTGGCGATTATGACTGATAAAGGAATAGTCAAAGCTCTTTCAGATTTCGGGGAATTAATATGACGCATTATCTATATCCTAATAAGTTTGCTCAGTATAAGAAGTACGAAGTAGCTAAGGCGGCAATCGGCGATGATAACATAGACTTTCTTATACCAAACGCTTACTTAAGTGAGACTGATTTAAACTATGATAGTATTCAAGCCAAACTGTTGACATATATTGACAGATATGATGATTTACGCATTGTAGCAGTCGGGTTTTCCCCGCTTGTTGCTATCATGACTAAATTGGCAGTCGTTTACAATATTCCTGTCGTATTTTTCTTGCGTGATGCTTCCGTAGAAAGCGGATTTAGGGAGATACGGCTGTTTAATAACTAAGGAGTGAAATGGAATGGTAAAAAGAAAGTTTGATGCCTCTGGTGGACAGGGAGAAGGCGCGAAAGACTGGGTTGGAATGGATAAGATGCTGAATGCCACATTTGAAATTGTGGGCTTTAAGATTTCAAATAACGACAGGGGAGAAGTGGCATTCATTGATTTTGTCTATAACGGCAAGAAAGACATACTCCGGACTGGAAGTAGGGTAGTCATAGAGCAGTTACAGACAGGTGTTAAACCTATACTGGATGCCGGCGATACAGTCGAAGTAACGCTGACGAAAACCCGCAGTAAGAACGGAAATGCTTACTATGCCTTCCGCTGATAAGCGTGAACGGTTTGATGTAATTCCGCGTCATTACTCCAATGGTGAAACGGTTTATGAGGTGCGTTCTGTCTACCCCGATGGAATACACCTTCATATCGTAGATAAATCTTTTAATTGCAGTTGTGTTGCCTATCAGACACGGGGTAAGTGTTCGCACTCGAAGTACGTTGGTGAAATCTATGGTGGAAAGTTATTTGAAGAGCATTGGGTTCTTATTAGGTAAGGAATTTCGTCCGGTTGAGATATATTCGCTATATGCCGAACCGAATACCGGCAAGACACTTTATCTTATGGGGGAAATCATCAATGCTATCAAGAATGGTTATCGTGTGTTGTGGATAGATACAGAAGGTGGCTTTGACGGGTTGTGGGAAAGGTGGTTTCCGGTTTTAGATAGCCGGTTAGAAGGGAAGTTTGTTAAAGAAAATCTGAGTTATGTCCGGCTTAATTCTTATGAAGATGCGATGATGTTTTTAGGTAGGAAAATCAGTTTGAAGTATGGTAAGGAAAAGACGGAGTTGCTTTACATTAAGGATTTAGATACTAAGGAATTAAATCCTATTTACAATTCGTTTTCTAAAAAACGCGGCAATACCATGATTGTTATGGATAGCCTTACAAACCTTATGAGGATGTCAATACCGACTTCAATGCAGAATTTTCCGGTGAGGGCAGATGCAACAGCCATCCTTATTAATTCTATTAATCTTCTGGCTGACAGGACGGACGCGCCGATTATTATTACTAATCATGCTTCTAAAAATCCAGCCGACATTTATCATGGGATGAGTAGGATAAGAGGCGGTTCTACGCTGGTATATAATTCTAAATACATAGTTTATATGCAGAAGCCTATGAAAAAGGTGTTGGAAGATTATCGTAAAATATGGGCAGTCCGAAGTCCGCTTTTTAAGGAATGGGGAGAAAGCCGATGGGTTAAAATAACTGGTAATGGTTTTGAAGATGTAACAGCCGAAGAAATAGATGCCGTGATTAATAATGCAGATAATAAATGAATGGTGTCGGGTAGACAACCCATTTCCACGCGAATATGGTTTATACAGATACCCGGTGGTTGAGTCTGCCGGAAATCTTGCTGAGCGTATTCTTACGGACAAAAATACCGACATATATATGGCAGTTTTTTCTCAACAGCAGTTAGAAACGGAGATGTATGATACAATCCTGCTGGATATAGAATCACAATCTTCGCATGACGATGTTTTGATGGCTTACAATTATATGCAGACTATAACATCTTACGCGTTGCCGACAAGACTTTATTTTACCGGCAGGGGGTTTCATGCTTATTATGATTTGAAAATGCCAGCCGTTGGTAAAAACACTTACAAGTATGTATGTCAAGCGTTCGTGAGGAAATATATTGGTAATTATGGTTATGATAAGGTTGTTCTTGGAAATAACAGGGCAATGGCGCGTGTAGTTGGTTCATTGAATTCTAAAGCAAAAAGATTTATGATTAAGGTTTCGCCGTATATGTCTTTCAAGCAGATTATCAAAGCTTCTAAAATCGGAGAACATAGTTTTTGGAAGGGAAACACCTTTGATTTTGATTATGCTTCTTTGGAATGCGAAATAGCAGAAAATTTAAAGATTGAAGTGCCGCCTAAAAAGGTTATTGATGATGATGATTATCCAGACTGTATAAAGACGGCAATCAATTCGCTGAATGAAACAAAAGAATTGGATGCGAAAGAAAGGCTTTTTATGGCTTCGTTTCTTCTTAAGAATAATCAGTATGATAAGGCGTATAGCATCATCAAAGACAATGCTTCCGATTTTAAAGAGAGTTATACTACTTATCAATTGAATTATTTAAAACGCCGCAATTTGAATGTCTACACTTGTAATAATGTTCCGCGCTGGCTTTGCCCTTACCAAAATCAGGCGGAATGTAAATATTTTCCTTCTATTAACATTTATATGAAACGGAAAGGAGAGATGGACAAAAATGAAAGTAAGTAATGTCGGTTGGAATAAGTCTGGTGATGAAGATGTGTGGTATATGCTACCCGATGGTAGTATCAAGAATGTTGCTATAGCAGATTTGGAATATCCGTACATTTACTCTAATTACAACTTCAATCAGAATGAACATCCCGATGTTGTTTCCAATGAAAAGTGCAATATCAGAACATTGTTTCTGGATGGTATTTACAACATCGACTGTTACAAGACTTCGTTTGAAAATCCATCAGCAATCAAACAGCTTAAAAGTAAGGCGGCATTGACTGTTGAAGGAGATATTAGATATTTGGAAAGAAGGCTTGGTGCTGATGGCGTTATAGAGTGGACGCACCCCCAAAACTGGGCATCGGTGGATATTGAAGTTAATAAGAACAACAAAATTTTTTTGATAGGGGCTATGTTGCCGGATGGACGGTATTACGATTTTGATAATACTAAAGATTTTTCTGATTGGTTGAAAGAAAAGAAGGTTGGCTTGATTACCGGCTGGAATTCTTATACCTATGACTATCCGTTTTTGGAAAAAGAGAAGTTAAATCCTTACTATTACAATGTAATGAAGCTGGACAGCATGGTGTTGTATAATAACATTCTGCAAAAGCATCGCCGTCCACTCGCTGTAATAGCAGAGGAAGAAGAGGTTGGAGAAAAGCTGGTTATGAAAGATATTCGTAACATGGATGACTGGAAAACTTATAATGAACGGGATTGCAATCTTGTCAGGCTTATTACTTTAAAGCACGGGTTGACTAACATCAACTATGAAATATCTGCTCTTACCGGCGTAGAGCCGCATTTATATATGATGTCATTTTTGACAGAGGGTTATATTATGAAAAACAGGCAGGAATTTGGGGTATATCTTGCCGACAAACAGGGGTTTAATGAGAAAAAACCCTACGAAGGGGCTATTGTAGTCAGCAATGCCCGGGGCGTATATGAAGGGGTTGCCGACTATGATTTTAGCAGTCTTTATCCCGGTGTTATTCTGAATTTGAAATGGGATGGGGTTGGAACGGCTGTTTTACAGACTATACAGAAGGCTGTTGCCATATTTGTAAATAAGAAAGACGAATATGATAAATTGTATAGAGAAACAAAAGAAGAGAAATATAAGTCTATTCGATATGCTTACAAGATTTTGGCAAATGGGAGTTATGGCTTGTTTGGCTCTTCGTTTTGGAGGTATTATGCGCCAGAGATTGCGGCGGCTGTTACTGCCGGTGCGCGTCAGAAAGTTACCGAGTTGGGTAATATAATCAAAAAATGGGGATATACCGTCATTTATCAGGATACGGATAGCGCATTTGTCATTATGCCAAAAAACGAAGGGGAAATTCTGGAAGCAAGAATTAATGATTATATGTATCCGTACAAAGTCAAGCTGGAAGATTATTATAATCGTATCTTTTTCCGAGCCAACGCGGATAAGAGCATACGAAAACGGTATGCCGGTTATACGGATGCTGGCAAGAAGATAGTCAAAGGGTTTGAATTGATACGGGGAGACTGGACGCCATTGGCTAAGACAGTCCAAGCCGAAATATTCGATGAAATTTATTTTGCGCCGGTTGATGAAATATTCAAGCGTATTGTGGTAATTAAAAACAAATACAAAGACAAGTTGAAACGGCGGCAAGTAGATATTATGGATTTACTCATAACTAAGACAGTCAAAGATAGGGAGTATGCTAACGACATTGAACATGTGCGTGCCTTCAAGATGATGAAGGTTGAGAATGTTGCCCCCATAAATTTTGTTACTTACTGGTGGCTTAAAGGCGGGGAAATACTGCCGTATGTGGAAAATCACACCGACTTGACAGACATGGTTAACCGGATTGATTGGGATAAATATTACGAAAAACAGGTTGAAATACCAACCGAGAGGCTTTTGGAAAGTCTGACGGTGAGACTCGATGACTTTATAGACTAAACTATATATATGACAAAGTAGATTGGGATGATAAT
>JAEHJW020001023.1_pt1 | contig 61413 bp, 96 predicted proteins | sample 9271431 | NCBI WGS metagenome assembly JAEHJW02 | reverse complement strand
CCGCGCTGACTAAGGGTTCTACAACCTTTGGACTACAAGAGGCTATCAAAATGGGCTTTGCCCACAAGGAGTGGAAGGATGACGCTTCAGGACTTAGATAGGGCGTTGCTGGTTTTAGAAGCGTGGAGGCAAGGAAGCGAAAGAGGGCTTAATGTGATGGTGGGGATTGCTTACACAATCTCCAACCTCGCCAAGAAGGATGAGCTGCCTATAGGGGACGCCATTCTCAAGCATAGAGAGATGCACAGCAGTGCAGACTGTGCAGATGTCTTTCCTGACCAGAGGAATCCTGTAATCGGTAAACTGCTGGTGCAGGTGAGCGATATTGACACCCCCTACGAGAACGATCTGACAAATGGGGCCATCTACCTCATTGACGTGTCCGAACCATTGACTGATAGCGAGAAGGAACTTCTAAACGACTCAGAGAATCACCCTCTAGTGGCCCACATAGGTAGCTGCAAGTTTTTCAAATAACGAAATGTGTTGAAAAGGCTTGACAAGCGACGATTTGTGTGTTATGATGGTAGTATGAAAGTCACAAAAGATACCCCTCTGCCGCGCGGCGTTTTTCGGTACTCGGATAAGGTCTTCGGAATCCGCTACACGGACGCGGCGGGTAAGAGACACAGCGAGAAGGCAGGCACGCTGAAGATGGCCGAGCGCCTGCTACTCCATCGGCAGATGGAGGCACTTAGGAAGAAAATGCCCGGTAGCAGCGGGAATGCCCCCGGCATGAGTATGAACGCCTTGATCGACGATGCGGTCAACTACGTGTACACGGTGTACTCCAAGGGAGCCTTCAACGTGTTCAAGGCGCACACCACGGCTATCCGCTCCGAGTTCGGTGAGGCTGACGTTTCGACCATGAACCGGCAGAGGATCATCAACTGGCTCAACCAGAGCCAGCGGGAACGGGGCTGGAAGGGTTCGACCCGGAACAGGTACCAAGTGGTTCTGAGCACGATCTTCCGCGTGGCTCTGGATAACAAGAAGATTGGACTGAACCCCGTAGATGGAATCTCTAGGGTACAGGATGACAGTCAGCGTATCCGCTTCCTGTCGGTAGACGAGGAGAAGGCCGTCTTCGCCGCGATTGGCTCTGAAACTGGGCGCACCGATGCTTTGATGCTTTCTCTTCAAACCGGGATGCGCCATGGGGAGCAGATGAGGTGCGTCGTGGGCGACTACGACCCTGCCACAAACATGCTTGCCGTAAGACAGACAAAAGTGGTGAACGGGTCTCCGTACAGATATGTACCGATGACCCCTTACGCTGTGACCGCGTACAACGTACTCGCTTCGGGTAAAGCTAAGGGAGATTCTCTGTGCGGTGAGGCGATGGTCAACTGGAGGGATTGGTTCGGGAGGGCATTGGATAAGGCGGGGGTGACTGACTACTCGTGGCATTGCAACCGGCATACCTTCGCCAGCAGGCTTGTCATGGCCGGAGTGCCTATGGCGGTAGTGGCGAACTATATGGGCCACAGTAGTGTAAACATGACCATGAGGTACAGTCACCTTATTCCGAAGGTACACGACGAGGCGATAGCCAAGTTGATGTCGTATTACGAAACGTAGACGCAGTACAACCTAAAACTGACGGGCTGACCTTCGGGTCAGCCCTTTTTGTTTGGAGACAGGATGGCAGAGGACGTTTGTCGCAACGGGCACATTAGGGAGAATGGATTCCATTGCAAAGAGTGCCAGAGAAATGCGAACAGAAAGTACAGGGAAAAGAACAGGGATAAGCGAAATGCCCAAAGCCGGGAATACTTCAGAAATATCAGTGATAGCCGACGTGAGAAGTATAACTCGGCTAGACGAGGCAAGGTGAGCATACGCGAGTCAACGCTTAAGCGTCGGTACGGGATCACCCCTGACGAGTTTGACGCTCTGCTGGAGTCACAAAGCAACCTGTGCAAGATATGCAGTCGTAGATTTGACAGTTCCTCAACAGACAGCCGTCCAGCCGTTGACCACGACCATAAGACACACAGAGTCCGTGGACTGTTGTGCCCGCGATGTAACGCCGGTCTAGGTCAGTTTATGGACAGTACGGACTTTCTCAGTAACGCTATTGAATACTTAAAGGATTCGCATGACAGTAAGTGAAGAGAAGAAGAGGGATATTTACCGTCTCGGTCAGCAAATACCAGTTTTGTCTGACAGAGAAATAGCACGTAGGCTAAAGATCAGCAGGGACAGCGTGGCGAGGTATAGAGGGAATATTCCGACTGAAGGTGTGTCGGACGCTATGGAGTCCCTGCTTTCCCCCTCAACCCATTTGGCAGATGCTAAGGCGATTGACAGGTTGAAGCTGGAGAACGGTCGCCTTCGGGCCATGAATCGCCTGCTTACACGGAACGGTTCCGTTACCGTGGAGGGCATTGTAGAGCAGTTCCGTGAGGAGCTTACATCGGAGCCGTATCAGAGGTTCCAGTTCTCCCCGAAGTATTACCCGAACACGAAGACGGTATCGTCTGTATTCGACCCGGGGCATGAAGAGGTTGCAACTCTAGTTCTGAGTGATTGGCATATTGGGGAGGTTGTTCGCAGCGAGGAGACCAACGGAGTCAACAGGTTTAACTCATTGATTGCTGCGAACCGTTTGTGGAGGGTCATCGACAAGTTTAAGAAGCTGGTCCGTGGACACCAGCAGATGTACAGGTTCAAGTCCGTCTGGATTCCTGTTCTTGGCGATATGTTGAACGGCTCAATTCACCCTGAGTTCATTCTGACGAACGATCTTCTGGATGTGCCGTCTGCCATTCTCGCCGCACGCCTGCTCATCATGGCAATCCATGAGATCAAGACGCTGGGGCTTCCTATCGAGCTGGACTGCATCGTAGGGAACCATCCCCGGCTCCTCGCTCAGATGCCCGCCAAGAGGCAGGCGCACCTGTCTTTGGATCTGGTGGTGTACGAGGTCGTGGCGCAGGCGTTTGCAGGTGACGAGCAGGTGAAGGTCAACATTCACTATTCGCAGTTCGGGATTGTGGAGAAGGAAGGGCATCGGTTCGTTCTGGAACACGGCTACCACGCCAAGCCTGACACGCTGCCAGAGCGTATCCGCAAAATGTTCGATAACCCCCTGTACCGGGAGGCCACGAGCTATGAGGGTTCTTCTGTCGATTGCGTTGTGATTGGAGACAAGCACCGAGCCGAGGTGGGAGACCAGTACATCGTGAACGGGTCATTGGTTGGGCAGGGTGAGTACGGCGTATCGCTCAGGTTGGACCCTATCCGCGCCGTCCAGCAGTTCTTTGGGGTGAGCAAGTCACATACCCGCACATTTCACTACGAACTGGACGCCACAGGGTATTGCAGCGAAGACACGGATAATCCAATGTCTGCCTACACGTTTGAGTACATGAGACAGCACGGGCGATAGCCAGAGAGGGATAGATAGGTTTGCAGAAGACAGTGTGTATAGATTTCGATGGGACTCTGTTCGATCACGAGTATCCAAACATCGGAAAGGTCAAAGCAGGCGCTAGAGGGGCCACAGAGCTGTTCAGGGAGCTGGGGTGGAAGATCATCATCTTTTCATGCCGTACCTGTTCCTACAACCCAGAGGTATTCGCCCCGAAGATGGATGACGGCACACCAGACCCAATGTGGTTAAGGAACGTCATGGACCGGAAGGTAGTGGCCGATATGGTTGCAGCCTTGTCGAACGAAGGGATTGTGTTCGATGAGATAGACGATGGCTCCAAGGGGAAGCCATACGCTGATCTCTACATTGACGACAAGGGTTTGAGGTTTGAAGACAACTGGGGTCAGATTATGGGTCGGATTATTACAGGCAAGTGGTTTAAGGAGACTGTGTAGATTGTTGCTATTTGGGTTTGGCTACAGAATGCAGGCTGGAAAAGACACGGCTGTCAAGAACATCGTAGAGGCTTTCAAGGACCGGGTTGATGTGCGCCGATACGCATTCGCAGACGAATTGAAGAGGGAATTTGTAGAGGCAGCGAAAGAGGCGGGAGGGACGTGGGAGCTGTTCAATAAGATGAAGGTGACCCACAAGCTGCCGGATTGGGTACAGTACGACTTTGCTGCTCCAAAGGATGACCCGATCTGTGGGGAGTACGGAAAGCACAGGACGCTGCTTCAGTGGTGGGGGACGGAGTACCGACGCAAGCAAGACCCGATGTATTGGGTGCGGAAACTTGGGCTGACCTTGGAGAAGGAAGCGCCCGCGTTCGCCCTAATCTCTGATATGCGCTTCCCCAACGAAGGAGCGTTCATCAAGCTGTTCGGAGGGTACACGGTGAAGGTGACACGCACCGGGCTGGTGCAGGAGTCAGATCACCCTAGCGAACACCTTCTGGATGGGTTCGAGTTTGACTTTGAATTGTTCAACGATGGGAAGGATGCGGAGGGATTTAGGAGGGTGTGTACCGCGTTTTTTCAGTGGGTACTGGACAATTACGAATACGTGCCTACGCCGATGGAGAGGATCAATTGATGGACCCCCGCCAAGAGCAGCGCATGATGATTGTATTCTCAGTGTTCGCACTGTCCTACATGGCGCTCATTGTGGGGCGTCTCGCAATGGAGACCTTTAAGTGGTAGGGGGAATTGTAGCCGTGAAGTGGGATGAGACGAGGAAGTGGGTGGAAAGCATGGCCGTGACGCTGTTCATGGTCGTGCTCAGCGCCTTGGGTGCGCGGGTGCTATTTCAGACCCTGCCCATCCTCCATGCAGAGGCAGAGAACATCAGTCTGGTGACCGTGCAGAATGGAGCACGGACGCGCATGATGCTAGACCAGATCAACAAGGAGCTGCCGGTCGAGCAGCGGAAGGTAGGCGTGGTGCTGGACGACACGCACAGCGTTCTGACCGACACGGACACGACGGTCAAGTCGATCAACACGCTGGTGAAGCACCTTGACAAGAATCAGGACAAACTCAGTGGGAGTGCTGTAGATGCGCTGAACGCGCTAAAGGATGGATTGACTGCCACAGCAGGCAGTGTGAAGCAGATAGGGGACCAGACGGTCAAGACGGAGCAGGCTGTAGCCAGTACAGCCGATGCTGCAACGCAGACCGCTAAGGCGACCACGAAGACCGCAGACGCCTCCACCAAGACGGCAGAGGCCACGACCACTCTTGTAAAGGGTGTACAGGCCCCCACCATACAGGCCGCTCAGACGTTCTCAGATACGCTGACGGAGGGGCAGAAGTACCTGCACAGTATGTTGCATCCGAAGTGGCCCGCTATGGTGTTTGGGGAGATTAAAGACTTCGGTGCGAGGGTACTCGGAGCGTGGCTGTAGCCATGGTACGCGCAGCCTTGGTGCTCAACAAGTCTGGATCTGGGTCGATCCCGATGCGGGTCAGGTCAAGCCGGTCGGCATCCCAGCAGGCTCCGATGGTTGGGTCAGCGTGATTGAACCCCTTGGCATGGAACCGCAAGGCAAAGTGTAGTACGGAGAACCAGTAGTCATCTAGGTGAACCAGACGGCCACGGAGGGACGTTGCATACTGTGCGGCAAGTTCTCCGTGGCTGTGGTCTTCCCAGTCACTCGTTCTCTGGGAGTCATGGATGGCGGAGAATAGCTGTACGACCTCCGCATTGACCCCCGGCGTATCCGAGGCAATGACTAGGCCGTTCTTCAACACCCTGCGCCAGTGCCTCTCCCCGTGGATGGATTTTACGTCGCACCTGAATTGAGCGACTACTTCGTTCCAAAGTTGCTCCATACAGCTCCTAGAAATGCAATGCCCTACGCCGAGACTAACTCGACGTAGGGCTTTTTTTATTGGTCTTGGGTTTGGGCTTGGCCTTTGATGAGCCCTCTTTGAACTTGGCGGTAGCCTCGCGTTCCTCCCGAACCTTGTCTTCTCGGACCTTATTCCATCGCGCCTTCTGCGCGTCGGAGATCCTCTTCCGGGCTGCTGGGTTCATCACAAAGGTGCGGCTGAGTCCCGTACCCTTCACGGTTGTCTTGACTTCCCGCTCGTCAGTAGACGCGCTCAGAATCGAAACAACCTTTTGAAGGGACTGGATCTCGCTGTTGATTACGGTGATTAGCTTTTTCCTGTCCATTCGACAGATAGTACATGATGCTTAGTTACTTGTCAACTTTATTGAACAGCGCATTCAGAGGAGGGTACTACCTTAGATAGAACGCGCTTAATGCCTGTGAGGTTCAGGTCTTTTGCTGCGGCTTCGCTTAGGTCGAACACCCTTCCCTTTATCCAAGGGCCACGGTCGTTGACCCGCACTGTAGTCGAGCGACCACTACGCGGATCAGTAAGCCTGACGCAGGTTCCGAATGGCAGCTTTAGGTGTGCCGCCGTATGTTGCTTGGGGTTGTAAGGTTCGCCGCTTGCCGTCTTCTTGCCAGCGAACAGGTTTGAGTACCGGGATACCAGCACGGGTGAACTCGCCGTGCAGGCTGCGAGTAGTACGAGCGCAATGACGGGCTTCATGATCCTCCGTATTCTTTCCCGTAGTCCGTAATATGGAATCCCCTCCCCTTGAACCTCAGACCGCCTATAGTGGAAACCACGAACTTGGTGGGAAGACCGCACAGGTCAACCGTACAGTTCTCGGCAGGAGGTGCTCCATCGCTGATCCGGGCTACACGCTCCACTACGTGCCCATTAGGGCATTCATACTGATAGATTGGCACTAAGATTTCCTCTCTGCCTGAATTTTGCTCCTGCAAGGACTGCCCGCAGCTCCTCGATCTGTTCCTCGGAGGCATCTCGCGCTACAGCCATAATGTCCCACAGAGCCAAAGAGCTTCGTTCGTTGAGCAGGCCGTCCACTTTTTCCGTAGGGACATCCTTGCTTACCTTGATCTCGACGGAAGCGAACAGCCCAACAGGGTCTGCCGCGCTTGGGGTTAAAAGAAACTTCATAGTAATGGCAACCTTTCTACGCCTCGCTTCGCGGCGACAAGCGCTTGCGCTGTGAGTTCGATGAACGCCTCGTGGTGAGGATCGTTTTGCAGAATCTTCTTTGCCTCGGAGGGGAGTGCCGCCTCTGCTATATGCAGAAGTTCATGCACAACCGTAACCTCAATGTCATGCGTAATGCTCCCCTGAAGTTGTGGGGGATGGATGTCGGGATTCCTGAAACTAATCTGAGCAGCCTTGCTGTTCATGCTCGTGGTGACCTCAGCGATAGCCCCGAAATCGAACGCAGGGAACACGAGTTCCATATCCCAATCCTGTAGGCGCAGGCGGATCTTCCATTCCTTCACGAACTCGATCACTTCCTGCTGGAATTTGTTTACCGCAGGGCGCTTCTTTTTGTTCGCCATATCTCTCCTATTCCCAGAACTTCCACCAACGCTTTGTGTACGCCGCGTGTAGATCAGCCAGTTCTAAGCACTTTTTACTTGCTTCCTCAAGTTCCATTTTTAGCTGACGTATTTTTCTGTCGCCCTCTGTATCCCAGTAGTCTATGACTGCTACGCGAGAGAGTTCTTGGTAACGCCTTCTCATGTGCTCTTCGTATTGCAGCTTAGAAGCTAAAACGAAGCTGTGCTGGAACATAGCCTCGAAGTCGTATAGCAGCCTTCCGCTGAACTCGCTTGACAGCGGTGCGTTTTCGTTCAGGCTGTACCTTGCGTGTTCTCTTTCCCCCGCTCTTGTCTTTAGGTTTGGTTCTTTTGGTTCCACTGCCCCTCCTCTTCTTAGGCAGTTCGATGCGAAAGCGGAAGTGAAACGCGCCCGGCTGCGCCTCTTCTCCGTTCTGAAGAAATGGAACATTCTCGGCCCCGGACACGAACACGCTCCCGTTTCGCGCTACCCTGATAACCTCCTGCCTCTCAGGAGGCCAGTCTTTACCGGCCCCCCGTGAGAACAGGACTACCTTTGTCCCTAGTTTGAATGGTGCTTCTTTAGCTGCCACATGATCCACCACGGGTCCAGTCGCAGACATCCTGCTGTTCTACGAAGATTTCACCGACATGCTTGATAGCGGTAGAGAACTTCACGGGAGTCAAAGGCTGCCCTCCCCTACATCCATCCGGGTAGCAGGTGATTCCTCGCAGATGTGGAAGATACTTCATCAGCATTCGTCCGAATGACTGAACGTTGTTGTCATTGTTGATTGGCGACCCCCACGCAGGGAGGTTGATGGTTGAGCTGATTGAATGGTCAACGTACTTCTGCACCCACGCCTGAAACGCGACCCTACGCTCCACATCTTCTGCCAGAGAGTAGGCGTCTTCGATTGAGTCGGGATTCACTCCCGCGTCGATCAGCCGCTTGGCCGTTGGGTCAATCACGTACTGGTAGTTCCACACAGAACCCTTCAGGTAGCGCCGTTTGAACGCTACACAGAAGACGGGTTCGAGACCAGTCGTAGTTTCCACATTGTTATCGCAGAGGCTCTTTATCCTCTACATCTTACTGTTTCCAGTAAGGTCAGACTATCTCTTAGGCTATAAGCCTTCGGGTGTTCGTGGAGGGGTTATCGGTTAGCTCCTCACCCTCTAGTCGTTGCACCGTGCTGGGTACTATTGCCTTCCCTAGCCTTGGCTCAAGATTAGCGTGTACTTTGTGGCACCAAAACGAGAATTCGTCTTCTTTCAAGTCTCGCTTGATGTAATTGATTGTCTTGTGAACCCACTGAACATTTCCGTACTCGTACCCCTTATCGGAGTCTATACGGTCAAGAGATGCTGTGAACTTGCTGTAGTCTGGGTTGCATTTCCTCAAATCCGATGAAAGATTTATAGGAACTCCAGACAAAGCGCACATACCACCTTGGTGCTCGAATAGTTTCCAAGCGTAGTCAATAGTAATAGAGAACGGTATATCTCTGCGTTTGGCTCCTCTTACTATCGCCTGCCAAAACGTTTTCGTTATACCTCCAACCCCTTGATGCGGTCGTTTTGCGAAGAACTTGTTCGGGTGGTTTTTGATTGTCTCCAAAGAACTACATGATTTGCAGCACGTAGTCCTTCCAGAGTCTACGTGGTCTTTTCTTCTAGTTCCTTCGTAACCACACGAACAGCGTACTTTGTAATACGTCCGTATATCAGTGAATTGCTCTAAAACTTCCCACACTGTATTTAGCCTTCCTTGAATTTACCCAATTTAACGTCGGCAAAATTTACCGACGATCCCGATAGTGCCCGTTGGCGCAATGGCCCTCGTCTTTACGGGACGAGATAGCTCCCACTGGTCTGCATATTTTGCAGCAATGTCCGTGCTGGTCGCGTACACCTCAAGGTACTTGCTGAGTTCCTCATTGGGCTCATACCGCATTCCGCGCTTGAGGAGCCACTCATGGAGTCCCATAAGACCGAGGCCGAGACGCCGGTTCTTCGTCCGCACCTGATCTACTTTGGCGTAAGGTACATCGCTGTACACAGTGCCAGCAAGAAGGAACGCCGTGCCAAGCTCTACCGCCTTCCCCATCTCCTCAAGAGACTCGATACGCGCCATGTTGATGCTTCCAAGATTGCAGATGTCGGAGTCGTCGCTGCTTGTCACCTCAGTGCAAGCGTTGCGTAGGGTCTCGCCCTTATTCGGTCCGCAGTCAATGCTGAACCCCGGCTCTGCCGTCTTTAGCATCTGGCGCACAGTTGACCAATACACAGACTGAGCATGTGCGTACAGCCTGTGCTTTTCGTTGTTGTATGCCTTGAAGAACTCATCGTCGAGTAGAACTGAGATATTCGTTCCGTCCAGAGTTGCCGGGAAGTTGAAATCCTTCTCCTTCAGCGCACAGACCTCAGAACTCCAGTTCTTGATGTGGATGAACCTCATAATATCTGGGTGTGTCCAGTTCAAGCCTGCCCAGATAGCTGCTCGTCTAGCTCCTCCCTGCATGATGCCTCGTCCGCACTCATTGACCATCGCTATGAGAGCCAGAGGCCCGGTTGCAAACCCTCCCGTCTTGCGAATCTTGGCACCTTCTGGCCGGATTCCGCTGTAATCAATTCCGATTCCAGCGCCGGTCATAAGGGCCATCGACGCCTTGTGCAGCAAGTCAGCCCATCCCTCTCGGCTGTCCTCCACTCGAAGTAGCAGGCAATTCTGCACTTGATGGAACGGCCTGCCGGAAGCGTACAGATACCTGCCTCCGGGTATGAACTTCTTCTCTGCAATCATTTTTGTTGTTGCCTCGATTTGTTCCTTCGAGGCGCTTACTGACTTCAGTACGTTACGCGCAACACGGGCTGCGATCTGCTCCCATGTCTCTTTTCCCCCGCCCGGAAGATCATGGCTGTACTTCTGCTGCATGATCGTGGTGGCAAAGGCACTCATTTCAGTGCTCAATCTGTACCTCTTTAAGTTATGTGTGTCTACACTTGCAGACCTTGAAGTGCCCTACTCAACACGGTGGAGCATGGATAGCACAGCGTCAGAACAAACCCCGGAGCTACCTTGACCAAAGTAAACATCCCTTCGTTAATACGGTTTGAACACTCGTGGTTCTGGCATTTCTGGTCTATCACAGTTACTTTAAGCATTGGTGTCCTTCTCCAGAACTGCGGCATATACCGCCTCGTAAAAGCTGGAGTCATTCTCCATCAGCTCTACCAACCCACCTGAACCCTGTGTGCGCTGGCCGCTGAATGTGTACCATGCTCCGGCGCGTTCGATGACTCCGTTGTCGATACCGGCCACAAGAAGACTGGCGTACTTGTTAAAGCCCTTACCGAACTCCAGAGGGATTTCAGTCTCACGATAGGGGGAGCCGACTCGGTTCTTCGCCCCCTTGATGCGTACAGTGTTGGACACAGCCACATCACCCTCGTCGTTGGTTCCAATCCTGCGAATGTCGAGCCGGAGGGATGCGTAGAACGGAAGAGCCAGCCCTCCTGTAGTCGTCTCAGGGTTACCGTACATCACGCCAATCTTGTTGCGGATCTGGTTGATAAACACCAGTGCGGTGTTCGTTGACCCAACCGCTCCTGTCAACTTTCGGCAGGCTGATGACATCATTCGTGCCTGTAGACCTACGTGACTGTCGCCGTATTCGCCGTTCAGCTCGGCTTGTGGAACAAGGGCAGCAACCGAGTCCACTACCACCAGCCCGAACGCTCCTGACCGGACAAGAGACTCTGCAACGTCCAGACCCTGCTCCCCGCTGTCAGGCTGGCACACATAGAGAGAATCTACGTCAACCCCAAGGGAGGCGGCGTATTGGGGGTTAAGGGCGTGTTCAGCATCCACGAACGCAGCCTGCATACCGAGTGCCTGTGCCTCGGCAATAGTGTGAAGCGTAAGGGTGGTCTTGCCTCCCCCTGTAGGTCCGTACAGCTCTGTGATCTTCCCTCGCGGAATGCCTCCCGCCTGAATGACGCCATTGTCGATGGAGTAGATCCCTGTTGGAATTACAGGTATGGGTGCCCTTGCCTTGTCTCCTACCCTGACGATTGTCCGCTCCCCGTACTTCTTATTCAGAACTGTCACAGCTTCCACTGCCGCCGCTGCCGCATCCTCGGCTACGCGGGCGGGTGCCCGGTTTACCTTATCTTTCTTCGGTGCCATATTCTCGCTTTCCGAGTGTGAAGATAGAGTCCTTCATAAACCCGTCGTATACCACGTTGATCGCCATTGAAATAAGCCACACAAGGTTTGGGAGGCAGTTGAATGGTGTGACGCTCCTGACTGGAACAATTTCAACCTTCTCATCTGTGACGGTGTGCAGTACGTCTTCCAGCATAGGAATGTACGCCTTATAGAAGAGGACATGAGCATTCTCTGTCTTCCACTCAGCGAACGGAATCCATGATCGAGGGTCTGAGCTGTAGCCCGTCTCTTCCCTGAACTCTCGCACCATCGCTTCTAGGAAGGTCTCGCCGTGCTCGACATGGCCTCCGATACCGTTCAGCAGCCCTGCCTGCCACTCCGGGCGCTTCTTCCTAATCAGGGCCACGTTCTGCCCCTCAAAGGCAAATCCGCAAACAAACTTTGTCATCGTGTATCAACCCTTTCGATGTAGCCTCCGAGAGGGTAGATACGCCTCCGAATAAGCTCATCCCCGATCTTCGTTTCAATGCCCTCCACCAAGGAGTCGAACGCTTCGGCAGTCACCTTGCTCTGGAACACATGCTTGAACCGCTCGTCTTCGTTGACGTAGACGTGCTGGAAGAACTTTTGTTCCGAAGGGAACTCCCGCAGAGCACTTCCTATTGCCAGCTCTACGTCTACCTTGAAGTCCTCCTCAGTTGCCTGAATTGTTTTAGTTGACCTGTTTACGCCTTTTCCGAACGCTGCGAACGGGCCTTTTCGCTTCGACATTGCGCTTAGACGACCTGAGAACTTTCTTTCCAGATACATCGGAATGATCTTTCGGAACGCCTCGCGTGATCGCGGTAACTGCTGGACTGTCATGTACGCTATTCCTTTCGGTTGTTAAGGCTTTGCGCTCCTGTGGGTCTTTTGCCCCGCAAGGACCGTACCTTCTATTCTTTGCTTTCTTTGTGATCTTTCCTATAACCCCGTACACAGCCTCACGCAGAGCATCCGTAGCTGGTGGGTGATCTAGGTAGTCAGCCGCCCTCCTAAGAAGTTCAGGGTCATCGCTGAAGTAGGCCAGCGCCCGGTTAATCCTCCAGTCAATAACCCCACGGACAAGACCTGTCTTGTGGTCGTGGTCAATCGCAGTTCTCTTTGGGAGGGTCAGTGTTATGGGGCAGACTCCTCCTTGATACGCTAGGATTTTGTCGTACTCCCCCGGCAAAAGATTGTACAGAGTCTTCCTGCGTGCCTCTTTGCTTTTTGGGGGTGATGCCTTCTTTTTCGCACTTGATGGTTTTATGGCCTTACCTCTATTCCAGTACCCACTTCAAAATTTCGATCTCATTGCGCAGGTCTCCGAGCGACTCTAGGAGTTCGTCCTTCCCGTATAGCTGGAACTCAAGTTCTTCGGCCTTCAGACGCTTCTTCAGACCTTTGATTGCCTTGCGTATGGTTGACTTACTCTTCATTGGCTAACAGCCCCTTTGTGAACCAGAACAGCTCTGTCTCCACCATAGGTCCGTAGACTTCCAACCCGATAGTCACTTCGTAGTGGATCTCTCCTAGCACCGGGAACACGTTAACGGTTCCGTTGTGCTTCGCTACGGTTTGAATGCAGTCTGCAACATCTCCTATGAACTCCATTTCCTACTCCTTCCCCTTACTTCGTATGTCATTGAAAACGCTGGGGGCTGCTACCAACAACCCCCAGCTCCATGACATACCAACGCCACCGTCCTCAGTGGCCTTCATCTTTCTACGCTTCTACGAACTGCGCTGGCTGTACGTGGGTCATTGGGTCGGTAGTGGGTGGCCTGCTTGCCGCCAACGCCCCCAGCATATCTGGGGTAATCTCTGACACCTTGGAGGTTGCTCCATCGAACATCAAGGTAACGACTCCTCCCGCAGAGTATCGGCTCAGGTCGATGCGGGTTAGCATCTCCGGGCTGAAGCTCTCATTTACATCCAGCATCGGGTTATCCGCAAAGTCTGCTGCGCTGATACTCGCTACCCTGCTACGGTGCAGGCAGATCATCGCGTCCACATCCTTACCCGGAGCCGACGACCCGTAGGTGTTGCGGGCACTGACGATCTCCCCCTCCTTCATCTGGTGTGGCTGCATAATGAGGAAGAGGACGACACCCAGTTCCATTGCGAGGCTCTTGAACTCTTTAGTCGTGGCGCTAATTTCCTGCGCGGCGTGGTCAAGAGACCGGCAGATGAGCTGTAGATTGTCGAAACAGACAAACTTGACCCCGTACCGGCGCACAGCCTGCCGAATGGTCTCCAGCACATCCTTCCGCGTGGCCTGCTTTGTGTACCCGAACAGCATATCTCCGTCTCGAACTGCCGCTACGTTCAGGGCGGAGTTGAGAACATCCTCCGTGATTCTGCCGTCCTCGACCCCTGTGACAAGAGAGATCCACTTGCGCACCATGCGCTGCGGCTGCATCTCTTGGCAGAACATCAGCGTTGACTCGCCGTACTCCCTGTTGAGGAAGTCCAGAACGTTCAAGGCCCACGTCGTCTTACCGATCTTCTCAGGCGCGAGTACGCCTATCAGGTCTCCGGGTTCATACCCCTTTAGCTTACGGTTAAACGATTCCCACTCGCTTGCCTTCCATTTGGGGTCCAGACTTCCCCGGTCTTGAATCAATGACCTAATCTCTTCAATGACCTCGTTGGCCGGTAAGATACCCTCTACATCGAATGGGTGGGCTTGGGATTTCAACTCCTCGAACTCGGCGGGCGTGTGACCGGCTTTGAACCACTCGTTAATGTCTTTGATCCCCTCTTCTGGGGGGATGTAGATGTTCAGCACACGCTCAATGCCGATGCGGTTGGCAAGCTCCTTCGCCGCTGCCTGACCAACCTTGTCGTTGTCGAACAGGATGTACATGCGCTTGGGGTCGGCCTCGTCCAGCATCTTAATCCACGCCGACTTCTTGGCGTTCGCACCGGGCACGCCCACAACATACTGGACTCCGTTGCTGAGAAGAGACAGACAATCCGCCTCTCCTTCGCACAGGATCAGCTCCGGCATATCCTTGGTGATGGCGTCTTCGTTAAAGAGGGGGACCGGAAGGCCCTTTAGACTTCTAAAGTCCTTCTCATCGGGAGGAATAGTGCGGTACTTCACAAAGACGCACTTGCCTTTGCTCAGGTACGGGTAGACTAACCAGCGTCTCCCGAACTCCGTACACACTCCTAGTTTGTACTTTTCAATGACCTCGCGGCTGAAACCGCGCCCATCCAAATAGTCAATAGCAGAGTTCTCAACAGACTCATCTTCCTCCAACAGAGCCTTGTGAAAGGCTTCAATGTTCGGAACTGCTTCAGGTTTGATGTAGGTTTGTGCCACATCCTTCATCGACGTGACATTGTTCAGACGGTCCCCAAGGAACTCCCTAAGCGAGTACAGATTCCCGCTCTGCCCGCACTTGAAGCAGTTCCATAGACCGTCCTTATCAGGTGTGTAGCTGGCGTAAAAGTGCCCTCCGTCATCGCCACATACGGGGCACGTCTCTACCTGAATTTGTGTGTCGCTGGTCTTGAAGTTCCAGCCTTTCTGCGCTGCGTACTGAACAACTTTCGACGTTGCGTAACTCACTCACACTACCTCTAATTTTCTAAGGACACTGCTTGCCTGATGTTTCGTCCATCCGTTAGTGTTTGGAACCTGAAGACCAGCACGTCTGAATGCGTAAGCTACCGCCATACTCTGACGCGGGGTGATAGGTTCCTTACCAAAGCCCTGCGCCTCTCGGCGTACAAACTTCATTAGGTTCCTGCCCAGATACCTAAGCATGTCATCTGCACGACCGAATGCAGCCTCAATCGTCTTCTCTTCGTCGGTGAACTCGTTGCCGTTCACCTTGCCTGTAATCGTGTAATGGCCTAGCAGGTTCTCGGAGATCCGCACCTGCTCGTGGGCAGGCAGAAGGAGCACGTATTCACCTTCCGAGTTCTTGTGCCACTGATACTGGGAGTTCTCTTCAACCTCCGGCGCGTACTTCACGTCCATGAGGTTTACCTGCTGCACGTAGGTGTGCAGGTTGTCGAGATCCTCCACACCATCAAGGTTAGTATCAGGGTTCCGACGCCGCGCATTCTCCACGATGCCCATGGCCTCGGTGATGCTCATACCTTTGAGGTTCAGGTTCTTGGGCAGACCAAAGATGCTCGGCAGTGTGGCTAGGCTGTGCTTGGCTGTCTGGTCCGTAAAGTCGAGGACAATGCAGTCCGCTTTGCCGTCGCTCAGGCGGGTGCCCCTGCCAACGCGCTGAATATACCGTAGAGCGGACTTGGTTGGTGCCGCCAGAAGAACGCACTGTACAGTGGGGTCATCATACCCCTCCGTCAGAACGTTTGCATTGAGGACAACCGTAATCTCGCCTGCCTTGTGCCACGCCAGCTTGGAAGCCCTATCCGGGTCAGTGCCCCACACGGCAACAGCGTCAACTCCAGCCGCTCGGAATTCCTCGGCTAAATCCTTAGAGTGTTGTATGTCAACACAGAAGCCGATTGTCTTTCTACCTTCCCCATACTTCAGCCACTCCTCTACAATGAGGCCATTGCGCTGATGGGTGTTGACAGCCTTCTCCAGCTCGTTCTGCTTGAAGTCTCCTGCCACGGTGCTCACACCGTCTAGGCTGGTACCCGTGCGTACCCGAAACCCTCTCAGCGGAACTAACCATCCGTCCCGCATTGCGTCGAGCATGGAATATGTGAACGCGATTTTATCGAAGACTCTGGCTAGACCAATACCATCGCCGCGATTTGGAGTCGCCGTGTAGCCAACGACAAGTTTCCCTGTGCGATCACCGAGGCCCCCAACTCCAAAGTAACTGAGGATTCTTCCATATCCTTCTGCGACGCTGTGGTGAGCCTCGTCAATCTGGATCGACCCCATACGCTCCGGGTCAAACCGCTCCAAGCGTGTACTTCCGTCCCGGCCTAATGTCTGCGGGCTTGCAACGATGATGTCGCAAGACTCTGGCGCATATAGCTGCCCCATCTCTATGCCTACAGCAAGGTCTGGGTTCTCTAATCTCATACTGAGCTGGGCCTGCTGCGCCAGCTCGTCCGTATGAACGATGAAGAAGTTCTGCTTTGTGGGGAATCTTTTAGGAACCTGAGAGGCAATTCTCGTCTTGCCGGTGCCCGTCGCAAGTACGCACAGCAGCTTTTCAACTCCGTTATCAAAGTTCTCGAACACCGACTCTAAGCACTTCTCTTGATGCGGCCACAGACTCACCGATTCTCTCCATAGTAATTCGGTTGGGACTTATGCAAGAAGGAACCTCATCATGCGCCGACTACGACGTACATCTTGCGGTATCCATTGATAAGAAGGCAGGTAATGACACCTGATTTAGTCAGAGAGTTGTAGGCTTTTGTCACTCGCTCCTTATCTGACGACAGGCCGCGACTCTGCACATGCTGGCGCACCTCTCTAATAAAGAACAGCGGGGTTCCGCTTGACTTCTTTCCGCGCACAAACTCATGCACCGCCTGTTGAATTTCTGCTTGTGTTACTTTCCTACGACCAGCCACTTTACTCCCTCGTCACAGTTGATTTCCTCCCCCTCTTTTAGCGGAAGGATGATGATCCTGTACTGATGAATCTCTTCGTGGTGGTGATTGCAAACAGTCAGAAGGTTGTATGAAGCATCATCCCCCTGCTGTGACCTGAACACCACATGATGCGCGTGTAGTCCGGTGCGCGCCTTGCAGTGTGGAATCCTACATCGCCAGCCATCGCGCGAGTGAACGGATCTGCACAGAACCCTATACTCATCGGTGGGCAGTTTCAGCCTGCTCCTCTTCTTCGGTGCCGACCTCAATGACATCGCTCCACTCCGCCTCTTCGATGCTGTCTTCTGTAGGTATCCCTGAAATGTAATCCGCTAGGATTAGTTCGATGGCACGGGAATCTGAAATATCCTGTGTGTCGCCGTTTCCGTCCACGGTATTGCCTGCCTTCCTCCTGATGTGCTCAAGAGCAGGCTGGTATACGTTGTGCTCCACGTCATCGTTGAACTTTAGGCTGTGGTAGAAGAAGGCTTCGTTCTTGAGCGCACCCACAATCTCCCGCACCTCGCTGAACGGCAAGTCCCTCGCATCTTCTACCAGCTCCCGCATCGTTTCCGGGCTGGTGCTGGAGGGCAGAGACATGATCTGCTTCAGGGATGAAATCTTTACCGCCTGAAGGGTTCTGTCTGGTATCTGTAGCGCGGCGGCTCGTTCCACAACCTTGATTAGGTCGTAGGCAGTCCTCGTACTAATGTCCAGACCTGAGCCTTCTTCAACCCACACGCCGAAGTTGGTGAACCCCCAGCTAAGGTGGTAGTCATTATCCCGTGTCTCTTTCAGGAGACGGCCCAGCTCGATGAAGCCGGACGTAATAGAGTCGCGCAGGAACACGATACGGCTCCATACAATGTCTGCTCGTTGGCTGCTCGTCACAATGTCTTGGGTCATCTATTCCGTCCACCACTTGTTTCCGCAATCTGCGCACTTGTAGAGTGCCCAGTAATGTCCGTCTGAATGAGGCTTTGGCTGTGCGTAGCTGTAGAGATACTCCACCGTGCAGCCTCTGCATTTTGTGCAGCGCGTGTGCTCACAAGCCTGCCAGCCCAAGAATGTGCTAGTCTTCGTACTCTGTGAGAAGTTCGATGTTGTCAAAGTTTCCTCCGAACCTAACGTAGTCATTACCACCGTCAATGAAGTTGCCGCACTTACAACTAACGAAGTCGTGACGGTGGCGTGACACCAGAATCACGTTGCATGACGTGCAGCGCATCGCATTTTTCTTGATCTTCTTCTCTGGGATTCCCATAGCCCTCCTAAGAGATGTGCGCCGGTATTCCTGCACGGGACCGGCAACCCGTTTTAAGGTTCGCTGTTTAGGCGAATGCAGGGGCGAAACCGCCCTCGAAGCTGAAAAGGTCAGTGACCTTAGCAACCAGATTGCGGAACATGCTCTTTACAGAGTTGGCGTTTTTGATTTAGTTCTCGTTACGGTGAGCACCAGTCCCGGAGCGAAGGTGTAGCGTTGTCAAGACTGTCGAAACCAATATCAGCCCCTCCAAAAACGTCTCAATCTGAGGCGCTTTTGGAGCTGCTGAGACTCGAACTCAGGTCCAATCAAGCTGCTGCTAACTGTTGACGCTCATACTCTACAGACTCAAGGGCAGAAATAGGTATAGCTTTTCCTGCCTCGGTCTTGACTCGCACAACTGTGTACCCAAATATCTGGGCAACTAGATCCTTTACATGGTCTGCACGTAGCTGTTTAGATCCGCAGTGGTAGGGGTCATCGAACTCCACCAACGTTTTCGTTGAGTCTAATAACAGGTCATAAACGAAACCGCCGAAGCTGTACTCAAACTCGTGCGGCACATCTTTTAGAAGTTCTTCTAGAGCCTCATAACGCCAAGCCTCTCGTTTCTTTAACGTCAGCTGCGGCGTTGATAGATTGCGTTTATTCTTATTACCCCAGTAACGGGCACTTTCTATACGTGCAGTTGAGTATGTGTAAGACCCTGCGCTTGCGCACCTTCTGGAGCAAAACCTAGTCTCCAATTTCTTTGTTCCACGACTGATAAAAGGCTCTCCACAATACAAGCATGTCTTGGCTTTATCTGGAATCCTTCTAGGTGCGTTTAATTCTTTAGCTCCGCAAGAGTTGTTGCAGTAGAACTTTCTGCCCAACTTAACCGATCTGGTGTATTCCTTTACAGGTTTGTGGACAAGGTTTCCACAATACGCGCATTGAACTTCTATTGTTTTCATTGTAGTCTTCTATAAATGTTTGCCACCGAGTCCCACGTTTCCGCGTAGGCAATGCGCAGAGTCGTAACGGTCCGTAGCTGCCCAACGTAAGAGGGCACTGCGCATTATGCAACGGGATTGCACCATCGGTGGACTTGTATTCGAGGGCCATCGCTCATAGGGAGTCTTGCTTCGGTGCTCTCCGCTTTATCAGTGCGGCCCATTCCGAAAGGTTCTCCCACGCAATCTCCCTCGAATCCGGCTGACAGGGAGCTCTACCTAGCCTTGAGCTACCTGTTAATGAAAAGCCTTAGTCGTTCTCTACCTGCACATGGGTTCCATCGAACTCAAAGTACGGCTTCAACTGATCGACCTGATCGTCGTCCAGATCGTTGATGCACAGAATTCCTTCTTCGTTGATGTAAGCCACCGTGATTGTGTCTCCATCCACCGTGGTTACATCCAAAGAGATGTTGTTGAAATCGTTCACCAGTTCAACCGTGGCCGTTTCCGTCCGAATTTCCAACTTACGTTTTGACATTCATTCTCTCCGAGTGGACCAATAGTAGGCCCAATGCTGTGTGTGGTATAACTTCACTACTCTCCACAGGTATGTGTACAACTGTGTAACCGAATAGACGCGCAACAAGGTCTTTAAGATGGTCATTGCGTCTTTGCCTCTTACCACAGTGAACCCCCGGCTCATCAAACTCAACCAGCGTGCTGACTGTGGGTAAGAACAGGTCGTAGATAAACCCGCCAAACCCACACTCAAATTCGTGCGGAACAGCGGACAGTCTATCTGCCAGACTCTTGTACCGCCATGCTTCGCGGACCTTCAACGCTTTAGACACCTTATCTATGTATTGCTGACTATTTCCATGCTGTGAAGCGCATGAAAGGCTACAGAACGACTTCCTGCCTAGTCTGGAAGATCGGTTAAACTCTTTTACCGACTTCTCAAATTCAGTGCCGCACTTAAAACACTTTACGCGAACGTAACGCATAATTTGGGGGAGCCACGGTATTAACGTAGCTCCGCCTCCACCACTGGCATTTAGGATGCCAGAAACCTCAATGCACGATGCCGGAGTCTTCAATCGCCTGAGTCTCGCTCTCAGCACGTTCTAGGTCTCCAGCGGCTGCGTCGGCTCCATGGTCTTTCTGGATCAACCCCAACATCTTTGAACCTATTCGACCAACGAAACCGCGTACTCCCTTGTAGTTGTAAGACCATCTAGCCAATCGCGTGGAGATAGTCTCGTCTTCTCTTCCCCCAAGAGTCTCGTCGGCAAAGATGTCAACGTCTACAAGTTCGCGCCGGATATAGCTTTCCTTCGCGGTTTGCTGCTCTTGGGTTTGTGTCTGACTTTCCGATAAAGGCGTGATTGGATTGCTCATATAGACTTGCAGGTGGGGCAGGACTTGAACCTGCATAGCGGCTGTGTGGGGCCGCTGTCTTCCCCGTTAGACTACCCACCTACCTTTTAAGCCTCCTCGTAAGGATTCGGCGTGCCTACATATTCGCCGTCCAGCGCCTTAGCGACAGGGGACGCCGTTTCCGCCTCGTCTTCCTGAAGTTCCGTGCGTGTGAATTTGTTGGAGATGTGCTCGAAGTAAGGCACATCATTCGGGTTTACCCTGCCGGTTGGGGTGAACTTAGGGACATAGTACGTTCCCTTTGCTCCCTTGATCTTCACAGAAGTCATACCGAACGTCATCGCGTAAGGGGGAAAATACTCTCCCTTCAGCTTTGCCGCGCGGAACATCTTCGCAATGGTCTCGCGCAGATCCTTCATCGGGCCGAGGGCCATACCCTTCGCGTTGTAGCGGTAGACCATCTGGGTCTCCAACTCCGCGATAAGAAGGCTCATCGTCTGATTGCATTCGCTGCGGATAACCTTCCCGCCTACGCGAACGAACTGGGCTTTAGGGCACTTGGCGCAGCCATTCCCCGCGTCCTGTCGAACAATGTCTTCGCTAATGATGGGAAACTTACCATCATTGGAGCGGCAAATAGGCTTTGCCCCAAGCTCACCGCCCGGAGGAAACAGTACCCTCCCTTCACGAATCAGGATTGGAACTACGTTGATCGAGTCGAACTGGATATTCGACCTAGCATCGCGGAACTTGCCCGCCGTGAGACCTTGTTCGTCTGCCACCTGAATAGGTTGGAGCAGGTCGAGTCTGCTAGGTTTTAGAGCGTCATCTTCTGAGGCTCCGAAAGCTGCCAGTACGTCGTCGGGCTGAGAATACCCAGCCAGCATACTCGCCCCGCTACATGCGAGGGCGGTTGATCCATCATTCATCTGTCTGTCCTTGTTTTGTATATGCTTTGGGAGAATGTAGTTTTAACTTTCACTCTCATCATAACACACAACAAGGGCGTTTGTCAAGCAAAAAATTAAGCAGCCTCCTCCTGTGTGGTTATGGTTTCCTCCTCACTTTCGGCGGTCTCAATATCGAGTTCGCCTTTGTCAAGAGACTTGCTCTCTCTTTCGAGAAATGCAAATGCCTTCAACTTGAATGCTTCAGCCTCGTTCAGATGGTCGATACGGACTACGACGCCCTCTGCCGGTACTTCAAAGTTGTTGTGTTCGCACATCTTGTCAGGGACAAACATATCCTCAAGAGCGGAGAGAAACACAGATTCCCAGTCCTCACCGTTCTGCAACCGTAGAGTTGCCGGAGGCCACGACTCGATCAGGTGCCCGGCCTTACCGTAGTAAAGTTCCTTCACCATCTCGAAGCCGTACTTAGCGCAGAAGTCGAACATCTGCGGCCAGCTCAGTTCCAGCACTACCCCATCGCGGTTGGTCAATGTAACCCTGTACACAAGGAATTTATGGCCCCCAACTGGGCACCCGTAATGGTATCCCCCTTGAATAGGCGAACCGTCAGGGGTGTACCCCACAATCTCTCCGTACAGTGTGTAGCCGTTGGGCACCCGGTCGGCAACTTCCTTCGCTATTACTCCCCAGATGTCCTCAGTGTAGAAGTGGTTGTTGTGCTTGCTAGTCCCGTTGACAGACTTCACAACCTTTCGGCTGGAGTACACCAACCCGTACTCTGTAGTCTGAACACGTACCCCGAAGAACTGTGCAAGTTTCTCATACCATGTCAGGTTCCTGACCGTAAGAATCTTGCTGATTACCACGCTTGTTCCGTGCCACTTGTCACTGATGGAGATGACATCGGACGGATGGATCTTGTGCAGGTTGCGCCGGAGCTGCTCCGTGTCCCCGTGGAAATGGAACTGGTTGGGGACAATCTGATCAATCAGCTTAGCTTGACGGGCCTGTGCCGGGCGCAGCTTGCCGAGGTTCCGGCGAGGAATGTACTTCCGGCAGATGCTGTGTACCGTCCCACCAACTTCCAAGGCATCGAACACCTCGTCTACCAGCAGGGCATCTACGTCAAAGCCTGTGTAACGCAAAGACTCCACGGGCATGAAAAATCCCTCAGACTTGTTGCCACGGAACTTAACAGCCTTCACGCGGCGGCTCTGCTCGAAGTATCCTTTCGCGGAGGGGTCGATGTTGCCCCATTCTGGCTTGCGGAACAGGTTGTTGTTGGCGACGAACTCAGCGTCCAACTGCGTCTCTACCGGGAAGAACAGGCCGAGGTCGCCCTCTTTGGCGTCCTTAGACACAATCACGGAGCACCCAAAGATGAGCGCAGCCTTCAGATTGTCGCAGTTAGGAAGCTCTGCGAAGTGTTTGAGCCGCACAACTGTAGCGGCGTAGTTAGGATTTTTGGGTTCTTGCAGTTGCACAGTCTCTCCTTGTTGTGTGTTAAGCTATATTGTTCAGAACGTTTGGGTTAGCGAACTCCCCGAATGCTTCCAGAGCGGCCTCGTTGTACAGAGCTGCTGCCTCTTCTGGCGTATCTCTGTACCCAAGGAATGTCTGCTTCCCGTCTATGGAGATGGTTGCCGTCCACTTCCCGTACTTCTTTGACCAGTGGACGCCCTTAAACGTTGAAGACTTGGGCTTGTGCTTTCTGGAGTTGCCTTGGTTCTGGGAGGACGTTGCGATGCGCAGGTTCTCGCGTCGATTGTCCAGAGTGTCGTGGTTCTTGTGGTCGCCGTGCAGCTTGTCCCCAAACTGGAGACCGAGGATCATGCGGTGCATCATTACGACTCGCGGGGAGAATACCGAATCCACCGCAGAGCGTTCGGTGCGGCAGGCGTAGTAGTCTCCCGTTGAGTGTTGCTTCCAGACTCTCCACTTCCATTGGGTGAGCCAGTCGTAGTCCTCGTCGTCCACCAAGGCTACCTTGCCTTGCGTCAATGGGATTGTTTTCATATTGTTGGTTGGTATGCTGAATTGTGATAGGTCTTGAGTGTCAGCCCTTTACATCCACACTGCGCCGAAACTTCTGAATAGGCTTATGGTTCTCACGAATCTCGTAGAGTTCGACTGCGAACGTGTCCCCGTAGTTGATTAAATCTTCGTCGGAGTACGCCTCGGTCGCTTCCTCAGAGTCAGTGTAGGTTCCTCGCATAATCACAGCACCGCTGCGCTTGGTCTCGAATAGTACCCAGAACTTCCACTCCATACCTTCCCGCCTTTCAGAGGGGAATTATCCCTTCGATTCCCTCAGCAGTCGGTCTGTCCAATCGATGCACCGACCACAGGGCCACAGCTCATAGAGGCTTGAATCCACCCATCCGAATTGCTTATACCCGGCCATCTGGACTTGCCCAAAGAATTCCGCGAAGGACTGATACCTTCCTGCACGTTCTGACGCCTCGACGATCCGCCGCAATGTCATAATAACCTCAAACGGGAGTCAAAGTAATTCCCTTTCAGAACTCCTTGCACGCCCCTGCAACGGGGATCACCTTGAGTCCGTTCTCTCTCCACATGCGGACAACCTTTGGCCGGTCGTCCAGCACCATCTTAATCTGTTCCTTCGGGACCAGCTTGAGCAGGCTGTTCAGAATCTCCTGCTTCACGATGCAGTCATCCCTATTGTCCCACGCATGGCGCATTGCGATGAAGTGGAAAGGAATTTCGTGGGCACGCAGCCACGCTACAGTGTCGTTACCGCACGAACTGTGCCGCCCGGACACAACGAAGATGGTGTGGTCTATGTACAAGGATCTTACCCACTTGACTACTGTGCCTACAGGCTTGTCCAACAGAACTTTCGACTCGTCGAAGAAGCTGCGGTGCCCGTCGTTGTGTGCCAGAGTTCCGTCAACATCCACAATGACGATGGGCTTTTCTTTGTCGATAGGCAGGCGACCAGACTCAAGGAACTGCCGATGAATGACCGGCACTCCAACCCTTGACATACCGGCCCGGTGATAGTCGCGGCTTACACACTGCTCCAAGGGAGTATCCATGCGCACCTCTCGATACGGAACGCCAGCGTCTTTAGCCAGCTCTTGCCAGCGCCTGCGCGTATTGGAATTTAGGTGCGTATTGTCCACGATAACCGAGAAACCGCTGGATAGACCAAGACGCGCCGCAGACTCCTCCACACGCAAAACTAACAACTCCATCTCCCTGCTGTTGATGGTTCCCCCGTGGATCATCCGGCGTAGGTCGTCACGATTAAGGCGCATACGCTTGAACGCTCTGCCGCCCTTATCTTCTACCATCTGGTGCGCTAGGTGACTCTTGCCAGATCCAGACTCCCCCACCATTAGCACCACTTCAGTCTGCATGTGTATGATCCTCTTTTGGAAAATTAAGTACGGCAAACTCCCCGTGCAGTTGAATTGCAGCCTCGTCGTATACCTGCGCGGCTGCAACCTTCTCGCCAAACGTACCTAGAAATTTAGCGATGCCACCTACGTTAATTATAGCGTTCCACTTTCCGCGACTTCCATCTCTGTACACGCCCTTGAAGCCGGATGTGTTGTTGGAGAACCTTCTCCTATTGCAGCAACTCTGCGACTCTCCCGCGATACGCAAGTTGTTCCGTTGGTTGTTTAACGTGTTGTGGTCGTGGTGATCTCCCTTGCGTGGGTCTCCGTACTCAAGTCCGAGTATCTGCCTGTGCATGGAAATGATGTGGCGTTTACCATCAAGGGTCTTCGAGTTTCTGATCGCGTAGTATGTTCCGGTATTCTTAGCAAACCTTGCCGACCATGAGAACTGGTTTAGCCACTCAAAGTCTACGTCATCGACAAGGGCAAACCGCCCCTGCGTTAGTTGAATCTCTTTCATCGTCCTGTACAATCCCTAGTCTGCGGCAATGCCATCCCTCCAATCATCTTCGTCGTCCTCGTCATCAACCCACTCAACGTCCTCATGCAGGTCGAACTCCGCGTAAGGCAGCGACAGACCGGCAATGTCTTCCTGCACAATCTCGTCGTCAATCAATGAGTCATCTTCACGTACATACTCAGGGTCTTCGTGTGTATATGACATAGAGCCTCCTAAGCCGCTAGAATCGCTGCGAGTGTGGTGAGTGACGGGACAAGACGTATCCCCGATGCTTTGACTGGAACTGCCGTGATGTAAGGTATTAGGACGTTCCTTACCATCGGCTCAACGATACTTGGCAGGTGATAGGTGCAGGTGAGTTTCTTACCTGTGAGGTTGTGGACTTCCCATTCAGGTTCCCATGTACAATCACGCCACTCGCAACATGACTTCATTGGTTACTCCTTGTGAGTAGAGTTTGAGAGAGTCTTCGATACTCATTGAGCGCAAGAATGCGGCTCTGTTCAAATTTGCTCTAGCTTGTCTTTCCTTATTCGACACGCATGAATCCAGTTCCTCATGTGAGGTTGCAATGAAGTACCCCTTTGAGTTTGAACAGATAAGCAAGCCCCTATCCTGCCAGTAAGCAACTGCGGCTCTGAACTGTCTGCGCTGAGAGTCGGTGTCTTCCTTTCCCATTCGCGCGATGACTTCCTTAGTTGTGACTGAGTTGGTTATACCGGGGTGTACGTTTTCACGCACTGACTTGATGAAGTCCTTGCTAAGTTTGAGGGTGTGTACTTCTCCCGTCTCCTCATCCGTCCACAGGTAGACAATGTGGGTTTCGTCTTCCTCTGACACTTCCCGTAGCGCGAAGTCGAGTACCACGCGGGTTGGTGCCTTCTTGTTGTTGGCGTCCCGTATCCGGTACTTCTTATACTGGCCGAACATACCAGCCTCTTCGAGAACGTCAACCAGCTTGTTCTCGGCCTTCAGAACCATCCGTCTCAATGGGGTCGATGACATTCTTCCCTTTCTCTTTTAAGTATTCTTTGTGCTTACGCAGGCATGTTTCGCAAGGCGGTCCGTCGTTGCACTTCGGATACTTTGTTCCCTTGAACTTGTCTGCCTTTACGCACTTGACCTTCAGCGCCTCTTCCTTATCCTGCTTCATCTGGTAGCGCAGCTCTTTGCGGAACTTCTTCTGCGCCTCATCTGCCTTGTCTGTTTGTGCGTAGAGGGACAGGCAGGACTTGAAGATGTCTAAGTCTCGGTCCATAGTGTCCGGCAGCAATAGCCGAGCTTCAAACTTCGCGTCGTCCTTCCCAAGACGAGCAACTACCCTGTACCGGATAGAGTCCGTCAACTCCTTAAACTTCGAGTCGGGGCCGATCTCTTCGTTCACCGCCATAGCGTAGGCGGCGGTCTGCCAGTTGTACGCCTCGTGAAGTTGGTTGGAAGTCTTCCAGTCGGCAATAGCAAGTACGTCTGTGAAGGCTACAGGTACGCGCTCCCAGCGGTCGGCAACCTTCGCCCAGCGACCGCAGCACTCTGCATTACCGCAGGCAGTGATGTAGCAGATGCCGTCACAGGTTCCCGCGAACTGGTGGAGTAGGCTGTATACCTTCCGCTCAGTTGCAATCCACTTAACCTTGTGGGCCTTCATCCAATCCAGAGCCGCGAGGCACCCGTTGCGCGACTGCTCGTTCTCAGGCAGCGTCTGCATCAATGCGCACAGCCGGTCAGAATGCCCTGCAATATACGCCTTGATGTAATCTTCAAGCCAGTTGTGGGCTATCTTGCCAATCTCTGCGGCGTTCTCTTTGTAGTCCTTGTGGTTGAAGCGGGCCTTTTGCAGCCACTCACGAACGTCTAGGATAGGAACGCTGCCAGCCGGATGCAGACCTAGAGCGCCCAGCTTCTGCTCAATGTAGTCGGTAGCCATGTTCGCGGCCCACTGCATGAGAGCTGCGCTCTTGTCATAGACTCCGACAACTGTCGTGACGCCGGGAATCCTGATCTCTTCTCCGGCCTCTATGCGGAAGTATGTGTGGTCCCTCCCATCCAGATCCCCGAAGTAGATAGTCTCCGTCCCGCCGTACATCCTGTGGACCGAGGGCTGAGGCCCTAGCCAGTCAAACTCTTCTGCCATTGTCACTTGCTCCTAGCCATACACAGCACGGCAATGATTGCGCCATCGTAGGCTTCGGCGGCTTCGATGTCGTCTTTGTACTTGTCACAGGAGTCGCAACGCTGCACGAACGCCATTCCCGGTGGGGCACTGTGTGTGTCAACCGTAACCCTTAAATACCCTGCGCCTCCACATGCTTCACACATTTAGACAGCCCTCCCTATTAGTCAGGTTCAAATGCGGTCGAAAGTCCATACGCTGCGGTAACAATCTGGTTGCCTCCACGAGTGAGTAACTGGTCATCCCCAAGGGCAGCATTGAATGCCTCCCAAGGAATGTTTCCGTAATATAGCGGGTTACCGAACCTGACGACTTCATCCGACGTATAGAATAGTTCAAACTTATCTTCGCCTACGAACTCATCGAAGCGGCGAATAAGTGGTACATCTCCTACTGACTCCAAGCATGGTACACATAGCTTAGACTCAGGCATAGTCGTAAGTCGTTCCGGCGACAGTGGACTACCACACATACTACAATTGATTTGGCGCACAGGGGCAGATGTAACTGCCCCCTGCACCAATGATGACGATTCAGTGGACAATACTCGCAACCCTCCTTTCAGGTTAACGGCGTGGTGCTGTGAATGCACGGACTGGATGTAACTCCTTGTAAGACCGCCCGCACGGTGTTAGTATCCAACAAGGCTACACTGATGACCGAGTTAGCCTGTGTAGTAGCATGGTTGCCACGCTTTCTGGGGGATAATCGCCGGATTGAACTTACCGTCCCATACAGACCGGCGTCTGCTGGGAATGCGAATAACGGTGACCGGGCGGGACTCGAACCCGCATTACAGGACGTGCCTGCGTCTTCCCGATTAAACGACCGGCATGGCGGGGAACTGCGCCACGGTGCGCGCTCAACCCGACAGTCAAACTATGGAGGAGGGTGTCCGATTTGAACGGACGGTGCCGCTCACGCGGGCACGACGGTTTTCAAGACCGTTGCCTTAAACCACTCAGCCAACCCTCCTAGTTCAATCTCTTAGGATAGATGGCTCAAAAGTCTGCGTACCCAGACAGGACTACGCTGCCATAGGAATCCAACACGGTGGAGTCTATCCACCCTAAGTCGGGTGTCTCCGGCAGAGTAGATGCGTTGGCCGCTTCCTCTACCTCAACCAACAGGTTCTCGATGGTCTCGGCAACGGCATTGTATGTGAGCATCCCCTGTTTAATCTTCAAGAGGATGTGGGCATTTGGGCAAGGGAATGTGATGTGGTGATCTCTCAGCAGCTCAATAGCCTCTTGCCCAACACGCACGGCATGGCTCAATGCCTTCCAGTCAACGCCGTCGTTAGCCTGTGCCTGCTTCGCCCGCGCTCCGTACTCTTCGTAGATGCGGGTGTAGATGTGTGCGGCTTCCTTCGATGTGTTCTTGAAGCCTACCATTCGATTGCAGCACTCGAAGTAGTCTTCCTCGTGACCTTGGGTTGTCTCCTTTGTCACCACGTTTGTGTGGGCATCAAACAGGTCTTCAAAGCAGTGGGCCATCTCCCCAACCTTCGCCGCTGTTCCGTGGTGCGCAGCCGCCGCTGTGAAGAACTCCGATGCTTTCTTTGCGGCTGCGACCCTACTGCCTTTGATCCCATACTTGTTTGCCTGCTGCCTACAATAGCCGACGAACGCCACAGACTTCTTCGACAGCAGCCTATCCTTGTTTGCCCTGATATACCTCCACAGCCCGTCTGCGTGTGTGAGGTTCTTATCCGGCGCGAAGAGCATGTCTAGAGCGCCAGTCTGCCCCTCGGCCAGCAGCTTCAGGTAATACTGTAGGCTGTAGCTTTCTACGTCGGTATCGCTGCTGGTGTTGCTCTCACCCTCTTTCTTGCTGCGCCCGATTACCAACTTGTCGGTCACCCGCTGGAGAATGATCTCCATAGCCGTGGGCAGATGTACCGCCTTGTAGTCAGTATCACTCGACTCCGTATTAGTTCCATACAGATGGGAGACGAATAGAATTCTTACAATCTCCATACATTAGCCTCAATCAATGGTGATGTTGGACCTATGAATTGCCCAGTCTTCATGGAAGGAAGGAACACGACAACTGTCTCTGTACTCGTGGTCTAGGTGGTACATCATGTTCCACAGGATAACTCTAGCGAGTTGTCCCTTTGGCTCGTCGTACTCGAAGAACACCCGCCAATATATTGCGTTGATTACATCGAGCGGGTTTAGCACCCTGACTCTCTTTCTCTCTGCTTGTACGCTTCCGCAGCCGAGGCGATCAACTCGGAGGCGAGTTTAAGCGCATCTTCAGGGCAGAAGTTAAATTTGGATAACCTTGGTTCCCCATTGACCTTGTAGGAGAACCTGACCCAAACCACTTTGTCTGATGGCGCAGGCTGCGTCTCAACGTGGATTGCAGCCGACGCAGCCCAATGATGGGGATAGGGTTTAGGGTCTGGGAATAGAGCGCACGTCATAGGTGTCTCCTCTTTCAATGGCCGGGGGCTTGGGATTTCACGAAAGTTCCAGACTGGGTTATGAGCCTTGTCATGTCTATCCTTCCCCCTTGGCGCTGCTTCACCACTTGGCGGGGATCGAACCCGCGACCTTCCCCTGCAAGGGGACGCTCTACCAACTGAGCTACAAGGGTAGTAACAGCGCCTCAACTTGTGTTTCTAAAACGTTCCGAGAAGGTTCCTGATCTCGTCGTAGGACTGCATATTGTGCATCTACGCTACCACTCCGACAATAGACGTTACAGGTTCCATCCTTGTGATTGCTTTGAACTTTCCCATTGGTAACCCATCAGAGTCCAGCTCAATCACAAACTCTTCTGGAAGGCTTTCAACGAAAGACCCATACTCGAAACAAGACCTGTCCCGGTCTGCGTAAGACTCTGCGGCCATCCTAGCGAGTTCGTACACGTTGACAGTACCGTCAGGAAGCTCGCAGAGCTTGTACCTTACTTGACCAGCACTGTAATAGATCGCCATACACCCTCCATTCAAACCCAGCCCTAAACCGTAGGTGTTCCCATGCCGCTGGGTTCATCCACAGTTGCGGCCATCAGAGATGGGTTTGAATGGAGGGTGGGGGAGACGAACTCCCCACACCCTACGTCCTAGCGGACGCGAGGAGCCACATAGTTCGGGTTGGTCTCGAACTCCGTGCTCCAGTATCGGCTGGTCTGGGCCTCATCGGTGCCAGCAACCGCAGCGCCGGGAGCAGATGCGCGGGACTTCTTGAACTTGTGGGAGCTGAGGTACGCCGCGACCAGATCATCCAGACCGTCGAGGTCGATGTTGGCCGACGCTGCGCCTTCCGCGATAGCCATTGCCAGCTCACGAGCCGACTTGCGGACGTTGCCGTTGTAGAAGTCGCCAAGGTTGACGGCCTTCAGCGAGTTCTCCGCGAAAGTATTCGCGGTGCCGTAGGCGATGAATGCGCCGAGAATCGAGGCAAGCGTGACCTTGCTGTCGATGGTGAGGGTGATGGGCTGGAACGTGGGTTCCTGCTGCGTGACGGTGATCTTGTTCATCATAGGTTTCTCTCTCCTGTGGTTAGTGCGGTTGAGATTGTGGGTTGACAGAGTTAATCAGTTGACGAGAACAGAACTGTCCTCGAAAACTATCCCGTGTGAATCAAAGCAGGCCCCGCTGTGGCCCTTCGATCTCATACAGAAACGTGGCGCGAAACCAACTTCGCGTTCGTGCGTCGGGCACGTTTCACCTGTTGGCAGCGCAGTAGCCGTGCCTACGCCGTCCTCATCGTTTTCAAAGTCGTAATTGCGCTTGTAGCACGCGGAACACACGGCCCATTTTTTCGAGGTCGCAACGTACACCTCGTCGTCGCCCATACTCCAGTCTTGGCAGTCAGAGCACTGAATCAAATCGGAGTCTCCGAACGTCTCGTACACAAAGTCGGCTGTGTGCTTGGTGAAGGAGTATTCCGTTTTGTATCCGTCCACCACTTCAGAGAACTCTTCTTGGTAGGCGACGTAGCACTTCTTGCAGGACTTGCCGGGGTTAAGATCAACGAACTCGGCCCCCTCCCCCAAATCCTTCTTGCAGAACTCACAGTAGTTAAAGAGAGTCGCTGCATCAGTCTCAGACAGGTCGGCCTCCGGCTCCGTCATAACAACCGTATCGTCGTAATCCGACTCAGGTTCGTCCGTAACCGAGGTGGTCGTACTGCCAACCGAGAATCCCTTGGGCTTGGCGAAGGTCGTTGTCGATGCAGTTGGGAGCTGCAAAGGCTTGGCCGGTGCGTCGTCATCGTAGCGGTCGTACCAATACCCTTCCGGGTCTTGCCATTGACGACGGGCGCTGTCGAAGACGCGACCACGATACTTCGAGTAGTCCCTCTCAGGAACCGAGTACGATTGGCTGTTGCTGCTCCATACTCCGTGGCCGTGACTGGTCCCGTACTTGTACGGCGTGCTGGTTGCGCTCACATCGTAGCTCTTGACCTTGACGTTCAGCCTGCGGTTCCTGTCTTTCGCCAGTGTGTCGCCCACCAGCTTGTACAGTCTGCCTTCTTTGAGCTTCACCTCATACTGCGCAGTCCCCATAAGGCCGGACATGCGTAGCGAAGTTTTGAGTGCGTCTGCGGTCGATGCCCACATCCACCCGAAGTCTGTCTTGGCGAGACTCATCTGACCGCCGTTGAACTTGCCGATGTGCAGGATGCCTTCTTGAAAGAAGACCACAGCACCGTAGGCTTCGATCTCGGATATGTCTCCGTAGTTGATGATGCGGTTGAGGAGGACTTCGGAGTCCACCTGATAGGTGATGTTGTACTTCTCCGCAATCTCTTTGTGGTTGTACATCATCCCGTTGTGAACGCCGATGGCCCCATCGATCAGGAACGGATGGGAGTTCTCCTCTGTCTGTGCGCCCGTGGTTGCGTGGCGCGTGTGCAGCAGCAACTCTCTGCTGCCGGTGAACTGGCCTGCATAGGACTCCATGATGTCGCCCCTGTACTTCTTGATCTCATGGCCGTCCGTAATGCCCCACGAGTGCTTGCCGCGTTCCCGCATGTGCAGTCCGAGAAGCGCGGCAGCGACGGTTAAACGTGGGTCAACCTCTTGGCTTGTGCTAAGGTATCCTGCAATTCCACACACCTAACTGTTCCTCCTTTGAATCCACCGTTAGGTGGTATATCTGTTGCGTTGAATGTTGAATGCCGCTGCAAGCGCCTCAGCGTGCCTATCCTTGTTAGTCACCAATGCCTTTTGCTTCTTCCATGCGCCGATGATGTACTCGTGCAGACGGGCGGGCATGACTGCCAGTAAAGACTTTTTGGAGTTGGGAGGAAGCGCCTCGATGTACTGGTTGACGGTTGTGCTTGACCCCATCGTGCTGGACATTCTCTGCGAGAAGTTGACCAGTTCCTGACACACCTGACTCCAGCCGACAATCTCGTTGTAGTCCACCGTGCCGTGATGGTGCCTGAACTCAATCGTCTTGCGGAGAAAGTAACTGTGCAAGTTGAGGGAGTTGTACCGTATGTCCTGATACTTGCGGCTCTTCGAGTTTTGCAGGACAGTGCGCACCCTTTCGTTTGCGGCCTTCGTCACCTGCTTCTGTCCAGCCTTGTCGAGATGCTCGAACCTCTTCCCCCAATTATGACGGGCAAACTCATCCATATCCGGCTTCAAGGACCGTCCGTTGTAGTACATGGCGCTCACCAAGCCTGCACGGAAGTCCTTCGGGTGTGCCTTCAGCTTGTCGAAGTAGAACTTCCCGCACACTCTTGCAAAGTTGTTTGTCAAGCGTAACGGAGAGACCAGATCGTACATCGCTTTCTCAACCTTGTAATACAGTCGGATGAGTCGGCTAAGGTCGTACACCGTGAGGTCTTCGGCGTCGATGTGGACGTGCATACCGCACTCATTGCCCGGAGTGTTTCCGTCCATGAGTAGCGCAAGACCTTCAGAGAGGCTGCGCATGTGGGCCAGAAACAGGTCACCTCCGCTAGGACTAGCATTGATCTCGAAGGCATGAGGCAGATCCCCAATGCTTCCGTCCCTCACAACCGAATCCTGCCAGAGCGCCAAAGCCTCAGTCAGCCTTCTGCTCTTGCCCATTGCCTTCTTGGGAATGTTGTTTACCTCCAGCTCCACACCGATAAGGCGGGTGCTGCGGAGAATCTTCCGATGCTGAAGACTCGGCCTGTGCATGACCAGTCCCCGCGATTGATGCACAATCGGATAGCTTCTGTGGAAAGCACCGCACGGAGACGCAGCGCCCATACAGCAGCCGACGCACGCACCGCAGTGTTTGCACAAGCGACTGGAAGGCGCAGAGCAGGTTGCGCATTTCGGGCAGGAGCAATGCTCCGCGCAGGCAGAGCACCTTTCGCAGAGCTGACTTGCGGAATCCATGAGGTGAGCGCCGCTCTTGCAGATAACGCACACGCAGCAGGCAAGGCACTTTGCGCAGAATACGCAGATGTTGTGCGCCCTTGCAGCGCAGTTCCGGCAGGCACCCGCTAGGCAATGCGCAGCGCAGGAAGAGCACTCCACGCAGAGCACATCTTCTGGCCTACCGGAGGCCGGGTTGAAAAGATGAGAGTCTTCGATGATGCCGGTCAGAGGGTTGATGGTGTGGCAGTACAGGCAGTAGCACCGATTACTCGGTTGATTGCAAGAGGTACACATATTCCCTCCCGGTGTGCTACACGTACACGGACAAGCCGGGCAGTTGTAGCAACGTCGGCACGGCCTCGTTGTTTTAGTTGTGCAGGTTGGGCACCGCCTGCACGCACAGCAGCCACGGCAGCACCCGCACGACTCGCACGCGATTGAAGCGCGCATTCTACGTGCGTGGCACCCCGGACACGTCCAGCAGTTGCAGGAACTGAGACACTGGTCACACGCATGGCATGTTGCGGTGCCTTGAGGATGGCGGGTTCCGCACGCGCACGCCCAGCATTCGCAGCACTCGCCGCATTGTAGGCACGCAAGGCACATACCTTCGACCTCTACGCCGCATGACACACAGAGTCCCGTACACGCAGCCTGTCCCATTACAGGACTTGGACATGGAATTTCCGGCACAGCTACCTCGCATTCTGAACCGCAGTTTTAGTTGACGGTTAAAGTTACAGCACTACCCTTCCCAAGAATCCGCACCCGTTCCTCATTGCAAGGCTCGTATCTTGCCTCCCATGTTGTGTGGTCTGTGAGAGAGACGATGTTATCGTCATTGCGGTACAGGAGGTGCCCCGTCTTGTAGGGTCCGCACATGATCCCCAACTCCCCGACGTGCATGTCGAGAAGAGATTTCTCTTCTCCCAAGTGCGTGAAGAGCCGATGCTGATTGAACATACTGCCCAGTACCTTCAGGACTGCCACGGCTATTACCACCCTCTCTCGATGATCACAGAGAACGCATCGGATGATTTCAAGGGATGGAATTTCGCATCGGCGCCACCCATCCACTCCGACCGGGGGTTTGTCAGGTTGATGAACTTGCCTAAGTGCCGAAGGAAAAGGTTGCCGTCAAAACCATTACCATTCTGAGCTTCAATGCAGTACGTGCCGTTTTCTATGTCGCGTCCGGGCACCGCTTCGCCAAGTTCCTTGTGTTGGATATGGAAGCGAACGCGCCCATCTGAGCGCATCTTAGTTATCATCGCTGCCTCACCACCAAGGAGAAGGCGTCTCCCGGCTCCAGAACCTTCAGGAGAACTCCGTCACCAGATGGTTGGTAGCCAGCGTCTGACCCGATGGGTTGCCAGTAGTTTCCTGTAGAGATGCAGATGCCGAGCTGACCCTTCCACCTATCGTCACCCGACACGACCACGAACACTTCGCCTGAAGCGAGACTATGCGGGCTTCTGAGTGAAGACTCGCTGGCCTCTTTCAGACACTTGTACACAATGTACCGTTCTGAGTTGACCACTTCCAACGGCATCGTCTATCCTCCGTATCCACTTTTGGTTTGGTTGAGGGGCGAACAGCGCCGTGCCCTAGATGAAGGGTAAGAAGAAGTGCTTGAGAACAAAGAGTGCCGCTGCGATCAGAACCTCAATCACTACGAGGAAGGTTGCGGTGGCAATCAGGTTGTGTACGGGAATTGTCACATCCGGTGGACCGTTAGGGCCGGGTGATTGTGTGCTCATAGTCCTCCTTGGACTTGCGATTGGTGCGCGGTTACCCGATGACCAAGGCGGTCGGAACTTCTACAGGCTCCAATATATCGCCGCTGGCTATATCGTATTCCGCAGGTTCTAGCGTAAGGTCTTCCCCGGAAACTGGTTGAGGCCCCCACTCGCCATCGTTTCTAAATACAGGAAGAGTTGGGTCTAGCTCCTGCAACTTTGCAATCAACTCTGCAACTGTTATTGGGGTGGCAAAGCGCATGGTGCCCTCGCATTCTTCCGGCTGGATGTTGTGCTTCAGTTCATCTTGCCTAAGCTGTAGATGCCGCCGTACTGAGAGCGGCACAGCACGCGCTTCGTTTCCTTGCTAAGCGGCGGCGCTGCTTCCCGCCTGTCCCGTTCAAGGTGGTGACCCACATGCGTGCGGAGCCACGGCCAGAGAATGCCCAGCAGTAACCCATCGAACAGTGCCATCAGGAACAGTTCAAATTCCCAATGGGCTGAGTCGTGCAGCAAAGACAGGAATGTTTCCGGCGTGCTGATAACCATGATTCACCTCGATGCCTGTAGTTCAACAACGTCCATCTCCACGGCACCCTTGAACGGGATGGAATAGAAGCCGCGTTTGTCTGGGCTGAAGTACAGATGAGATGGTTCGATGTCATGGTGGGTAAGAGCGCTGTACCGCGCGGCACCCTCGTCTCCTGTGTAGGAGACGAGCACCTCCGCGTCCTGTCTCATAGTCTGAAGGATGGCGATCAACTTGCTGACGTGCATGGTTAGTCCTCCGGGTCAAACAGCCAACGGCAGGATTTGCATAACAAGCGTCCATCCTCAGTGATCGAGTCGGTACTACCGCACTTAGGACACAAGGACACGTCGCACACCTCACCAAACACTTGCAGAAATTCCCCGTGGACCCTGCGAGGCGTGTAGTCTACACGCTCACCGGGGATAGTCCGCACACCGTTAACAGGGACCATCATAGCTTCGCCGTATTCATCCACAGCCAACACCGCTATTCGCATATCTTGGGGCTGCGCTTCCAACAATGCAATCAACTCAGATACGGTCATGGTTAGTCCTCTTCCCCGAAGTCCTCGTCCTGAAAGTCATCGACTGGCTGGGAGGGTTCCGTTTCCTGCTCCGCACTCTTCTCTCCGAGAGCGTCCTTGATGTTGTGAACCTTCACCAGCAGGTCGTCCCGCTCCTTCTGCCTCGCAGCGATTTCTCTCTCGACGGCGATCAGCCTAATCTCTTCAGCGGAGACAGGCTCGAACCAATCGAAGCCCCATATCCACGGGTAATACTTCCCTGCGCGCTTCTCGTCGTACAAGCCTCGATCCACTATGAGGCCGGAAGACTCGCTGTACTGTCCGGGCTTCGATGAAGTGATGACGTGAACGACTCTGAGGACTTCGCCCACAGCCAGAATGTCGTGCCTATAATCCCTAACCACACGCACCCAACCCCCCGGATGGAAGTCATCAGGGCCGTACACTTTTCCTGTGCTCATGTAACGTCTCCTCATTGGTTAGTCTGGGCTGTACCCGTGGAACAGATGGATGCAGGCCGAGTGGTGATTGATTACCACGTTGAACTGTTCAAGGAAGTTCTCTCCCAGAATCCCCATGATCCGGGCGTTGGCATACTGCGGCTGCATAGCGGTCAGGTCATACACAACCGCGTCAAGGTGGTCTACGGTCTGCGCGTCCAGCTCCACACTATCCGCAATCAGGATGCGGGCGCTGGCGGCTGCACCAAGACCGCTTAGCTTGGCGCTTCCCGCATCCTTGCTGACATGGAGTGCGGCCACCAGCAGAGGGTCGAAGATGGTAACTTGCGAACCCGTATCCAGCAGGAATGCATACGGCCCATGCCCGTTGACCTTAACGGGAACGATGATTCGATGGTTGTAATCGCGGAACTCTGTGGCGTGGGGGCAAGGCGACTGCGCCCTCACTGCGGTAAGCCCGCACAGGAACGCAGCCGCAGTGATAATGCGGAGCGTGTGTCTCATATTGTTGGGGTGTCCTACTGGGAATCAAGAATCTTCTGAGTCTTTACCAGTTCGAGTTGAAGGATGGCCGCTTCGATAGAGGCGAGGTTGAGCACATCCTGCTCCATTCCTCTAGGCATGTAATCCTAAGAGCGGGCAACGCACGTCTCAGCAAACGCATTCGCAGAGTCTACTCTTTCTTGGCTGGTGTTGTAGAGCATCTTTGAGCGCATCTCATGCAGGCGGCGAATTACTTGGTCGAGTTCCTTGACGGAGCACACAGCTCACCTCCAGTCCTTTACGAGTTTTCTTCGGAATCTACTAGGGGCAGTCCTGTCGTCTCCTCCTCATGGCGGAGCACGAACAGACAGTTCGTAGTGATCTGGAGCATCCTGTCACGGTCGTCAGTTGCCGACAGTTTCATAACGCCATTGATAACGCTCCAGCTAACCTGCTTGAGTTTGTGCTGGACGATGCCGGACTTCGGGTGAATGTACGTGAACGTGCAGCTCATGCTTCGCCCCCGATCTGAACGCCCTTACTGCACTTGCCGCAGTCCATACACTCCAGACACAGCTTTCCCGGATACGCGCGGCGCACTTGGGAATGCCTTGGGTGCCTGCACCACCACTGCTCCAGCCATCGAATGATGCCGAACATAATCCTCCTGTGAAACTACATGGCAGGTACTGGCACGCCCGTAGGTGCTGATATTGACTTTTCGACATGGGTCGCATGTTGGGAGTGTTGTATTCTTAGGTAAAAATACTCCATACCATCGAACACTCATCCCTCACTTAGCAATGCTACTGAGTGCTTATACTGACCTCGTGTAGTGTGTTCCCTGCCATAGCTTATACGTCCTCTCCATTGCCAGTTGGAGTGACGAACCCGAAGCTGCGGCTTGCGACGGCAGGTGCGGCTTGCGGCGGCTCGGACCAGCCCTCATCCAAACCGTATGGGCACTAACCCATACGTGTGAGTAACCTCGTCTGGACTTAGGACCAGACAGTCGGGTTCCTATGGGGACGTTGAACCCCATAGCCTCCACCGTTGTTCAGTGCGTGGGCTGAAAAGGTCAGCCCGCAAACTCGAAGGGCTGCTCCACGTCAAGAGGCTGGCGCTGACTCGGAGGCGCATCGGGAATCTTCTCGACACCCAGCTTGTACAGGGTATTGCGGGTTTGCAGCGTGCCATTCTCCCGGTCAAGGCGCACGACCGCGCTGGTGTAGACTTGCTTCCCATTGAAGTGGGGGCGCTTGTCGTCGTTCAGGACAATCCCTGCGGCGACTGTGACGCCTTCCCAGTTGATGAACGTTTCCCAATGGTCAAGTGTTGGCATTGCGGGCACTCTCTTTCTTTGGGGCAATGAGGTTGACGACAGCATCCTTGAGCGCGAGTTGCACCCAGTACACGAGTTCCCTTTCGGCGCACACACGCTGGAACTCTGCTATTGCAGCGCCTTCACCAAGGTTGTGGTAGATGTCTGCGATACGGCTGGCGTCAGACTGTAGTTGCCTTCGCCGTTCAGGAGACGCGGGCACGGATGGAGTCATGCTCATACTCCTTGCTCTTGTCGCGCTTTGGCTTGCGCCTTTTTGAGTTGCATCCACGATGCGGAGGACAACGGTCACACAACAGTTCGCGGCGCTTGATCCTAGAGACAACAGTCCTGTTGCCCGTAGTGCGGCCTTCTTCGCTGTACCTCTTGCGGCCTCTCTCGTCGTCGTCGAGAGATTCTGCGGTCACCGCGCACCCCCATGCACTCGAATTGGAATCTCCACAGAATTCTCACCCACTTCCGCGTACACTTTGGGCGAGTTGTCGGCACGGGCCTGTGCCTGCAAGCCCAGCGCCGGAGGAGTCTGGGAGGCTGCGGCAATCAGCCGACCTACCATGCTCTCAAGGCTGACACTCTTGGAACTGGCGCGGCCAGCCCGGAGCGCACCCGCTTTGCCAACAAAGAAGAACTCCCCATTGCGGCGCGGGTTGGTGAAGGTGCGGTACTTGCCGGACTTGGACGGGCGCTCAACCGCACCCATCTTGAGAATGGCGTCGATGATCTTCTGAGTCTTGGACATAGTTCTCCTCCAAGGTTAGCGGGTTCGTTCCAAGCCCTGAGCTAGAGCGAGTTCTTCAGGCGTCAGGTCGAAGTATCCGAGCAGGAGACGGCTGGCAAGCCCCCGTCTCGCGCCTGAGTAAAGGTGTGAGTGCGCAGCTTGAAGCCCCAATTCAAACCGAACTACAGCCAGCAAGTCTATCTTGAGCGCGTCAAAGCTGCGCGCGGTCATGCGAATATCCTTCGGCCCGTCTTGGGCGCATGACTGACGATGCGGATCTGGGTATACGGGTTCAGCCACGCCGTCTCAATGGCATCGTTGATGTCCATGTCCCCGATGGCGCGGAGTTGGTTCTCCGACACGCGCTTGGGCGAGAGTCCGCCGTTATGCACGAGGAACATATTGCTTGCCCGCTGATAGGCGATTGATACTGACGCAGCCATAGACACTCCCAGCGTGAGTTAAGAGTTGCGCATCCTCCCATAGTTCCAGCACTGCTGGGGTCTTGGACACCTCCGCCCATGCAGGAAAAGACCGATGGTGCAAGCGGACACACAACTAGCCTGTGCGACTACTTGGAGGATGAGCGGTACTTGACCATCATCTCCGCAGCTTGCGCGTACATGCCACGGCGCAAGAAGTACAGAATCGTTGAGCGCATAGCGTCCTTCCCGCGCGGGCAATGCCGCGCACACAAAAAACCGCGCTGCACATTATGCAGCACGGCCAAGATGCAGACGGATACGCCACAGCGGGGGTACTTACGGGTTACCCCTGCCCCCTGTCCTGTGCGCTAGACAATCGCGCTGTAGCGGAGATCAAGTCTCCAGCCCTACACGCTAGACAATCGCAGTACAGCGGAGATCAAGTCTCCAGCCCTGTCTGCTAAGTACCCCGCTGCCTTTAGGCGCAGGTATGCACGCGGAGACCTAATCTCCGCGTGGCAAAGGTTGAGTTGATAGACTGACTCCGGGCCGATCTGGGGCTTACTTGTCGCCCGGATAGACGTAGGCATTCAGGCCGATGACCACCCGCTTGCCGTTGACCACAGCATCGGTTTCCTTGTTTCCACGGCTGGACGCGACTACAAGGGTCTTGCCGGACGCAGACGGGGCCAGAGTCTTTTCGACAGGGATGGTGATAAGCAGGTTGCCGCCCTTGATTTCAGCTTTCATGGTTAGTGCTCTCCTGAGAGAAAGTACACCCCTTGGGGTGAACCTAGCGCGGGCTTTGAACCGCCGAAGGCCGGGTTACACGCAGGCAGGTTCTCCCGCGTGTCATCCCCTGTTAATAGGGCACACGTTGGCCGTGTGTGTTAATACTTCGGCCCGTTCCCAGCGGACCTTTGAATTGCGAAAGACAGGATGGCCGCAATAATCACGAACCATACAGGGATCAGGCCCATACTGGCCGCCCTGCCCCATCCAGCCCCTGATAGGTTGGGTGTGTGCGCACCTGTGACGGACGCTTGCGTCCCAAGGTATCCATCCGGTGATTCTTCAGGTGGAATGGGTCGGTCCATTGCTTGAAATCCACGACCTTTGTTTCGCGCACCATTACTGTAGTGAGTGTGGGTTTGAGGACATACTTTGTCCCCTTGTCATTGTCACGGACATAGCGCGTTTGCTCTACCCGTTCAGGTTTCGCAACCTGTACCGTCATCGCAGTGTGCGCCTTGATTTTAGTCACACGCGGAGCACGTACAGGCATCCGTGACGTTCCCTTGCCCTTAGCCGCCTCTTCCATGACCACAGCAGTGTGCGCGTTAGCCTTGAATGCTTTCATAGAGTCCTCATGGTACTGACAGAGAACACCCGCGAGTGTGCTCAATCAGTACCACGCGGGAGGTAATCTCCCGCATGGTATGGCATGAATTGCCTTTTATACTCGTCTGGTAGCCGAGTCACCTGTAGTTGACCGCGACAGGCATCGCGTGCGATTACTCCCTCATGTCCGAGATTACGTCTCGCCTACTGCATCCCGTGCATAGCATTGGAGTCTCTCGCAGTTTCTCAGCCATTCGGCATCCAGCTCGAAGCCTAACCGCTACCTACCACTTGCCCACCGTACTACAGTGTCCGCACCGTCTTCTAGGTATTGACGTGAATCCCCGTATTCCAGAGGTTTCACTCTTTCGTCGGAGCCTAGACCGATAGTGCCAGTCTAGGAGCATGGTCCGCTTAGCTCCCATGCTCTAACTACTCCCCGCGACTGGGTAGGGTTACCCCGATCTTTGATTCCCAGCCGATTACGCCATTCTCATCCGTCTACACCTTGCGGAATAGACTTAGCAATTCCGAAACTACTGACACAATACGAGTGCATACTTAGACTGCTCGCTGGTACACTCCACACTATCCCCCTACAAGAGATAGATTTCTACTCGCCCGCACGTCAAGGAACGATGGATTGTAAACCTTGACTCTATATGCGCTCCGCCTTTTATAGCGGCCTCTGTTCGCGTCCTAACACACGCAGTGTGTGTCAAGAGTATTCCGCTGCAAACTGCGCAGTTTCCTACCGCGTCCTACCTTGCTAGACGCGCCTTAGTGATTGTAAGAATAGGACAGTTTCCCGCACTATTCCCGCGTGTGGCACCTAACCACTTTCGAGCATTCACCGTAACGTAATGCGCTTTCATTCCGGTATCACTAGGGACATAGCACAATCCCTTGTGAGATACGCTCATAGCTTTGACCCTTCCGAGTCAAAACCGTCAAATTGTCAAAGAACCCTTGGACTGGCTCTCAGCCGCCCGACTTACATTTTCAAAGGTACATCTTTCAGAATTGCTTGTCAAGCCTTAATTTTCCACAGCCTGTGGAAAACCTCTTGACTCACTTTCCGCCCTAGTCGCCCGCCTATTAGATGAGCTATAGGGTATGCACCCCGATACTGCAAGTCAGATTGTCGAAGAGCCGTTCCCAGTAACCTCTAAGGTTGCTGTGTCGTTTGTTGCTTGCGACTTTCAAACTGTAACCCGAAAAATAAATCGGTACAAGTGGCAAATCTGTGGAAAACCGTTTTGAATGTGTGTTAAGTCTTTTATTTTCAGACGATTAGCTTGTGGAAAAAATAATCAAAAATGTTGTAAATCGTTGAAACTAAAAGGTTTGACAGAAAATGAAAAGTATGCTAGACGCAAAAAATCGTTTGCATATATCGAATCGCGCGCGCGCGACTCTACTGCACATTATGCGCTATCCCCCCCCTAAAATAAATCCCCGTATCCCTTGACACACACATAGAAACTAGAGTATTTCTGTAGATGCTGCACCGTTCATTAGGTCTCTTGAATCCCCCCGATAGGGGATTAGATAACAGAGTGAACGAACCTGAGACAGTAATTCCCTTATCAGGAGTCTCATGGTAATGCAATACGCTACCATCGCTGTACATCGCTGATTGACTGAAAGACGTAAAATTTGCAGCATGAATGGAGACGAAAGACGGAAAAACACACATCAAAAAATTGCATTGTCGATTCGTGGCATGTAATTCGCATTGAATCAACATTCGCCATTATCTGAGAAAGATAACGCGAGGAATCAATGTGAATGGTTAGCCGTGACTGGTACAGTGTAGATACCCTGTAGCAAGGGAATCAGCCCCCAGTAATACTATAGGGATTGACTGAAGGTAACTGGTCCGGTATCAGTGACTTACCACCCTTTGACCTGTAATCAGTCATAGGCCGTAGGAGTCTCCGACCACCCGCGCTTGCTCCGTAATCGACTGACGAAGAAATTTTCAAACTAGGTTTTGGCAAAGAACACATCGATCTAAAAAGGTACCCCCCTAGAAAAGCATGGTAAACCCCCCATCCCCTTTATCCATCTATGTAGACACCCTTTAGCCGGTGCCGAGAGAGGGGATCGTAAGGTACCCTTTGGTGCAGAATGTGCGGAAGAGTACCCCCCTGTGAAGACCCCCCTGCTGCCCTGCGTAAAGGTAGGGTGTAGGTCTATTCAAAAGACCCCCTAGCTCACCGTGCCGTGAGGACAGAGTAGGACATCGCCCAGCACTATATCCCGTTCCCGGTAGGCAGAGAGATTCGTTGCGGACTCGTTGGGAGGGAGCTGGAGGAGTTTGCCTTCCTCGTTGACGACTAGGAAGTATCCCGGCTCAAGGGAGGGGATGAACTCGATATATCCCCCTACGATGTTCTGCAACTCTGGCAGGGAGAACTCGGAGCCGTCGGCGGGGAGGATCTCCTCTCTTCTGCCGTCTGTGTGCAGGACATAGGCTTTAGGCGTCTTCATGGAACGAGTATAGCGCACAAAAAAAAGCCCCCTCCACCCGCGAAGGGCAGAGAGGGCGTTAGCGCGTGCGTTGGTTTAGTCGGAGCAGTCTACCCAGACCTCATGGACTACATCATGGTAGCCCTGCGCATCAGTATAGGTGTGGGTATGGGAGAACTTGCACGACCGATGGGTGCCGACGTAATTACATGGACCTGTAAAGTACATGGCCTCCCCATCATAAGGGCAGATCGCCGTAGTGGGGCACGACGCATTCGCGGAGCCGCACACAAGCAACAAAGATAGAAGTAGTGTTTTCATAGTGACCGCATTGTACCACAAAGTCTTTATGCAGCAAATCCCTCCGGCTTTCGGTAATCGTCGAGGTTGATGAGGCCGTGGTATACCAGAGCGCGGAGTATGGCCCTCGCGTCGTAGTAGTACACGGTCCCTTGGTCTGTATTGACGACGTACTTCCACTTGGGGAAGGACTTCTTGGGGAGGGGGATCTTGCCCCGGCTCCCAGCGATGCCTACGTTCGCCTCCCCTGACAGCAGAGCCTCAGACCGAGAGAACGCCTCCAGACAGGATTTCGCCAAATCGTCCGGGGTCATTAGAACAGATCATTCTGGATGTCAGGGTTGTTGAGACACGCCTCGCAGTCACACACGGAGGACTGCACAGAGTTCGTTTGGCCGGACCCTGATAGGTTAGAGGGCTGCTGCATCCCACCCTGCGCATGTGTATACAGGTAGGTGTACTTGTATGGGATAGGGGTCATTGGGACTGTCAAGCTAGTAACGTTGACCTGCACCGATCCGTTGGGGTTGGCATTAGCTGAACCCGTGCTCGGATCGAAGTAATCCTCGTCAATGTCTTCCAGCCCCTCGAATACAAGTTCGGGGGAGGCAGACAGCTCGTGTACAACCTGTGCAAACAGTGCAGCCTGCACGTGGGAGATTACGACGGAGATGTCATTGCCATCCTCGTCCTCGACAACGATCAGCACGCCGTCCTTATCCGGGGCAGCAATCAGGGAGCTGCCGTTCTCTTCGTCGTAGATGTTCAAACTGATATGCGAATTAGCCATTTCTATGTCCTCTGTAAAGTGTTCAAAAATGTACCGGGGGTTCTGCATTAAGTGCAGAGAGCATCTGTGTTCAACACACCGGCCTGTGCTCTTCGTTTGTATGCCTCCGTTACCGTGTCTGCGTAGGTGCCAGAACCCTCATGCACGTAGTACATGACCTCGTTGGCATAGCTCAGGTAACGGGTGGGGGCAGTGCTCCTGCGGTACAGAACGAAGGCTGCGCTGTAGACGCAGTTCTCCAGATCGTCGAGCAGGTATGCGCCCATTAGCATGTAGGCGTATTTCAGCGTAGCGATGACGGGATCTCGAACATCGTTGGAAGCGATACTGTCTCTCCTTTCTCTATTGCGTCTAAGACCATATTGCAGATCCAGTCGGCGGCTTTATTTTTCGTCCTTGGCACCCAAGTCACGGTCCAGTTGGTGAATCGGGGGAGTCTGTCTTTAACCTCCTGAAGGAGGGTCCACAGGTTCGGTGAGTTTGCTTTCCACTTATCTGTGACCAGATGCGCGAGAAGTTGTGAGTCTGTGTTGATGGAAAGGTCTGTGTAGTCATGGGTGCTGGCATAGTCCAGTCCCATGATGAGGGCATCCATCTCTGCCTCGTTGTTTGTTCTATGGCCTAGTGACTTTCCTATGCCTGTTCCCAGCTCTGGGAAGTAGACCGCCCCAGATGCGGGGCCGGGATTCTTACGGCATCCCCCATCCGTGTAAAAGATCAATGATTTCAAGTGTTTCCTTAAAGTATCTGTTGACAAACATGCAATAAACATTGTATTGTTGACTGGAACGACAAGACGCTAGAAGGAGAGCTATGCCGAAGCAGGAACAAAATACTTTCGCAGAGCGTCTCCAGTTCTTGATGGAACATCACGATCCTCCCTACGGCATCAAGGAACTGGCAGACGAACTGCAAACATCCTATGAACACGTCCGCAAGATGGTCAGGGGGCTGACCGTACCTTCACACTTCATTGTTCAGAACCTAGCAACCCTCTTCGAGGTGGATGCGATGGAGCTGAATATGATGGCGAAACAGGACAACTTCAGAAGGAAGTTTGGATCTGAGGCACCGACGCCGATCTTCCACCCAGAAGTGCAGCCATTCGCAGCAGCATGGACCCTTCTGACTGAACAGCAGAAGGATGTGCTGCTCACGACTCTGAAGGATTTTCTTTCCAAGAACCGCAAGGCTTCCCTGCACTGAACCCAACCAAATGAATATGGCCGAAGTCATAACGACTTCGGCCTTTTTCGTTTACACGGCTTTACCGAGCATCTTGAGCGGGCTGGCCTTCTCCAGCTCGATAGCGGCCTGCTTGCCCCCTACCTTTGCCAAGTGCATATAGTGCAGCATCGCGCTGTACGTCTTGTGGCCGCTCTGCACTCTCAAGTTCTCCACGTTTCCCCCATTGACGAGGTAGTACGTGCAGAAGGAGTGGCGCAGCGTATGGGGCGTCAGATTGGGCAGACCTAAGCTCTTCCGCATCCGGCGAAAGACTTGGCTGACGTACTGGGCGTCTATTGGCTCCTCTAGGTGCATACGCGACGGGAAGAGGTAGAGCGAATCCTTGAAGGCGCTCGTCTTCTTCCTGCGCATGTACGTCCTCAGCTTGTCCGAGAGTTCCTTCGTGATGGTCACGATGCGGTCTCCCGTCTTCCCTGTGACATAGATCAGATTGCGATCAAGCTGAACGTTGCTGTCTTTGATCGACGCCAACTCGCCTCGCCGTATACCCGTTTCCAGCATTACGGAGAACATCATGTAATCGCGGAACCCGGTCGTGCTCTTTGTGTTGAATGCCCGCTTCCACTTGAGCAGATCGGCAGAACTTGGAATGTAATCCCTCTGGGGCGGCTTGGCCCCTTTTGGCATCTTCTCCAGCCAGCTTTTCAGCTCCTCTTCCCGGCAGTCGTCGTCCTTCTCCATCCAGCGGAACATGCACTTGAGGGTCTTGTAGATCAGCAGGTATTTGCTGAGAGACCACTTGCCCGCGTCCAGCTCGTTGCGTGTGAACTCGTTGAAGGCGGCAATATCGAGACGGTTGATCGTCTGGTACGTCTCCTTGCGCCGGTCTTCCATGAACGCGGTGAACTGCTTCAGCGCGTAGGTGTAGGTTTTGATGGTTTCGTCGGATGCCCGCATCTGGAACTTGCGGTTGTGCATGAACAGCTCAACCACTTCTCGCACAAGCATTTTACCCTCCAAGGCACGTTAACTTCGGTACCAGTGCAACTATACACATGATTCTGTTGTATTTGCAACAACAAAATGTGTGTGTATGGCTAAACTGTTATGCCTGAAGGGTATACGCTTTGTTTACAACTACTTAGAGTAGTGTTTTTGAATAACACACACAACTGAAATAGTTGGAAAATAGGACTGGTACCACTTGGGTACCGCGCCAGAACCCCTTCCGGTATAACGTTTTAATCGTAAGCAAACAAAGCACTTGCGACTAAAGAGGGCATTCAGTACCGCGCTTGCCCCCTTACCACTATACCAAAAGTTCTGCTCCTTGGGTTGGTCGATTAGCTTCCGCTAGAACCGAACCCGTTGGCTCCGCGAGAGGCTTCTGTCAGCTCATCAACCACTTCGATCTTCCCCGTGCAGACGGCGACAGGAACCATCTGGGCAATCTTCTCTCCCTTATGGACCGTGTAGCACCCTTGCCCGGCGACCGACATCAGAACGCAAACCTCTCCGCGATAGCCCGCATCAATGACCCCTCCATGTGTGAGCACACCCCGCGCAGCCATCGAGGAACGGTCCTTGATGATAAGGCCCATCGGAGTATATGGGAGCATCGCAGGGTAATATTCAACCTTCCACTCAACTTCAAAGAAGGCTTCGACCGCAATTCCTGTGCGGACCTTGTTCACGATTCCTGTGAAGAGCGTCGTGTCTTCGAGTGCGTAAATGTCATAGCCCAAATCTTCACAAGGATGGGCGACCGTTGGGGCCTTTGCTTCAGGGTGAAGCAGCTTCACGTTCAACTTGTACATTCTCTCTCCTGTTTATTTTGTCCACATATCGTCGATGGCCCCTTCAACCTCCATCGTTATGTCGTGAATCCATTCCGCGCCAGCAGCGACCATGCACTCCGAAACGAACTTGAAGCAGTCGTCGGCTACCGCTTCTGGGCATTCCACCACGATTTCGTCGTGAACCATGTTGATGAAGGATGCGCCAAACTTCGGGAACAGATCCTTCCATGCCAAGAACATCGCACGCTTCGTCAGGTCGCTGTTGGTTCCCTGAATCGGCATGTTCTTCCCTTCGCGCTCGATGGAGGAATACATACCCACGTACCGCTTGCGGATCATGTCTTGCGTGATAGGCTTTCCAGCTAGTTTCTTGTCTGTGCGCAGTTTGTATTCTGCAAGCTCCCAAGTCGGCTGCTCCCAACGGCGGCGACGTTTGACAACCGTGCGGGCTTCCAACTTCATCTTGGCGTGCTGTCCAATCGTGTCAAGGAACTTCATCACGGTTGGAAATGCAGCCTTGTAGTCGTGGAGGAGCTTCCCGGCTTCAGTCACGCTGATCCCAAGCTGCTCTGCAAGACCCTTCTCTTGCAGGCCATACGCCAGCCCAAAGTTAACGGACTTGATGTTGTTCCGCAGAACCTCGTGCTCCGGGCACTTGCACTTCTTGTGGTCGTCGTAGTAGTACGCACACTTCTTAACCGTCTTGCCCTTCGCATCGACGTAGGATTCATGGACAGCCGCACTTTTCCATCTATCCCTATACAGCATCTCTGCGCCGACCGAGTGGACATCCCAGCCCTTCTGGAATGCTTCGAGCCACACAGGTTCGCGGCTCATAAAGGCCAGAATGCGCAGCTCGGCCCCGCTATAGTCGATAGTGAGAATCTTGTACCCCGGTCGCGCTTTGAAGGCGTGACGGTACTTCTTCTCCTTTGGGATATTCTGGATATTCGGATTACTGGAACTGGTGCGACCAGTAGCAGCACCCAGCAGATTGATGCTGGAATGAATACGCCGGGTTACGGGGTGCAGATGACCGCCCTGAGCATACGGACTGATCCACATCTCCCCATAGGTGTCGATCAACTTATCAATCGTTCGGTACAGACGGATAAGGTCGATTACTGGATAGTCCAAGGCACCGCCATTCTCGGCAAATGCCTTTTCAACTGTCAGGTTCGGGAACTTCGCGGCTTTGGTGAGGGACTTGTCGTTGGTATCTGGCAGGCTCTTTACACCGTAGCCAGTCTTTCGGAGAGCTGCCAGCAGTTGCGCCGGTGACCCGTAGTTGATAGCCGCTTCGCCTTCCGCATCCTTCGCGGCCTTTACCCTCTCGTTTATGCCCTTGCGGAACTGCATGTACGCCGCACGGCGAATCTGACGCAGTTCCTTCTCTTCCTTCGTGCGCTGCGGGGTATCCCTCCAGATTCCCTCCAGCTCATCCAACCTCCTCAAATCCTCTTCCGCTACATGCTTCGATCCGACAACTTTAAGAAAATGTGCATCCATCTTCTTAACGACACGCCTCTTGAGAGAGATATTGTCGTTCATAATGGATCGCCAAGCATCCTCGTCGATCCCTATCCCAGTGAGGAACATATCCCCAAAAGGCGATATGGCGTCGTTGTCAATCTGAATTGCATCCAGCAGGCTGAACTGTTGAGCTGTCCGCAACTGACCCGAACGGATTGCCAGCGGAAGACGCACATCAAGACCGCCGTATACGATCTGGGAATCCGTCAGTTCCCCTTCAAGCGTGAATGTCTTTTGCTCATCCTTTGCGGCGCGCTTGCCTGTATAGCGCGGCACCATGTCGGACATTCCCCAGAAGCCAGAGTGCATAAAATGCACTAGACCGGCGTGAATGTTCTGCTCTGCCCTTTGGCAGTCCCACAGCCCCGTCAGTCTGATGCCGAGGCACCAAACCATAACCTCGTAGTCGAACTGAAGGTTGACCCCAACTTTCAGCTTGCTGTGGTTCTCAAGGTAGGGTTTAATGGTGTCTATAATCTCTTGGAAGCAGAGGTGGGCAGCTATACCATAGCCTCCCTGTGCGTGTCGCAGCAGCTCCGTATCTTTACCGGCAAATGCAAGCAGGTCGATGACGAACTGTGTATCCCTGTCGCCTACCTGAATGGTTCTGATTTTGCGCTCTACAAAATCGTCTGTAACGTTGGTTTCGGTATCGAATCCGAATACCTCCGTCCGCTCCAGAAATGACTTAACTTCAAGCAGACCCTCCATGTCCGTGACAAGTGTCACGTTAATGGGCGGGTTCATTTCAGAAGGAATAATGTAAGGAAGTTCTTCTGTGATGTTTTCCAATGCAATAAGAAAACCGTGCTTCCGGGCACGGCAAGAAACTTTCACCTTTCTTTATTCTTCTATAATACCACACTTTCTTTCGCATGTCAAGCATTAAAAAAGTTCTTGACAAACGCATAGGAATGTGTTATTATAGAAGAATAAGGTTAGGAGAATTATGATCACTAGCAACGAAGCCATCAACCATTTGAAGGCATTTCTGGTGGGCGGGGAAAATGCCCCAGAATATGCCCAAGATGGTGTGTTGGCTATGAAACACCTTTCTATTGAGAAGTTCGCACGGGCGTCTAATGTGACGAGGACTGCGGTCTATAACTACATCAACAATGTAAACCGGCCTACCCTGTACACTCTGCGAAAGATGGCTGAAGCTCTTGAGATTCCTCTTGATGAGATTTTGAACTACTGCACCCCAGCGCCACATGGCCGTCCGAAAACGAAATCCCTGTAAGGCTGCACAGACATTCAGAATTGCACTTAGATGAGAAACAAAGTAGTACATTGCAGAAGGTACATGATCCCATGTGATTTGCAGGAAACGGTTCAAGGCAAGAAAAACACAACAACTTATCCGCTTTCAAGTGCTCCCCCTTATGGAGCAAATATACCACAGTTCACATTCGGTAAACATTTCTGCCCTTAAACTTTAGTACCACAATAGCAAAGGTTTCCGAGGGCGCGGGGACTGTGTAAAATAGTTACAGAAAAGTTGCATTTTGTGCTTGACAAGCATACCATTTATGTGCTATGATAGTAGTAGAAATCAAATACAGTTCTCTCCGGGCATAGTGAGTATGTAGACCTGCTGGATGTACTATAGCGGGTCTCTGCTCCCTGTGTACTTTTGGAGTCTACTTTATTGTACGGTATGAATCGTATTGCTGCCGTACAGCCATCACAGAAAACTGAGCGCAAAAGCAGGCCATATCCAACAGGCTACGGCCACGACCTGCACAATACTGTCTGCCCGCTGGGTTGACCCAAAGCTATTGATCCGCGAGGACCAGAGCGTACATTCCACGATACGGATGTGAGCGCCTAATAAAACAGATAGGAAGATTGCAGGTTTCACCCCTTTACTTGCAGTCGAATCGGATTGGTTATTCTGGCAGTTTCTCCCCGTCACAGGGCGTATAGGTTCGCCAATCAAGTAACACACCTTTACTGACAGTTTGCTGTTTATATGGTAGACATTCCCTTTAGAATGTGTGACCTGTAACGTGCATATCGGTTACAGCAATCATGTAGCTTTCAGCATTAACTGTGCTGTTCAGCGACCTACTGCCAGAGAACCTAAAGGGGTAGTGTGCCTGAATTTGATGTAAAGACTTTTATAGACAGGATAACCAATGCAGAGTCTCAGGGTAGACGAGAGCCTGCTCGTGGACTTCGTAATGGGAGATCCTCGCGCACGGCTGATTGTGGAATCATGGCGATTTCACGAACCGATAACCATTATGTCGAGTGAAGAATTTGACATCTTAACAGAACATTGCCACACGGATTACCACGACACTTTGAATGAAGGTCTTGGGATCAACGGGAATCTAGGCTATTGTTCAAATGCTTCGTTTGATGATCTGGTTGAAAGGACTCAAGATAATGCTCAATAAGCTGTATGCAGAATACCTTGAGACTGGAATACCAGACCTTCTTCTGGAGGATGTTCGCAAGCTGGCTCTCAAGGTTATTAAGGACGAGGACGAGGTACAGAACTTTCTGCTTGAACTCTGGCAGATACTTCCTACCCTTTCAGGTATAGCCAATTTTGGAGGATGGGTGTATTTCAGGATGATCTGGAGGCGCACGGACTTCTTCAACAAGCCGAGGGAATACCAGATATTTAGCCAGATCGAAGACTCTAGTGAGACTGTAGAAGACAGAGCCAGTAACATTGCATACTGTGCAGAACTCGCCAAAGGGTCATCCCCAGAGTTCGATTTAGGACGAATAGACAATGCCAGAGTTCGCTCGATAGCCTTCCTGCTGTCAGAAGGCTATACCCAAAGCGAGGCCGCAGAGACCCTTGGATTGGCAGAGGACAGCATTAGAAAAATTCTTTATAGATATAGGCAGTCGATGTCCACAAAATCCTAATATGGACCGTCTACACAATATAATCTAAACCTTTCGGATTATAGACTACCGCGAACCTGTGCGCGGCAAACACTCATCAAGTTCACAGGTCTATAGACGGCGGGGTTGAGAGTGCCCAACACTTTCCCTCGCCTCCGAGGATACATGGCAGAGATTCATCGACGAATTAAACATGCCGGTAAAGCTCAGAGACTTTTAGACGTAGCCATTGAGATGCGGGATTTGGCGGCTGCTAGGTATTTCTTTCAGCAGATTATGATCCTGAATGGCTGGTTGCCGACGAAGGGGGATACCCCTGAACCAGTTGAACAGCCTGCTTCTACAGACATGAGTAGTCTACTGGCGCATATAGGAGCAACAGGTGGCAACCAAACTGCATAAGTCCCACGAGGGATTTCAGCACATCGAAGACAAGATCGCCAAGAGGCAAGGCATTTCCAAGAAGAATGCCGGAGCCATTCTTGCAGCAAGTACGCGCGACGCAAGTAAAGCAGCTAAAGCTAAGAACCCAAACCTTGCCAAGGTAAAAGGCAAAAGCAAGGGCAAGTAGCCCAGAAAAGGATTAGTAACACACGATGACGTTCAACGGACATTTTTTCGCAAAGGCGTTCAAGTTCATTTCTTCATACGAGGCAAAGATTGCCTCAGTCATTACCAAGGACATTGAGCCTACAGAGATTGCTGCCGATACGGTCGCAACTTCCCTTGACCCGGCTGCGGTTCCCTTGGTTGATGCCGGTTACGCAGTTCTTGGTGAGCTTGCCTCAGTGCTCACACTTGGTGGAGAGGCTACTGCGGCAAAACTTACGGATGCCGGGTTGGACCTCAAGGTCATCAATCTCGTGAAGGGTATGATCCCCAAGGTTCAGGGTGTCGTGGCGATTGCCAAGACTCTGTAAGGACATCATCCTTACATGAAGATCAGCCAAGAAGGACTCTCCCTTATCAAACAGTGCGAGGGATTCAGCGGTCGAGTGTACTTAGACATTGCTGGATTCCCCACCATTGGGTACGGTCACCGGATGACACGGGCCGATAAATACCCCAATGGCATAACTGAGGAACAGGCCGAAGTGATTCTTCAGTGCGATGTACTGGAGGCCGAAGAGGATGTCACACGGCTGGTCAAAGTTCCCCTAACCCAAGGTCAGTTCGATGCCCTTGTTGACTTTACATTCAATCTGGGTGCTGGGCGTCTCGCCGCTTCCACCCTCCTCGCTGACTTAAATGCAGGCCAGTACGCGAAAGCGGCAGCACAGCTTTTGCTTTGGGATCACTCTGGAGCGAAAGAAGTCGAAGCGCTAAAGGCCCGCCGCGAAGCCGATTTCAATTTGTGGCAAAAAGGATAAGCGATGGACCCCGAAGAACTGAATAATGCAATGGCGGCAGGAGCCGCTTCCCCCGCGCCTGACGCTTCAGCGCAGCCAGCCCCAGAAAGCGCCCCGGCCCCAGACGCAGACGGGTCTGATGGCGGCGCAGGTCAGGATGGTGGCGATAAAGGACCGCTCTCGAAGATCGAGATCGAACCTGCCGAAGAAGGCAACCATATCGTCACGCATCACCCCAAAGTGCCTGAACGTGTGAAGCACCTCGATGCAGCCAAGCCGCGCAGACATGCTGTGAAGAAGGGTGAGCTGGAAGCCCACATCAAGAAACATGCAAAGCGCCTCAAGCCGTAGGAGAGTAGATGGCAAATAATCTAGCATCCAATCCCCTTTCCATTGATACGGATCTCGCATCCTTTCAGGCAGCTCAGACCCTGACGCCCGGACAAAACTACGGCAAGCAGGTTTCTCAACTTGTACTGGTTGCAGCAGCAGCTACAGCGGCAGGTACGGTGACGATCACCGACCCTTTATCGAGCATTCAACTCGTTGCCCCTATCCCTGTCGCAGCGTCATTGGCCGCTGGCACCGTCATCGCTACGGTAACGATTCCCCCTTCTGTATGGCGAGACTTCGCTGTGACTGGTGTGACGGCGACGAATACGCGGGTTTACGTCTGGGAAAAGTAACAACCTAACTGCAACGGCGCTCGACGGAATCGCAGATGCTGCGAAACTCTCAAGCGTCGTTGTATATCCGGTAAGGAATAATGCAAAAGAAGAATCCGAACGCCGATCAAAAATCATCTTTATCTTCAGAGCAGCGTGAGATTCTCCGGCACAAATGCCTTACAGATTTGTACTTTTTGTGTAAGGAAGTCCTTGGTTACAAGGATTTTGTTCAGCACGTTCACCAGCCTATGTGCGATACCTACCTGAAGATCAGGCCGGGTATTCCGCTTCTTGAACAGTCTGACATTAAGACGCGCATGATTCTTGCCCCGCGCGGAACGTTCAAGACTACGGCACATTTAGGGCATATTGTGCAGCTCATTCTCGCCTTTCCCGATATTCGTATCCTACTTCTTACGGGCACGCAAGACCTAGCATGGCGCATGGTTGGTGAAATCAAACGGCACTTCATGTCGAATGACTATCTCAGAGAGTTGTTTCCTGAGATGTGCCCTCCGAGAGACAAGAAATGGGGAACAGATGATGCGTTCATCTGCCCCGCACGCACAAAGGTTCTCCGCGAACCCACATTATCCAGTTCGACTCTCGACTCAGTAAAGGCTGGCGTACACGTTGAAGTCATCGGTATCGACGACTCAGTGAACGAAGTAAACAGTACGACGATTACGCAGTGCCAGAAGATTGTCGATGCGTATGACTCTCTGACCTACATCCTTGAACCGGGCGGCTTCACGAACATTAACGGAACCCGCTATAAGAGCTACGACCTGTACGGAAAGTTGCTGGAAAGGTACCGCAGTCTTCTTGATCGCATCGCAAAGGCGCGGGCAGAGGATGACCACGAGGAAGAAGACGATGTGGAAGTGGTGAACTTCCAATGCACCATCCTCTCTGCATGGACACTCCTCGATCCTTCCTCCTTGGTTCGTGATGGAAATGGCGCTTACATCCTGAAGAAGTCGAGCGTATCGCTCCTGTTCCCAGAGCGTCTTAAATTCAGGGCACTCTACAAACAGTACCGAGACAACCCTTCGGCGTTTGCCTGCCAGATGCTGAATGACCCGGACCAGTCAGTAGACGATGAACGCCCATTCACAGACCACCTCATTGAGCAGCACACGGTACGCTGGGATCAACTTCCTCTGCCATCTACCACGCAGGACTTCATACTCTGGGATTTGGCAGGAGCAAATCAGGAAGGCAACCGCAACCGCGACTACTCTGTAGGCGTGGTCGGGCGCTACAGTCAGGATAAAGGTCTGTTCATCGTGGATATGGTGAGAGGCCGTTGGGACGCAGTACAAATAGCCATCCAGATCGCCCAGCTTGCCAAGAGCTACCCCAATGCTGACTTCACACGCATCGAAGACAGCACTGGCGCTAGGATGCTGGAACCCACCATCAACATGGTAGCCAGCAAAATGGGCATTAGTGTTCCATTAGTGTGGGTGAAGATTCCGCGATTTCTAGGAGCAAAGCGGTTCAGAATTGACGCGCTTGCGCAGTATTTCAGAGCTGATAAGTTGTGGCTTGCCGCATTCCTCCCTTATAGAGATCAACTCAAAACAGAATTGCTAGAAAAAACTCCAGAGCATGACGACTGCGCCGACGCAATTGCCCTTCTAGTAAAAGAGCTGGGGATCGTGGCGGCAACATCCGGTAAGGATGGGGTGCCAGAGCCGGACAAGAAGGCAATCCGTGAGCGTATGTTCCTAGCGGCTGTTTACGGGGACGACGATACATACACAATTGAGCACGCCCCGGATACCCCTGAAGAACCTAAAGTCTTCAAGGCAGGAATACTGGGGTATGGTCACTTGTGCTGACGACATCCGGTGATTAGCTATCACCGATGGGCCATCGAGAGCCTGTGGTCGCTGCTCACTTCAGCGGCCCGAATCTCAATTACCTAAAAGTGAGATAGGAATGGGTAGTGAAAGACGTTTTTACGTTTACGGATGGTTGCGTGCACAATCTTCCGATAATGGCCCCGAAGGTAGCTATTACTATATTGGAAAAGGTAGCGGTAAAAGGGCGTATAAAAAGCATGACACACCTCGTGTGCCTAAAGAACCAAGCAACATTGTGATTATTGCCGATGGTATGAGCGAGGTAGATGCCCTCCAAGCTGAGATGCTTCTGATCCACCTATATGGTCGGATAGATGTAGGAACTGGATGCCTGCGTAATATGACAGATGGTGGAGATGGGGTATCTGGTTTTAAGTGGCCGGATAGTCTACGCCAGAGTTTCAGGGAGTTCAGAAAGACAACTCCGCTATCGGATAAGCAACTTGCCCATATACGCAAAGTAAACTCCGCAAAGCGGGGAGTGCCACACTCAGAAGAGCATAGACGGAAGATTGGCGAGGCTAACCGCAGGCGCATAATCAGCGACGAGACGCGGCGTAAGATGTCGGAATCTAAGCAGGCTTTACTATCAAATCCCCTACACAGACAAAAACTGTCTGAGGCTGCAACTAAGAGTGCAAGGCGGGGCAAAGATAGCCCTGTATGGGTTGAAAACCCAAGCCGAAAGACTTTGTATATGCGCGAGTACAACAAACGCAAACGGGAACAGTCAGCTCCTCATAACAGTTAACACACGCTAAGGATTATTGCATGGCATTGCTCGAAGGTAACCCGGAGGTTTATCAGCTCGTAAAGCAGAACGAGGTTGGCCTTGGAGAAGTGCCGGAAATCTCTGCTGCGGCCAAGATTGTCGTTGGTGATTTTGCAAAAGCGGAGCAGTGGTTATCATCGAAGCAATGGGCACTCCGTTGGCGTGAATGTCAGCTCCGCTACGAACCCATCCGGCAGGTGCAGTATTGGGAAGGAACTACAGTACCCCGTTCCAGCCTGAATGTTTTCACAGTCTCTACAGTAGTCAACGCGCTCACCTCGAAGATCATCGAGGGTGTCTTTTCGGACGACCCGCCATTCAGTATCCAGCCCCGCAAAGGGACGGATATGGAGACTGCACGGGCGATTCAGGCTCTCCTACGTTACCAGATTGAAGACTGCAACCTGCGCCGTGAAATCGAAAGCGGAATCTCGGATGCTGTTCTGTTTGGAACGGCGATCTGGAAGGCAAACTGGGAAGAGAGAACTTACAAGCGCAGGACGTACAAGAGGAAGGCACCCCTCTACAGGTTAGATCCTCTTTCTCCGACAGATAATCCTCCATCCCTTCATACCGTCGATTCAGACGACATTATAGCGGTCGAAGAGGAAGTTCATATTGGCCGTCCGGTGCTTGAGCACCAAGACCTGTACCAAGTGTACGTTGACCCAAACTGCCGCGTGTCTGACATCCGTGAGGCTGGTTGGGTCATCAGCCGCATCACCCTTTCCGCAGATCAGCTAAATGACATGCGTGAGTGGGAAGGGTATGACATACCCAGCGAGAGCGAGTTGGAGGCTCTCCTGTTCCCCCCTGCCGAGCACATCGACCCGACGATGATGGACTCACTAGAGGACATAGGTAATGGCGGGTCTACCCATCAGGCGCAGCCGCGTGCCTTTGAGAGCAGCATTGACCCTCTCTCCGACGAATCCCGCTTTGAGATTCTTGAGCGCTGGGATGGTAAGAAAGTTATTGCAGTCCTCAACCGGAAGTTGGTTATCCGCGACGAGGAGAATCCTTGGGGCCGTCTGCCGTACTTCTCAGTGGGTTGGCTCCGCGTTCCCAACAGCTTCTACTCAGTTGGTGTGGGTATAACCGCAGGAGACGAGCAGGAGATTCAGCGCGGCATCATCAACAGTATGTTGGATGAGGTCGCCTACAATCTCAATCTGCCAATTCTCCGCGCAAGGGGAGAAGACGCCCCCACTCAAAATATCAGAATGAGCCTCGGTAAGTTTCTTGACGTAGAGGACGTTGAGAAATCTCTCAAGCAGATGCCGAGACTGCAAGCAGTTCCAGAGGCATACGCAGAAATCCAAGCATCGGAAGCCCGCGTTGAGGCAAGCACAGCCGCAAATGAGTTGCTGGTTCAGGGCAATATGCCCGCACAAGGTCGCACGTCGATTGGCCGAACCGCGACAGGAGCGAACCTGCTTGCTGGCGGCTCAGGCTCACGTCTTGAGTTGTTTGTAGAGCGCCTAGCCACACAGGTTCTCGTGCCAACTCTCGATATGTTCTTTGAGATGAGCAAACAGCTCATCGACATGGAACAGCTACGCGCCATCCTCGATGACGAAATGCTGCAAGCCTACGAGGGCGACCACGTTGACATCCTGAACGCTAAAGTTCATTTCGATGTTCTCGCCGCCTCCCGTATGGTGGTTCGTCAGCGTATGGCACAGGCTCTGCCGATGCTGCTGCAATCCCTGTTGACAGACCCAATGCACACCATGCTGACCCAGCAGGGTATGAAGGTTGATGTCAATGAGGCCATCAATATGTGGTTCGATGTGGTTGGATGGAAGAATAAGGCAAGCCTTATTGTTGCCATGACCCCAGAGGATCAGCAACGTGCCGCCGCGAGTAATCCTATGCTCATCAAGCAGCAGGGCGAAATGGCGAAGCAGAAGCAGGCAGGTCAGGACAAGCTATCCGCAATCGACGCAGATAACGCAGGACGCGCCTACCGCGAAGTCCAGCGCCAAGTCATCCAGCATGAGCTGGAACAGATGCAGATTCAGGGTACGGCCAATCCGAACATGATGGGCCAACCAGACAGTTAAGGTAGCCAATGCCCCGTCTATTCGATGCTTCCATAGCATTACCTGCTGACACAAAGAAACTTATAGAACGACGCCAGTCTGGTGAGAGATTGCAGGCAGTCTACAATCTCCCCGGATGGCACGACATTATCTCTATATTACAGGATGACATTGATGTAGCCGAGAAGAAGCTGAGAACGTTCAGGGATTCTGACTCTCAGCAGGCGCTAAGGCTGCTCTCCGAAATGCAGGGCAAAGCAGACGCCCTCAAACACCTGCTAGATAAGGTGAAGTCCCGCATCGCATTGATAGAGGACACAACCCTTTCGGTAAGTGCATACGACAACTATTAACCTATACTGCCCCCGCTTTTCGTATTGAAAGCGGCTAGGAGTGACTGAGTGAGTACACGATTGGATGGGCTGCGTGCCGCTGTTGAAGCGGAGTTCGCTGCTCGTAAGGCGGGAACATTTGTTGAACCCGCAGAGGAAGTTGAACCTGTTGAGCCTGAAATTACTGTAGGCACCCCTGAACCCGTTCCCAGCATTGAGGAACCCCCGGCACCGCAGGCTGTAGTTGAGGAGCCGGTACACGAGGGAGAAAAGCCTTCAGGCAAGCGCACGGTGTACATCAAGAAGATTGATCTTGGAGATGGCAACGTACAGACATTCAAGGCATCAACCAAAGATGAACTGATTGAGAAGATTTTCAACGCTCAGGTCAATGCGTCAAAGCGCATCAAGGAGCTGAAAGCTGAGAATCGCAAGATTGCGCAAAGTGTGCAGCCTGACCCGGAAACTCCCATCAAGACGTATCAGCCGCGCGACCTGTCAGATGACGAAGAGGTTGAAGTCATCAACAAGTTGCAGAGCAGCCCGAAAGAGGCGGTAGCCAAAACTATCGAGGCTCTCTTTGGCGGGTCGATTGACGAGATCCGAGCGGACATTTCATACGGGCGTCAGGCCAAGCAGCGGGAGGAAATCCTCGCTACTGGTCGTCAGTTCATGCAAGCACATCCTGAATACCCTGTCACCTCTCAGAACGAAAAGCTGATGGGCGAGTACCTCCAGAAGAACAAACTGGCATGGACTCTAAAGAATTTGGAGATTGCATACGCTGACCTTCAGGAAGCCGGATTGGTCATTCCTATCGGCAGCAATCCCCAGTCGGATGATGTTGACCCCGACACAGAAGAAGAGATTGAAGAAACACCAGCGCCCGTGACGCCAACAGCTCCGGTCGTTATCGAGTCACCTGCGCCTGCGTCAACCGCATCGGTTGAAGTGCCGCGTAGAAAAAAGGCGGTCGTGGGAGTCAGTTCCCGGCACTCTGCTGCGCACAGTGAGCCAGAACCTCCACGCGAAGCCTCTGTCGAAGACTTATTGAAGTTGTCACCTTCCGAACGTAGGCGTATTGTCATGTCGGAATTTGGTCGGCAGGCTTGAGAGTCTGAGTACCTCCCATCGCAAAATGGGAATATCTCTGAGTAATTACATTGCCTAATGCAAGTGCAGTAACCAACGCAAGCCTGTCCAACACTCAGGCTGTCTTTTATGAGGCTCAGGCGGTCGAAGCTCTCTACGCAGAACTCGCCATGCTGACCCTGACCACGCCGTCAAACCTTCCCACCCGTAAGGGCAAGACGATTCAGTTCTTCACCTACGCTCTGGGTCCGGTCACGGCTGGTGTCACTGCTGGTAACACACCTCCGACGGCTGCTGAAGGTGCCCCCGGCACCGGCATCACGCCGACCGCCCCGAACGTGCAGGCAGTTGTGGGTCAGTACGCTGACTTCATCACCTGCTCTGATCTTAACCTCGACGTTGCGATTGACGACGAACTGACGAACCTGTCCCAGCACCTCGGTTACCGTGGCGCTATGGTCATCGACACGGTGACGCAGCTCGAAATCGACGCCGCTGTGGGTATTGATACCGCTGCGAACATCATCGTTCCTGACGGTTCTGTGGCTTCGGCCTCAACCGTGCGTGCGGCTGTCGCTTCTCTGGCAGGCCGTGCCATCAAGCGCTTTGAGGACGGCTTCTATCATGGCCTGATTCACCCCTTTGTTCTGGGCGACATCCTGAACGATACGTCTAACAACGGTCTGGTGGATACCCTGAAGCGTTCGGAGAGCGGCCAGAAGCTGCTGTCTGAGGGCATGGGTCAGGGCGACGAGCGTACCGTGGTCGAGTTCGCTGGCGTGCGCTGGGTTCAGTCCCCGAACGTCCCGCTGACCTCGAACGTGCCGGTCGCTGGCAAGTCCGCGTACTCAACGTACATCACGGGTAAGG
>JAEHJW020004969.1_pt1 | contig 61728 bp, 87 predicted proteins | sample 9271431 | NCBI WGS metagenome assembly JAEHJW02 | reverse complement strand
CCCTTCAAGTATAAAAGCGTTTGATGTACTTTCATTACACACTCGTTTTGGGTTCTATCCCTAGGTGCCGCAGGTAGGCAATCCAGACAATCCTCCTGGTAGCGCATTGATACCCCCACCGCTCGTCACCTCCAACCTGATCCCAACGCCATACGCGATCGTGCCACCTTCGCCTCTGTCTCTGTCCCTACGTCTCTCGCAGCTCCTATGTAGGTTCAGGAACCTTGTGGTACCCGCGCGCGCGGGACTGTAGTGGCTTAGTCCCTAAAATCTCGCACCACGTGTCAGGCGAACCTTTGACCTGGACAAACGCTTGATCCTGACAGGGTTGCTGGTATACTGGGTCCATGGGACAACTGGATCACTGGTTCAACATCAAGTCTTTCAATGATGATCGATGGTTTGTTGGGGGCTGTATCTGCGGGTGGGGGTATCAATGCGCTACCAGGAGGATTGTCTGGATTGCCTACCTGCGGCACCTAGGGATAGAACCCAAAACGAGTGTGTAATGAAAGTACATCAAACGCTTTTATACTTGAAGGGGTCAAAATGGCATCCAAGAAGAAGCAGCAGCCACCGCCAAAGTGGGTGTGGGGTGTGACCAGGCCAGGAAAGATTTATGAGATCGTGGCCATCTGTGATACCCAAGAACGAGCTCAGAAGCTTATAGATCACTTAGATGACCCTACGCTATGTGTGGATCCTTTTAGGTATGTTGCTTCAGAGGAGGACATCGAGGGGGCACGACCTGCTGGGATGACCTACACCACCAGCGACGAGAACGACACAATCGAAAGACTGATTCGAGAGCTAACAGCTCAGGACCCGTGGCTGGCCCACAGGAGGGACAGGGTGGCACGACTGATACTAGAGCGCCTAGACTCTTTCGTGAGAGCCAAGGATCTCATGACCGAGAGGAGGGCAAGATGAAGGTGTTCTGCGGCAGTAGACAGGCGAGCGGCGTCGAGCGGGAAGGAGAGCCTGGCGAAGATCCAGACCTCGCCAATGCCGACGGCTATTGCGATAAGTGCGGAGCCGAGTTGGTCGATGAAGAGCTAATCACGGACCAGCACGATACAATCGAAAAACTGGTTCGAGAGCTAACAGTTCAGGACCCGTGGGTGGAGCACAAGATGGACAGGATCGCACGACTTATTCTAGAGGACGCTTTCGCAAGTGCAAAGAAGCGCTTGGGTGAGCCACCTAGCAAGCGCCAACCTGCGGGGATCGATGGAATATGACACCCGTCCTGCTCTGGGTAGTGATAGTGCTGATCGTGGGGTGGTGGAGTGGTTTTGCGTTTGTCGCGGGACAACTGTGGGATGACCATGACTGGCGCGAACTGAGTCTGAGCATCTTCTGGCCACTGATCATCCTGATCGGAATCCCTCTTCACTGGTGGCGGTGGGGTTCAAAACAACACCCGCGGTCTCGATCCGTTTCTTTACGATGGTGGGAACGTGGCCAGGAGATAGAGTGGTGACCAAAACCCCCACTAAGCGGAGGAGGACAAGATGAAGGTGTTGATCTGCGGTAGTAGAAACTGGAAAGACCAAGACTTGGTGGTGACGGTGCTGGAAGGGTCCTATCATGAGGCACGATCGGTAGGTGAGTCTCTGACCGTGGTGGAGGGGTGTGCTAGGGGTGCAGACACCTTTGCCCATTACTGGCGTCCAAGTGACCTCTGGGTGACCCATCAACACTACCATGCACTCTGGGAGCAGTTCGGGAGACGTGCCGGACCTATGCGCAACATTGAGATGGCCAAGACCAAGCCGGACATCGTGTATGCTTTCCACGATAACCTGGAAAAGTCCCTGGGTACGAGGCATATGGTGAAGATCTCCAAAGAAGCTGGTTTTCCAGTCGTGGTGATCAGCCATGCCTGAACAGATTCTCCGTGCGACGCAGTGGCACACCAACGGTGCTATGATGGCCGATGTGGCCAAGCTGGGTTACCTGGAAGGGAGTGTCTTAGACGCCACCTACGGGCACGGCATCTTCTGGCGGACATTCCAACCAGAAGTTCTGGTGAGCAACGATCTCACACCCACTAAAGGTGATCTGCACCACAACTTTCGATCCTTCCCTTTTTCAGATCAAATGTTCAATTGTGTGGTGTTTGACCCACCCTACAAAGTTGCTGGCACTACAGGGATGCCGGGTAGTGGGACCGACTATACAGTCTACGGCATCACCTACAAACCCAACCGAGATGTCCGAAGCCTCATAGAAGATGGGGTGAGAGAGTGCGCCCGCGTGGCCAAGACCCATCTCCTGGTAAAATGTATGGATCAGGTGGCATCCACGGACATGTGGTGGCAGACGGACCAGATCACCGAAATCGCGCGAGACTGTGGGTTTCGGAAGGTGGACAGGTTTGACCTTTTGCGCTCAGCACCACGCCCACTCGCGCGGGGTGTGACCCAACGTCACGCAGCAGCCAACTACAGCACTCTTCTAGTGTTCCGGAGGCAACGATGAGTTTTCTAAAGAAAAGTGCACCCTACACAGGGTATTTTGAATACTACCAGTACCCAAGTGGTGTTCCTCCCCAGACGGTGGGGATCCGGTGGGATGCTCTCCCTGATGGCTGGGAGGCGAAACATGTCCAGGTGACGACCTACGCACCTCTGATCCAGCACTGCACGGAGTTGGAAAAAGACGGATGGGTGCTGATAGGAGTGGTTTACAGCTCCCTATTCGAGAGCATCGCCCTGTTTGGACGCCCCCATCGAGAAGAGGAGTTATGAATACCGCTCCCCTCACGCTAATCGAGTTGGGTGAGGAGTGGCTTCGGGTCATGCGCAAGGCCTTGGGTGCGGAACTACGGTTTACATGTCATCTATGCGGAGCATCAGCTACCGAGGACCACCATCCTGGATGTGAGTTCCTTCTAATCGACACGCGTTTGGCCGAAGTGTTGGCTGCGCGCGAAAATAAATAGTTCTGACGGAGGACAAGTGACAATTCTTGAACTTGTAGTGGCGGTCTTGCTGGTCGTTGCGCTTATCGTTTTCACTCGTTGGAGCTTGCGATGACGGTTCTGGCAATCTGTATTGTGGCCACCTGTGCCCTAGGGGCGATCTGGGCCTACGCCAGCCTGTGGTGGGAGAAACGGTGAGAACCCTGAATCATTACCGCTCGAAAATAGCTTTCTGGAACACCTGGCTCGAATCCGAGCACAAACCCAACCACCAAGCCACGGCCACGAAACTCCTGGCAATGTATGAAGCCATCCTTCCAGAAGCCGAAGCCTATTGGGATCGTGTGCGCTCGATTCAGACTCCACAGGAAGAGGTGCCCTGTGAGGGTCCGGGCTGCACCAACACCTTCAAGCCGAGCGGACGCAAGAAAACCTGCTCCGACACCTGCCGAAAGGCACTTTTCGACCGGCGTAGACGCCAAACTCGACCATAGCTCTGACCAGGGAAAACATGTAACGTTTCTAGAAACCGTTTCTACCCCCGCCATACCCCTGCTACCGTTACATGAAACCCCTGGTGAAAGGCTATAAAAAATGAGGTCTGAGACATGAAGAGGATGCTAGGGGTGGAAGCACGCCACGTGCGGGTTGGGGATCAGATATCCTTCGACAGCTCACGCCGGTTTCGACCCGTGCTGGGGGTGCGCGCAAAAGGCGACAAGGTCGCTATACTGACTATAGGAGGAACGTGGGTTTTACACTCACACCGGATCGTAGTTCTACTGCGCGAGGAGGCCACTAATGGTCGTCACACAAGTTCTAGAGGACGTAACACGAGTGCCGGACGAAATCCTGGCCGAGATGTTCAACCAGGACCCAGTGGGGATAGCTGAGGCCATTTCCGGGAGATCCTCCGAACATGATAGCGACACTATCAATCTGGGCCTTTGGTTGAGAGGGATGCAGCGTGCCTCGATTGAACGTCAGCTCCGAGCCCGCAACGACACTCTGCTTCACGATACAGTGAAGCACTACATTTCTGTCATCGAGCAGGCCGGGTTTGAGAATGTGCTGAGGATTCCGTACGTGTACGATGATGTGGCCGAGACGTGCTACACGTTCTTTCACCCACAAGATGGTGCTCTGTTGGTGTTTCACACTAACGCCGGCTGGTTGGTGGATGGTGCTGGGCTTTACTACCAGTGGAAGCCAGGGGATTCCAGTTTCTACCCAGGAGGAACGGGAGCTATTCTTGGCGACCTTTGGGTGGGCCACATAGATGCTCGTGAGGGTCTGATCTTCCGAATGAGTCAACTACGCAAACATGGGACCTTTCACACCCCTTGGACCAAGGTAAATGGCTGGCCCCATTTGTCACCTTGGATCGTGCACCCTGGGGATGGCAAGCCCGACAATCTGACAGACTTTGAGATTTTGGTCGAGAAGCGGCTGTCATTGCTTCCAAACCACGTCCAAAGAGCCATTGGGCTCTGACCAGGAGTTTTCTTGAAAAGGAAATACACCAGTGATATACTGGAAATAAGGGGGGAAGGTTGTGCCCACGATTGCGACAACACCTCTCTGTACATGCGGCCACCATCGTCTGGATGACCACCGACCCCTCCCGGAGTGTGGATGCAAAATCTGTCCAGTTGGCAGATGCACAAAGTTCGGAACCTATCTTCGCCGCCGAAAGGATGGAACCTTTTTTGAGTGCTCGCGAAGTGACTGGAACCAGCATCCAGAGTTCGTCGGTGGGGAACGCATTACTCATGGAGCCACCTCCCCCAAAAGGGTGGCGGTCAGAGCCCAGCAGATTTTGGAGGCTTTGACCGAACGCATCCCCCTGATCAGTGAACTAACACGGGATCAGGTTGAACGCTACTGTGAAGTGCGCGCCAAGGAAAGTTTGTACGGTGAATACATCGATTCGGTCCTACTGGGTGAAAACACAGTGGGTGGATTGGTGGGGGTGGGTGCCGTTCCCGACACCGTTATCCAATCTTACATACGACTTGCGACCCTGGGCCAGAAAATCGCCCAGGACCTCGGGATGGACCCAACCGGGTTTGCTAAACTAGCCAAAGACTTCGGCTGGGCCAAGCGCCTCCACACAACACGCCTGGAAGAGATCCGGTCCAGAGGTGCGGCGCTTCGCCGGGGAAAAAACCCGCTATAATGGGTATGGGTCCTCTAGCGCAAGGGGGCCAGCTCAGAGCCACCGAATGGGGCTGATGAGATCGGTTGGGACTTTTCAGAGGAGTCCGCGAGCCGAAAACTCCTCCGCGTTGCGGAGTGTGTTCCTCTGCGATTACGTGCAGAGTTGGGTTGGGATTACGGATTACCGGAATCCGCGAACCCATTTACATAGGACCTCCCGAGGCCAGGGAGTGGGTTGGGATCGTGTAGGGGTCCGCGAACCCATTTGTAGTACCTCCACGGCGACGGCCACGGAGTGGGTGTGGGATCATATAGAGATCCGCGAACTCATTGCGCATAGAACACTTGTGGTCCCGTCCGGGCGGCACGTGCGTTCGGACGGGCACAAGTGAATCGACGCGGGGTGGAGCAGGAGTTAGCTCGCCTGGCCCATAACCAGGAGGTCGCCGGTGCAAATCCGGCCCCCGCTACGCCTAAAGGGCAACCCGTCCCAACGAGATGGGCCGTGGGCAGCAGCCAGGGCACGCTGCTTCAAGATAACTACCCGGTGGCCGGTGTAGCTCAGATGAAGAGCACCGCTTTGCGGATGACGGAGTGTCAGAATCTCCCATCGGCGCTACAAAGGAGCAGGTCCAGCGTGAGTAGGCGGCTCGTTTGCCAAGCCATTTCCCTGCGCGAAGCCAAAGAGTATGTGGCCCTGCATCATCGCCACCATCGGCCTCCAGTTGGCCACAAGTTCTCCCTGGGTGTGTACACCACAGACGGGCGGCTGTGTGGTGTTGGAATCATCGGTAGACCTGTGGCCAGGTTGCTAGATGACGGCACCACGTTGGAAGTAACGCGCACTGCCACCGATGGTACTCGCAACGCCAATAGTTGTCTTTATGGAGCGGCTCGACGCGAAGCCGCTCAGCGTGGGTATCGTAAGCTGATTACCTACACTATGAACTTTGAGTCTGGGGCATCTCTTCGAGGTGCTGGATAGACGTTGGAAGCAACGCTCAAGCCCCGTCGGGGATGGTCGTGTCCATCTCGACCGCGCAACAGTTGGGGCGTTGACCACATCGGCCGCTTACGCTGGGCGATCAATCTGACGCCTCCTGACTAAAGATCGTGCCGTTGTCACGAGCACATCCCGGTCTGCGACCATCCGGGATAACAAAGGGTCGCCCTATCGTAAACTATGACCGCTAGGTACACCAAGCAGAGGCCGCTCTTCCGCCGAGTTGGATCCGGATACCAAGGAGGAGCTTGACCGGGGCGCGTGGGCGTATAGTTCAACGGAAGAACGCCAGTTTTACACGCTAGCAATGAGGGTTCGACTCCTTCTACGCCCACGCGTGCATCCTATTTTCTGAGGTAGCCAATGAGCGATGCAGCCCTGGACATCCTGTGGGGCCTGGTGTTAGGGAATGGCAAAGCTTGGGGTGAGGTGGCTATTGAGCAGCAGAAAGCTGATGCCCTAGCCATTTTTGCTGAGGAACGCCCTCACTTACACTTCATCACGCGTCCTCGCGGGGGGTCGAAACCGTTAGCGTTAGATACCCCTATCCCCACTCCTGGTGGGTGGACGACGATGGGTGACATCAAGTGTGGCGATCAGATCTTTGACGATGGTGGTCACATCACCCGAGTGGTCAAGGTGGGTGAAATCCTTCTGGGAGAACCCTGCTATCGGGTGACCCTGGCGGATGGATCATGGTTGGTTGCATCCGGCAACCATGAGTGGGTAGTCCAGGATCGGCAGATCAAGGCCAACCGGGGACGCGATTTCACTGTAACCGTCACTACGGAAGAAATGAAGGAACGCCTTCATTATGGTTCAAGGGGCGATCTGCGGTGGGGTATTCCTGTAGCGAAGCCTTTTGATTTACCCCAGGCCGACTTGCCGATTCCTCCATATGTGCTGGGCGCATGGTTGGGAGATGGCAACTCAGAGAGTTCTCGAATCACGGTCGGGGACGAAGATCATCCAGAAATGGCAGATCTTTTCGGGGCGTTAGGATTTCCATTTGTCTCCGCGCCTCTCCGCAAGCCCGATGCTAGGTGTGCCACTTGGCGATTCGGAAATCCATTGGGGTTACGATCCAACGGCCGCGGACCATCTCGATATGATGCCCAGGTTAGCCTCAGGCGTTTGGGTGTTCTGAAAAATAAGCACATTCCCCAGGCTTATCTCCGAGCGTCATACGAACAAAGACTCGCCTTGTTGCGTGGTTTGATGGACACTGATGGTCACCAATCCCATTCGCTGTCCTACTTCACTTCCACTTCTAAGCAGTTGGCAGATGATGTGGTCGAGCTGGTTATATCGCTGGGGTGGAAAGCTTGGCTGAGTACATCGCCCGCGCAGTTATACGGCAAAGATTGTGGTATCGCCTACCGAGTAGGATTTCGAGCTAGCGATTGTCCTTTCGCCCTGTCGCGGAAGGCTGCCAAGTGGACCAATCTGGGGGCACAGGCGTCCAGAAGCCAAAACCGCACCGTGGTGGCTGTCGAAAGGGTCGATAGTGTACCCGTTCGTTGCATTGGAGTAGATTCGCCCTCACACCTGTATTTAGCAGGTAAGGCCGCGATTCCAACGCACAACACCACCGATATCGCCGGAATGGCGATTGCGTGGCTCATAGCCGACGCCGGCCCCATGTCGCGGGGCTACGTTGTGGCCAGCAACTCCGAACAGGCAGCACACGTGATTGATGCTGCAGCCGCCTTTCGGGCTCGCACTCCCGAGTTGGATGGCATTATCACCGTTGAGAATGAAAAAATCATCGTTGAGAATGGTTCCTGGATTCGGGTCCTCTCACTGTCGGACTCAGGGGCGTGGGGACTACGTGAGGCTAGATTCCTGATCGCTGACGAGTTTTGCCAATGGCCTGAGACGCGGGCGGCAAAGCGAGTCTACGAGGCAATCCGGTCTACGGTTCAGAAAGAGACTGGATGCCGGCTGTGCATTCTTTCCTCTTCTGGTGAACCCCCACACTGGTCACGGGCAACCTACGATGAGGCCCTGCGAGAGCAGCGCATGGCGCTGGAACAGGGTCGTCCTGCTATGTGGCGGGTATCAGATATGCCCGGACCTGTTCCGTGGCAAGACCCTGACGAAATCGAACAGCTTCGCAACGAGCTCTCGCCCAGCGCCTATGACCGTTTGGTACTCAACATCTGGTCCCAGGACGAGGACAGAGCGATTGCCGAAGAGGACTTCGACATTGCGGCCCAGAAACGATTTCGGGTGGTTCACAAGGTCCCAACCGGCCTTCGGGGGTATGGGCTCAACCTGCGAGATCCCGTTCCGGGTGAAAAATACCTGATGACGGTAGACATCGGTATTTATCGAGATGCGACTGCCATCTGTATTGCCCACAAGGAACCTCTTGACCCAGCACAGCCCAAGGGCCTCCAACGGGTAGTCGTGGATCATCTGGAAAGGTGGTCCGGGTCACGTAAGCGTCCAATCCAGCTACAGGATGTCGAGGATTGGATCATGGCCTACTCACAGCGATATAACCGTTGCAAGGTTGTGTGTGACCCTGATCAGTTCATCGGGAACATTCAGAGTCTCAACCGACGGGGTGTGAGGGCAGTGGCATTCACATTCTCTTCCACCTCGGTTGGTCAGATTGCTACCGCGTTGGTGCAGGCGTTCAGGAATCGACAGATCTGGGTTCCTGACTACAAGGGCCTACGGGATGAGCTGATCCGGGTTCGGTTACGTGAAACCGCACCGGGCGTGACGAGGCTCACTCACGACAAGCTCAAGGGTCATGACGACCAAGCTGTAGTGATCGCTCTCGCTTGTCATGAACTGCTGGGCAAGTTCGGTTTTGGTACGAGCTTCCGAACGTTTATGCAACGGGACCTGGAACAAAGAGAAGCCATCGTCAAGACACCCGACAGTCAGTATTTTCAAGCCGTCATGCGACACCAAGAGCAGGTTCGCAGCCTGAGAAGTGGTGTAGCTGACACCCGAAAAGCAAACCTGGATAAGTGTGTTCACAGAATACGCCCTAGTGAGGTGCGATGTTTGATGTGTGGACAGATTCCGGGATAGCGTCTTAGGAGGCGCACAAGGGTGGCACCCAAGAATAAGCGCCCCAAGAAACTTGAGACAAAGGACTTCATCCTCAAAAGCGCCATCAGCGTCCTGCAGCAAGAGGGCACACAACGTGCCATGCTGGATCGGGCTGTAAAGGGCAACAAGAAGCGTGCCCGCGTTGAAGAGGTGATGAAGGCCATCCAAAGTGGTTCCACCTTCAAGGCTCCCGGAACGCAAGCCAGCCGCTATGCGGCTATGCGTCCTGTTGCTGTCAATCGTGTAGCTGAACAGGCCGCTCGCAGTCTTGGGCCGTCAAGCTCGATTACGCCACTTGATATCGAACTGGCTATGCGTCGCCAGGGGATTGATTGGCTACAGCCCTTCGCTCCTGGTTCTCCGCTGACCCCGTACTACGGGTACAACCGGATGCCGCGTATGCGGGACTACATGCCTGGTTACAACGTCTCCACCGAGACGCGCCAGACACGCATCCCGTATCGCACTCTCAAGCAACTGTATGACAGCTACGACGTTGCTAGCATTTGCACGCGTCACGCACTGCAATCTCTTCGGTCCATGCGCCCCATTTACGAGGCGTTGCCGACATGCGAGAAGAACCCAACCGCTGAGTTGCGGGAAGTTCGGCGCCGGTTGCGCAAGCCTGATGGCATTCGGCCCATGGCCCAGTGGCTTTTCCAGCACGGCATGGACGTGTGGCGCTACGACGCTGGCATGATCTATCGTGAGCGTGATCGGGCTGGAAATGTCAAGGCTCTCCGTGTGCCTGATGGCACCCTCTTCGCTCCGATGTTGGAATACTATGGCGATGTCCCCAGTGGAGATGCACCCGCTTATATGCAGTTTATCGAGGGTATCCCTTGGGACTGGTTGCGCCGTACAGATGTAATCTACACACCATTCTGGCCCCAGTCTACATCACCCTACGGTACGCCACCACTGGAAACCGTGCTGATCAACGCCAACACGGATATGCGTTTGCAGCTGTACTTTTTGCAGTTTTTCACTAGTGGCCAGGTACCAGAGGCGTTTGCGATCGCTCCCGAGGATCAGTCCGACCCGACATCCTTGGGTGAGTGGCAAGAAGCTTACAACACCTGGACGCAGGGTGACCAAAGAGAGCGCTGGGGATTGCGGTGGCTTCCGAGCGGCACGACGATCGTACCATACAAGCCCCAGGAGTTCACACCCGACGTTGCCGAATACGCAATGCGACGTACGGTAGCTGCTTTTGGGATGGTGCCTCACGATCTTGGGTTTACCGACGACGTGAACCGCGCAACGGGCGATACCCAAATGGATGTGCAGTTTAGAATCGCCACACTGCCGCTTGTTGGGTACTACGAGGACATTCTGAACCCGGTTATTCAGACAACATGGGGCTTTCCGGTTGAAATCAAGTTCGACACTGGTCGGGAACGCGAAGATCGACTCATCGAGGCTAGAGTCCACCAGATCTATGTCTCGATTGGTGCAGAAAGCCCCACAGAGGTGCGATCCTCCGTGTTGGGGAAGCCCACCAACCCAGAACTCATCATTCCTCGGTTCTTCGACTCTGCACGACGGGGCCCCATTCCTGCCGAATACCTTATCGCTACGGCAGGAGAGATTGACTCTCGGACTGGTTTGCCGCTCCCTGGATCGGTCAAGGCGCGTCCGTACATTCCGACAGGCCAAACGCTTGCCACAAGCGGGGAAACACCTCCTCAAGCTCAGCCGGTGGAGCGCAACGTCCCAAAAGGCCCAGCCCGGCCACCGGGCCAAGCCGACAGCAACAGCGCCGGAGCAATCGAGCGCAGCAGCGCGCCCAGCAAAGGACCCAATCCCGGAGGCAGCGGAACCAGAAACCCAGTCCTGGGTGAGTCTAATCCGCATACGCCCTCAAGTCCTGGCTACGGCAATGCAGCGCTAGAGGCCCGCAGTCCAGCCGCTCGACGGGTGGCTCAACCCAACTGGACACAGACCAATACTAAGAAGCGCAAGCCTTATGGTGCGGCCCTGAAGAGCGAACCGGAGGCGGCGGGCATTCTTGTTGTCGCGTCTGATACGGGGCGTTGTTTGTTGGTTCAACGAGCCGAGGACAACCATAACGAGCAGGCTGCCGGTCGCTTTGAGGTCCCTGGGGGTCATCTGGATGACGGTGAGAATGCCTGGACTGCGGCCCAACGGGAGTGGGAAGAGGAAGTTGGCTGCCGACTCCCAGCCCATGGTCGCCAAGTGGGTCAGTGGACTGACAATGGCGGCAAGTATCTTGGGTTCATCTACCATGTCCCCACGGAGACATCGGTTCAGCCAGCCGTACAGCGGGGAGAAGTCGAGAACGCAGTCTGGTTCCGACCCGAGGATTTAGCAGACAACCCAATCTTGAGAGAGGAACTCCAAGATCAGCACTTGGATGACCTTGCCAAGAAGGACCTACAAAGGTGGCGGGCACAGTCTCGCAGGCGTGTGAGCCAGGGCCTTGCACCTAGGCTGTTTGCCAACTCGGCCATTCCGAATCATATATCTGATCTCATCTGGGCTAACCTGGAAGGGGCTAGCACCAGAGAAGGTGTGGACGGAGCGTTTGCCAAAGCTACGGGGCTCGCACAACCCCCGGCTCTCGGTACATTCCACCGGCGAGCAACAGCTATTGTCAAACAATACACGCCACAGATCCAGCAGGCCGTTTTACAGACGTTTCCTCCTGCCGCTGTAACTTCGGCCCTATCTGTAGCCATCGGCGGCGCTCCGTCCATTATCGCTGCAGGAGGTGCTGCGGCTGGGGCTGCAGCTGGAAGCGCTGTAGCCATGGCTGGGGCCGCTGCGGCTGTGGCGATTCTCAAATCCGCCGTATCAGCCGCAGCTCTGGGCGCGATCGTGCTTGCTCTTTACCGAGCATCCTACCATGAGGGCGCCCAAGAGGCAGCCAAGGTCACGGGGGGTGGTTTGCCCCCCACGATGACCACATACCAAGAGCACCCATCAGGCGGTTTGGCTGAGGTGCTGGCGCAAGCTGGTCACACGATCCAGGGTATCAACCATACGACGATCAATCGTATTGGTGACATCATTCATGCTGGGATTCAGAATCAAACCCCAACCAGTGATATTGCCCAGCAGATCAACGAGTTTCTGCAGACACCCCGCAGAGCTCAGGAGATTGCCGAAACTGAGTACGCTCGCGCGTGGTATGCGGCCGTCCTAGAGGTTTACAATCAGAACGGTGTCAGCCAACTGGAATGGATCAACCAGCCAGGGGCTTGTGCTCCGTGTATGGAGAATGTGGCAGCATCCCCACAGCCAGCTCGTAACCCGAAATGGCCATCTGGGCCGATTCCGGTTCACCCGTGGACACGATGTGCTGTGATTCCGTATCGAGGAAAGCGATGAGCACAAAGCCGATCATTTGCGTTGACTTGGATGGCACCATCACGGGAGATCCGGCCTTTTACCGAGGTGAGTTACGTGGCTTGATGAGTCACGGCTATACAGTTCGCATCTTGACTGGCAACCCGTCACCAGCCCACACTTTGCAAGAGTTTGATATGCACCAAGGGCGTGAGTACAACCAGATCGTCACTGTTCCTCGAAAGCGTATCGCCACTTTCAAAGTGGCTTACATGGAACAGGTGGGTGCGCGTCACCTGATCGACAACCGATTCAAAACGATCAAAAAAGTCCAAAAAGCGGGGTTTGTTGGCCACTGGCGAGCAGACCCAGAAAACAGGAGGTAATCATGAGCACCCCTACTCCCATCCCGGTACCCCCCGTTCATTCTGCCACACCTGGAACGTGGCAGGCGTGGTTGACGGCGGCACTTGGACTTGCGGTGGGTGTCATCGACCTGTTCCACCCAGGCTGGACGCAGCCGACCGTTGTTACGGCACTCGTGCCGACCGCCTCCTTCCTGGCTGCGGCTGCGGTGTCCATCTTTGACTTCGTGACCAAGCGGAAGGTGGCTTTGGTGAAAACTGGGGCTGCGTAAATGTCCACCTTTTTCTCTCTCACCGAAACCGCCGTCTCCACGGGCGGTGTCAAGGGGTTCAACGTATCCAAGGTGGATACGATTGCCGTTGGAGTGACGGTGGTTGCAGCGTCAGGGACGAGTCCTAAGCTCACAGTGTTTGTGGAAATGTTGGGCGCCGATGGCAACTGGTACCAGTTGTGGACGGCCACACTGACCGCCGCTGGTTCAAAGTTCACCACCATTGGTCCTGGGGCGGCCACGGCGGGGCTGGCCATGGGCACACTCCGATTTCGATGGGCTATTAGTGGCACCACCCCGTCATTCACCTTCACAGCATTCTGTCAGGGACGAGAAACCTGATTCGGGACAAGGAAAACTAACCAATGACGACCACAAACGCCACTGCACTGCAGAACTTCACTAAGAACTTTCGTGGTTCCACCCCCAAACTTGCAGGGGTCAACACGGCGGAGTTTGGTGCCAATGTCATCACAAGTCCCGGCATTGTTCTGGGCACCGCCACCCAGCTTTCAGATGAGACGCGCGATTACACCGTGTATCTGGAAGTGGGTACCGCAGGAACCACAAGTGTGATCAAGGTTGGGCCTACGGCCACAGTTCAGTATACGGTGTCCAGCGCTGGAGCCGCCACGGCTGGGCAAGTCTTTACGGTCCATCTTCCCGCTGGTTGGTATATCAAGTGGACGGCTACGACCGCCACGATTGCCCACCAGGTTGCCATTTCAGCGTAACACATACCCTCAGAAGGAGGAAAACTCATGACGGCACCCCTTTGGACGATGACAGTGAGAACTGATGATCACGGTCATCGCACGGAGACTCCATTGACGCCTCAGCAGATTGTCCTGGCCGCAGGCTGTATTGCTGGATTCCTGGCCTATGGCAAGTACGACCGCCCACTGGTGAGTGATGGAGTTGGGCACACACTCACGACATCCACGGTGCTTGGCGCCGTCGAGGCTGCCGTTGGTCGATTGCTCAACGCTGCGGACCACGCTGGGACGCCCATCACGACAGCAACCATCACCGCCAACACACAGGTCTACGCGATTGCCCGAAAGCTCGGTACACCTCAGTGGGCGTAATCTCTCCGAGAGGTTGACCAACAATGTGCGTGAGCTGCGGTTGCGCTGAGATCCACGAGAGGCACACTCCGGCCGATATTACGATCGAGGATCTTCAAGCGGCAGCCAAAGCTGCCAACACCACGATCGCAACCGTGGCTCACAACATTGAAAGTTGTGTCATGCATCAGTTTACCAAAGCTGATGTGCCTGACGTTGCTTTTGAAGTGTTCAAGTCAACGGAGGAAGCTCGATACACGCTGGGTGTGGCCTATCCAGCGAACCGACCCGATGTCTCGGTGGCCCAAGATGGCCATATTGACGTTGTGAGTCCAGCCGTTCTGGAACGTGCAGCCTGGGGCTTCATGAGAAACGGTGGAGCGATAGGCATGGATCACGCCAAGGGCACTGCCGGCCGTGGCGCTGTGGTAGAAAGCTACATTTATCGCGGGCCGGACTGGAAACAGCCGAATGGCTATGTTGTCAAAAACGGAGACTGGCTCCTTGGTGTGATTTGGGACGACGATAGCTGGCGTGACATCAAGGCAGGCAACAAGCGCGGCTTCTCACCCCAGGGGGCGGCTAAGCGTCGGATTCCAAGTCCTGAAACGCTGGCCTCTCTGCGTAAGCCAACGAGACACCTAGGATAAACCATGGATCTGACTGAGTTCATTGAACTGACACCCACAAGGGTTGATGCTGTTGCATCGCCAGCCAACGGCATCAGCTTCTTACTGCTCAAATCTCTCTCACAAACTGAGGCCGAGGATGAGCAGGAAGATGAAGAGGATGCCAGCACTGCAGCGAAGTTTTTGGCTGGATACTGCACAGATGCCGAGTGCGATGTGTGTAAGGCGCGTTTTGATGTCCTTTCCGATGAGGATATCGTCAAGGCGAAGTTGACGAGCAAAAAGCGCAAGGCCCTTCCCGACTCGGCTTTTGTTTTCCCCAAGGAGCGTAAGTACCCTATCCAAGACAAGAGCCATGCCCGTAATGCGTTGGCTCGTGTTTCCCAGTTTGGTACTTCGCAGGAAAAGGCCAAGGTGCGTGCCGCAGTGCACCGCAAGTACCCCACAATCAAGGCCAGCAAAGAAGTGACACCTAACACCACAAAAGATTCAGAGGTGTGGGCACACCTTCAGGATGCTGAAGATGCGGTAAGAGAGGCACAAATGGATCAGAAAGCCGATAACGCGGCCAAAGATACGGCCCCTAACAAGGCGGTACCCAAAGGGGAGGCTTTGAGCCAGACCGAAGAGGTGGATGATGATTGTCCCCCCGGTCCTGGTGGAGCTCAAGATGGGGGCACGCCTGCTCGGCCAGCCGCTACATCTTCCTCTCAGTCACGTACGACAGGAGAAGGCGACACCGCTCCGAACAAGGCAGTCCCACGTGGCGAGGCCGAGTCGCAGACCCGCATTGAAAGTCGCAAAGCCGCTGCTGAGGCGGCAAGCAAACTGATCTCAACTGCTTCGGCCGTTTTTGGCCTAAGCCACGACGAGAAAAGGGCGGCGAGAGCCGTTGATGACCTGACTCGCTCTCTAACTAAGAGCGGGTTGCTTCCCCCTCCCAACAAGGAGATCACAATGACCAAGGACGAGCTTTTCAACCTCCTTGACGAGCGCGACAGGGCTCGTCGCAAGGCTGTTGCGAAGAAGGCCAAGAAGGCACGGGCAGAAAAGAGAGCCAAGAGGGCACGGGTGGCCAAGCTTGCAGCCAAAGCTGCCGCTGAGGCGGAAACTCCGCAGATAGACCCGGTTGTCAAGAATGCTCTGGACGACGTGCGAGCACAGTTGCTCAGAATCGAAGGCTCGGTTGCGGGACAATCGACCCCTCTTCCCTATCTCAATGGCGCCACCGTGGCGACTCAGCGGGGTCAGGGAAACCCAGTAGGGGACGGCGACGCTTTCAAGGGCTTGCGTGATCGGATTGCGGCAACGCAGACAGACCGTGAGCGCCATCGCTTGGAAGGCGAGCTGTTGAGGGCCATGGCTATCGCATCCGAGAGAAATCGCCAGGGTACCAACCCCGGACCACAGCCGGGCGGCACGCCGGTTGTTCTGCCGGGCTAACAGCCCTCTAATCCAAAGGAGATTTTCCCATGTCTTGGGGTTCCGATGCGTTGGGCGTAACTGAAGATACGTTCGACATGATCAAAGCCGCGACCTCTGGTATCAATACCAGCACCGGAGTCGCCGGCATCCACATGAGTGACCTGGTTAGCTTGGTCCCGGTGGACACCCCGTTCTTCAACTCCACCCCCCGGCATCCTGCACCTGTTGGTGCGTTGTTTGCTGTGTGGCAGGCGTTGCTGAACGTGAACTCAACACAGCCCAATGGTGGCATCCAGAAGCAGCAGGCTGCCCCATTGATCGAGATTGAGAACCAGTACCTCTACTCCAACTACGCTGTGGTTGGTGCTGGCGGTACGGTGTCCTGGGACGCGCTTGCTCAGGGGCAGAACTACGCAACAGTCTTGGCTGTTGACACCCTGCAGGCAGTCAACCAGCAACTCATCTTCTTGGACCGACACCAGCTCAACGGTCAGTCGTTCAAGACCTGCGCGACGGTTCCCACCCCCGCGCTCACCAAGCACCCGTCGGGTGGCTCGATTGCAACCACAATCACCGTAAAGGTGAAGGTGGCGATTCGATCCGGTCTGAACTATTACTACGGCGGCTCGTCCTTGCCAGGGACGGTAGCCACAGTCAAGACCAGCGCAGCCACATCGTCCGTGACCGCCAAGGTGACAGCCGTCAAGACGGCTGCTGCCTACGACTGGTTTGTGTCCTTCACAACTGGGACAGTGTACTACTACTACACTACGACCCCCTGGAACGTTGTGACCATCACCAAGAAGATCACGGCGGCTCAGACGATTCCCACCACATACGCTGGGTTGTACAAGGCGGGTGGGGCTGGTCCTGCAGTTCCTACGGGCACACGAGCCACATTCCAGAGCTACTGGCAGAATGGTCTTGTTTCTTCCATCCTGGGCGACTTTTCAGCGTCCCCAGACCAGTTGGGAGTTAGCGGGCAGGTTGCCAACCTGGTTGCTCCGGGAACAGGCACGGCGCAGGGTTCGTATTACTCGTCTTTGACAGGTGGCGCACTGACCGTAAGTGGTGCCGCTATCACACAGATTGACGAGATGAACCGTCGGATTTACGACAAGTATCAGCTGACCCCCACGCGAATGCTGATGGGATCTCAGTCGATCAATGACGTTGCCGACGCCCTCTTGGACAACCCACAGGCCGTTACGTGGCTGGTGCCGACGGACGCTCAGGGAAGAGCCCGCATGGTCGCTGGTGGCGCTGTTGCCGTGTACTTGAACAAGACCGTCAACGGTAGGCCCATCACGATCGAGCTGCAGCCGAACCTGCCGCCCGGCAAGATCGTCTCGGTTGTGGACGAGGTGCCCTTCCCTGGTGCCAACATCACCACGGTGCTCTCTGTTGAGACGCTGTACGACTTCTTCCGCTTCGACTACGGTGCGAACCGAGTGCTGACAACAACCACCAACTCTGGTGGCGGCCCTCGGTACGACTTTGAAGTTCGGACGAGCCAGGCGTTCATCAACAAGGCCAGCCCCGTGTTTGGGGTGCTGGACAACATCGCTCCCGGTCTTTCGTAAGGGAGCTTCATCTTGGAGGTGCGAGGAGGGGGTGTGGCTCCCACCTCTTCCTCGCCTTCCAAGCCCAAGTCTAAAGGAGTCTAAAACATGGGTGTTCTTTTGAAGAGTTATCGTCAGCACACACGACGTGTGCGCAATCCTCTGAGTGGGCGGTGGGATGCCGAGCCACAGTTGATTCCATCGGGTGCCGATGAGATTAGCTTCCAGAACAAGACCTACTATGCCGACACAGACGGTTGGTTCAATGTTCCATCTGAGGTAGCGGACTTTCTGACCCGAGGTGCCTATCCGGGAGGCGAGCGATTTCTTACCCGGTGGGAAGCCCAAGAGCGGGTGCGCCTTGGCAATGTTGCAGATGCGATCGAAGAGGAACCTAAACCAATCAAGAGGGCGGCTAAGAAAGCCGCATAGGAGGGAGCGTGCCAGCTCCGCATCTTCCGACCGCCTTTGCCACACCTATCGTCAATCCGGCGATTGGGAGTGTGGGTGCTCCCCCTATTCCCTATATCTCCATCAGTGAGTTTTCTTTTGCTCCAACGGGATTAGGAAGGCTCGGGCTGGCACGCACACCATCTAAAAATCCCCAAACGTTGGCCGACACCATCCGCCGTGCCTCCGTTTGGGCGGATACGATCGTATTTGGTACCGACCCTTCAGCACAGGGCGTCAGTCTTGCTGCATCCTTTACGGTGCAGAGCGGGTGGGTCAAAGCCAACGCAGGTGAAATCCGGCTGCTGTGCAACTACAAGCCCATCATTGAGGTGGTCGGCGTCACACTGGGCTCGGGGCCAGCCCATCTGACGCCGCTTGTATCCACAATCCGCAATACAATCGTCATCCAAACGCGGACGATCACCGTTCCCTTCAATGGGGCCATTTACCGGAGCGGCGATCTGCCTAGTTGGGGTCCCATTGGTAATATTCGCGGCCGGGTCTACGCTGTCTGGTCGTATGTCAATGGTTACCCTCACACCAAGCTGCTCACAAATGTAGCCGCTGGTGCTACGTCGTGTAAGGTGAGTAGCACGGACGGAGCAGGAGGCTTGTGGGGAGTGTATAAAGCTACAGGCGCATTCCTGGGTTCACAGTTGCGCGTGGTGGATCAAGCCAACACCGAGAATGTCTTTGTGACCGGCGTCACCAAGACAAGCACATCGGTCACCACTCTCACCACCTCACCATTTCGTAATGCCCATACAATCCCCGGTGATCCTGATTTCATCCCGGTGACCGCCATCCCTGAGGATGTGCATGAGGCCGTAATCTCATTCACCTCCATGCTGATCAAACTCCGGGGCACGATTGCTCAGGAGATGCCTGCATCCCCGACGCTTACTCCATCTGATCGACAGGTATTCGCGCAGGCCGGAGCCCTTGAGGACTATGAAATCGGGCTGCGGTTGATCAAGCGGTACCGCGTGGTTGCCACGAAGAGTCTGGTATGAGCCGGAAAGCTGTGCGTCTGGCTATCCAGACATACCTTCAAAACTACGGATTGACATACGTCGGCACCGTATATCCAGCACGCCCCATCATCGTCACAGAGGACGCATACTACCAGACGATGCAGGGTCAGGCTATCCAGGCTTCTCAAGCCGGCTCTGCGGCAGTCTTGGTGATCAACTTTTCACAGGATGACCGCACCCGCGAGGCGGACGCTGGACGAGGTGCTGTACAGGACAAGGTGGTCCACCAAACCGTCATCGAGGTCTGGTTCGCATCACCCGTTCCCACACCTGTCAATGTCACGCAACAGATCACTGACCCGGCTGTACAGGCTCAGCTTGATTACGACGATGTGATCGAAAGCATCTTTGTGGCTATACGGCGCAACGCCACCCCTGGCGGGGGAAAGATCGTATGGTCGTTCGGCGAGTTCACAGCTGGCATTTCACATCAACAACTATTGCCTATCACCGCAGCCCAAGGCATGGCCATCACCATTCATGGAATCATTACGGTGGAGGCGTGGGAGTGGATAGCGGGAATCGGAGTTTAGATGTCCACAGAATCAATCGGAGAAATACTACCAGTGGCCCCAGTTGAAGAGAAGCCTGTGATTGTTCCACGCAACGGTTTCTACAATACTGGTGAAGAGGCCCGAGATTGGCCCGACATCAAAAATCCCGCCACTGGCACCACGCTTGTCCTGCAACCCAACGAAGAAGTCTATGACCTCGTGGTGCCCGAGGGGTTCAACTGTTGCTACCTGCGTCCCCTAACTGAGAAGAAGGGTAAATAATGCCCGTTCCCACTTACCCTTACGCCTACAGCTCGTCGCAAACCCAGATTGGGTTAGCTCTTGAGACGACCCACGGCACCTACGCCACACCCACCCTCTTCATCCCCACCAAGTCTCCCAACTACAAGCCTGACCAAATCATGATTCCTGACGAAACCCTGCAGGGATCAATGGTCAAGCTGTACAACCTGGTGCGGGGTCTGCGGTATGACACTGAAAAGTGGACCTCTTTTCCTTACCTGACAAGCTTTCCGGCCATCATCCGAGGCCAGTTGGGGAGTGCCGACACCAAGACGACCGCGGGCACCGCAACGGCCCTGGCCACAGCGGCAGCGGTGGGTGCAACCACAATCAAAGTCAAAGTGGCTGTAGCCGCTGGCTCCTACATTGTGATCGCCAAAACAACCTCCACGGTCGAGACGCATTATGTGGTGTCAGTCTCCACAACCACATTGAAGCTCAAGCTTCTCACCCCGCTGATCTATGCTCACGCGGCCACAACGGCCGTCACCCCCCTGACGGACCACAAGTTCAGTCTGCTCAATAACTCTGGGTATGGCAACCAGCCACCTTCATATTCCATTACGGACTATGATGGCGAACGTACGCGCAATCTCGTGTCCGCACAACAGAACAAGCTCACCATCAAGGGCAATCCGACGGGCCTTGTGACATACGATGTCACATTCCTCACCAATGCCGCCACCACACACTCAGGCACAGTAACGTGGAGTTGGACGCGCTCAGTGCCTCCTCCCGCGTGGACCAGCGTCATCTTGATTACAACAACGGTCGTGACACGTTACCAAGACTGGACGTTGGACTTCTCCCGAACAACGAAGCCCATCCCGGCTCTGACGGGCGACTCGTCATACCTTCTGTATTTCGCAGATGCACTCACCGTCAAGGGTAAGCTGAACGTGCTGGAAGCCTCTGGATCGCCTCAGTTGACCGCCTATGAGGCCGGCACCGTGATGAAGTTTGACATCATGCTTTTCGATTACCAAACCGGCAATGCCTTCCGCTTCCACTCCAAGAAGGCGGTGTTCAAGACCACCGGGGGCATCAACCGATCCAAGCCGGAAGTCACGGTCACACTCACAATCACATTCCTTCCCACGGCAACAACAGCCACCACAGGCGGCGTGAGCCCCTGCACCGTCACTATTGCCAACACCACGACCACTAGCTACTAAACAACCAAAGGAGCCAACATGCGTGACGTAGTTCTCCCCACAGGCGCTACCGCCACCTTCCGATCCTCTACTGAGATCCTGGGGCGTGGCAAGAAAGTTATTATCGCCGCAGCCCTCGCATCCATGGGTGTGCTCACCCAGGTGCCAGCATTGCAGGGTGGAAAGCGAGAGGACGAGTCTCCTGAGGAGTTTGTGGATCGTCTCGGTAAAGAGGTGGCACACGCCAGCTTGAATCCAAGCAACTACGAGGCTATCCAGGCCCTCAAGGAAGCTGCCGTCGTGGCACAGTTGGCGTCATGGACGCTGCCACTGCCACTTCCCACGCTGGAAACCATCGGTGATCTGCCAGGTGTCCTCTACGACGCCCTCTTGGCCGCTGTGAGCGAAATCACACCAGAGACGATTGGACAGGGGTTTGAGGACAGCTCGGATCCGACAAGCCCTACGCCCGACTCCGGGTCCTAGAGCTGGCCTGTCAAGGTCGATCCGGTGTCACCCCTGATCCAGAAGTGATTCATCGTTGGGAGTCGTTCTGCTACCGCAAGATCATGCCCGGCATTAGAACCCATGAAGAGTACGAGAATCTGCTGGCGCTAGACATCCAGTGGGATTTTGCTATGGCCAAGCTACAGAACCGGCTAGAGGAGCATGAGATGAACAAGCAGAGGAATAATCGATGACGATTCTGGAACCTACGCCTATTTGGTGGCGATGCCCGGAGTGCCGGACCATCGATCAATCCCGAGCCCTCAATCAAACCGTCTTTCACGCGTGCCCCGCTCACCACACAGCAGCGGTGCCTTTGGTGCAGGTTCCAAATCCTGACGCTGAACCAGATGTCAAACGAGTGCCAGCGCATTCCGAGGACTACAGCTATGGAGAACGCGAAGGCGAAACGGGACTCCACACCTATCACGCTGACGGCCGTGTTGACGCACATGTCTTTGCGCCAACGGCAACGTCTCACGCTCAAGGAGGACCCTTCCCAACCGAATCCAGGACGCGATACTGGTGGACTCACAAAGGATAAGACATGGCTTGGACCAACTCTAAGGTGTTCGCCTTCTACGTGTTGGGAATCGGCACCAACACACGAAAGCTCAGCACTGACGCGTACAAGTGTGCCCTCTTCAAGACAGGCGTTGTCCCGACAAACAAGTACGGAACAGCAACAAAGGCCAAGACCCAGTACGAGGGTGTTACAAGTACCTGGTCCGCCACCAACCAGTCATCGGGCACTGGCTACACAGCGGGTGGCAAGGCTCTCTCAACGGTGACGTGGACGCAGGCAACAAATGTGCTCCACTTCAAGGCTGCCAACCTGACATGGACGACGGTGACGGTGACGGCATATGGCGACCAGGTGTATGACACCACCCACACAAACTATGGGCTGTGTTACAACTACTTTGGGGGTCAGTTCACCTCTACGGGTGGCACCTTCACCGTCACGTGGTCGGCTACAGGCATTTTCAAGGTGACATGCTAAGGAATGCGCCTTCAACTCAATAATGTTGGCACACCTGGTGGGTCCACGAATCCGATCACGGTTGCTTCAGCCACAGCAACGACGTGTTCGTGGACCTCTTCACCGAGCAACATCCCTTTGATCGCATCCCCAGACTTTGCGGCCATCACCCTCACACCCACAACCACGACAGAAGAAATCGTGTGGCTTGTTGGATTCGCACCCGGATCGACCACGGGGATCATTGAACGCCTTCCGTGGGGGGAGGATGGAGAAACGCGTCAAACCCTCCGCGCACACTCATCTAAACCCTGGGTGCACGCACCTACGGGGTATTCAGACTACAACTGGCCTGCGACGCGATCCTTCGCCGCCAAGAACTTCCGGTAAGGAGCATAGATGGCACGCACAGCCAACTTCAGCTCGATCCCTATTGTGGGTGCTGCGGCTGTATCGGCAACGGCTGACACCTCTTATACGGCACCCACGAACACGGTCACGCTCCTCACGGCCACTGGTCCACGACAGGTCACGGGTTCAGTCACGTCTGCATCTACCACTCTGACCTCTACCGCCGTGCAGAATGGGGACATTGGTCGTCCCGTATCCGGGACAGGGATCCCAGCGGGCACGATCATTCTGGCTGTTGTAGCTGGAACCTCGGCCACTCTTTCCAAGCCAGCTAGCGCAACGCACGCTACAGAAGCCGTCACACTTGGTGGTGGGGCGGGGTTGAAGATTGAGCAGGTGTTCTGTGTGGGCAACTCGGCGTCCGCAACGGTGGCGGGGATGGTCAATATCTTCCTCAAGGACGCCGCTGGAACGTTCCACTTCGTTGCAACGTTCAAGATCACCGCGGTAACGCCATCCACCACTACCACCGCGTTTGGTGCGACAGTCAACACAACCACGACCGTTAGTACATGGAAACCTGTCAACCTGTGGCTTCCTCCCAACTGGTCACTGTGTGCAACGAGCTTTGTTGCGTCTCAGAATATCAATGTGACCGCTATGGCAGGAGCGTTCTAAGTGGAAGAGGGGCTGCGCGAAGGACTGTCTGGGGATCTTGCACTCCCAAGATGGATGCATGCGGGGGATGCGCGCTATGACGGTTTGGCGCTCGTCCTGGACCACACGCAGCGCAATGGCTTGAGGCTGTCCATAGACACCACGCCTGGGTATGTTGCCCCATGGCAAACGGTTGCTATCGGTGTTGGTTCCAAAGGTTACACATCCGGTGTCGCCGTAGGGTATACAGCCACAGGCTATTCCAGCGGCGTTGCTATAGGGCATGCAGCCAAAGGTCACACGTCCGGTGTCGCTGTAGGATATGGAGCCACAGGCTATTCCAGCGGCGTTGCTATAGGGCATGCAGCCAAGGGCTACACATATAGTGTCGCTATAGGGTATACAGCCAAAGGCTACTCATCGGGTGTCGCTATAGGGGGTTCCACCACAGGTACCACCAACGGTGTCGCAATCGGACGCAATGCCAATGGCCACTTCAACGGTGTCGCCGTAGGGTATACAGCCACGGGTAACGCCAATGGTATCGCCGTAGGATACAGCGCCGCGGGTAACAGCGGTGGTGTCGCGGTGGGGTCTACAGCCGACGCCGACACAGCCGGCGTCGCCGTGGGAAACTCAGCCAGAGCCCCACACTACGGTGTGGCAATCGGATATTTGGCCGGTGGAGGACTTACACATTACACACCACGCTTCAACGTATTCGTCGGCAACCAAGCGGGCTACGCAGGCAACGGTTCAACAACCAACCACTTCACGACCAGCAAGTACGGAGTCTGCATTGGCGCAACAACCGGCCTTGGTTCAGCCACGCAGCACACATATATCACCTGTCTCGGCTACAAAACCCACTGCACGGCTGCGGGAGCAGTTGCGATTGGTGTATCAACAGCCGGTGTTGCAGCATCCGCCACGCTCGCCAACCAGATCGCACTAGGCACTACAGCGCACTTGGTCAAGTTTTCCAATAACACCACTGGCACGGGAACAGCCCTCTTGGGTTCCAACTGTCCTGCTGCAACCGTTTCTGCACCCTTCACCTGGATCAAACTTCACTCAAAAACAGGTACAGTCGTGTATGTGCCGGCCTGGAAATGAAATAGGAGCCTTCATGTCACGAGAAACGCTTGAGTTCTTAGACTGGCTGATTGGCCAACTCACCCTTTCGGCTGGTGTCCCTGATTTCGAGGAGCAAGCGGCTCGGATTGCTAACGCCAAGCGAGAGATCGCTGCCGCACTTGCTGAGGAATAAGCATGGCCCTGACGACCGCTCAACGTGAAACCGCCTTTCGCATCATGGCTCAATACCTCACACGTCCGGGCACAATCTTACTTGCCATGGGCGTGTCGTCTACAGATGTCGTCACCTTTATTCTGAACACGCTTGGTATCAACACAACCGTGACAGGTGAGCTCGCCAAGGTGCTCAAATGGTGGGCTACACAGCAGCGCACTAGAGCAGCCCAGTTTACGACGCAAGCCAACGATCTTCTCGCCACAGCCACCGCCAACACACCGGGGTAAACCATGCCGTTTGGCCAAGGCCGGTTCGCCGGAATAGCCTTTGCGGGCACGCGTCGAGTCGGCGGTAGTGGTTCAGCCAACGCCCCAGCGGGTCTAGCTACGATCACCGTGGTGGCTCTGCAGCCCGAAATACAGATTCTTGCAATACCCACTCATGCCACAGTGAGTGTGATCAGCGAACAACCCACGGGCGCCGTCAGCGCACCCTCTGGTGCGGCACAACTGGTAGTGAGTTCCCTTGCTGGCAACGCCGAGATTGCTACGACGCCCGGCGTTGCAACCGCACCGTGGGATGCACTTTCTGGGACGGGAAGTATAAACCTATCAGCTCCTAGCGCATCCTCGGTAGTCGTAGCTCTCAATGTGGTGCCCGATGTAGCACCCACCCCAAGTGTGGCTCTTGTCACGATCAATGGACTCAACGCCACCTCTACCGGCTCAGCGATAGCCCCAGGCGGCGCTGCTACGATCACGGTTCTGGGTTTCCAATCAGGTGTGGATCTGTCCCCGACGCTCTCTTCTGCATCCGTAGGGATCGTGAGCGAATCCCCGACGCTGGGCCTGGATGCTTTTGCTACCAGCGCTGATATTGCGATCCTTGGCTTGGACCCCACTGGGAGAGTAATCACCAATCCCACTGTAGCCATCGTTACGGTCACTGGCCTCAACCCCACTGTGAGTGCAGGCGGGGGCTCGGCCAATGCGCCAGCGGCTATCGCAGCCATTCTTACCACGGCACTGACACCTGTCATTCGCGTACAGATGGTGGGAACCGGAGCATTGACGACTGTGGGTTCATTGTCTCCGACTTTGTCGGTGGCATCCTACCCAACGCGGCCACTTGTAATCCCGAGCGCGCTCCTCCCCACGGGCCAGGTTGGGGCTCCGAGCGCCAACGCTGCCGTGACGACTACGGCGTTCTCTACTATCCCGTCACTGGTATCTCACCCCACATCGGGCCTCATCATCCCTATTGCAACGTCAGAAGGGCCGGAGCTTACTGGGTATCCTTCGGCCGGATCTAGTGTTGTCAATGCTCTGCCCAGTGGGGGTGGTATAAGACCCACTCCTCCGGTCGCCACTTGGGATGTCGTCGGACTCGGTGCAGTCGGAGGTACGAATGCTTCTGCGGGGCTGGCTATCGTCGTCGTTACGGCGATGCCGGCTACAGGGATTGCCCCATCTTTGGGTGGTGGCGCCGCAACCCTTTGGATCATCCCTAATGGCGCATGGCTTGCAATGGCTGAACCACGGAATGCGTTGCGGATCATTCCTCATCCTGTCACGCTTACTCTACCTGATGGAGAATAATGTCTGTCGTAGTCACGAGTAGGGTTACAAGGGGCAATGCCGTGACAGTATTCATGTACTTCACGAAGCCCACACGCACAACCTTCACACCCACACACCACCCTGTGGTGACAACCAACCCCACGGATCCTACAACGATCACCGTGTCTTGGTGGTGGATCGGCAAAGCTGCCACAGTCACCACGTGGACCTATCCCACCACAACGAATAACATCACCAAGGTGAAAACGGGAGTGTTCGTATCCAAGATTACGACCTCAGGAGGCACCTCTTCCGGCATCATGGGCAAAGTCTCCTCCACCGGGGTAGTTGAAGCTGTGGCATACTTCCAGATCACAGTTGAACCACCTAAAGTCTGATGGATGTCCGTTACGATATCACAGTAGCTCACACTGAGGTGGGTCTGAACGTCCTAGCCGAAAAGCTCAAGGTGGCTGGATTCCTCATCACGCGTGATGCGTTGCATGAGATCCAAAAGCTGGCGATCACCATGGCACCGATGGGTAGTGGGGGCAACTCCACCAACCCTCCGGGCACACTCAAGCGCCACATCACAGTCGAGGGTCCACGCGGCAGGAGTGTGCGCTGGGAAGGTGTTGTTGGTCCCACCGTGACCTCAGCCAACCGTTGGATGCACAACTATGGTGGTCAGCGTGAGTTTGGAGGACCCATCTACGCTGGCCAGGTGGCACGATCTCTCCTGTCATCCGGTGGGCGAGCAGGAGAGGGTGGTGCACCACGCTTGTTCTTCCGCATTTATAGCCAGTGGTACTCGCCCGTCATGGTCAACCAGAAGGGTGCCCACTACCTCTTGCGCGCACGCATCTTTGCTATGCCCGGCATCAACCGGGCCATTCGTAAGCGCTTGTCGGAAGCAATCGTCGTTTAGTTCTTCTTGAACGTCAACGTAATCCATGGTTGACGCGTCCCACCAAAGGGGATCGGCCACAAAGTGACTCCCCATCCACCCTGGCCAACCTGTTGATCAGTCAAGGTCCAGTTGGCCTGTTCATACTCAGCCTGAACAGTGGCAGCGTGTTTCGCCCTTACGACGACGGTCCGCGTCGTCCCCGGTGCGCTGTTACTCAGAGCTTCCCATGCCTCACGTCGGCGATTGTCTCGACGGTGCACAATGAACCACACCCCACCAATCACTAGGCACCAGAAAAGAAGCGTACCCATCGTGGAATCTGCTGCTATGAGCATTCTTCTCACCTCCTTCCCCCAGTATAGCGGTCTGGCACTTCATCGTGCCCCGAACACCTGTTCGGTGAGGTAGCCATGGCTGGCATGGCAATCCCGCCCGCCATTGTACGGGTCCTGGGCACAATCGACACACTGGTCAACAAGATCGCCCAAGCCAAGGCCCTCTTGGAGACGTTCGGTGCCAGCGATATCAATGGTCCCACGATTCAGCCTACAATCAAAACACTCCCAAGCCGCATCGAGGCGGCCAAAGCTGAAATCAAAACGATCCTTGACGCCCATCCGATTGATGTGCCAATCGAAATATCCAGTGCCAAGATTGCAGCCGAGATGGCTGCCACGGTGGTCACCGCCGACAGGATTGCCAGTGCCCATCCACCCAAGCTCGTACCCGAAGTCACAGTCCCGGCCCTTCTACGTAAAATAGCAATAGCTGCCGAAGAAGCTGGCACCGTCGCTCACAACTATCCGATTACCTTCACCGAAAATATTTCCCTAGAACAAATCATAGAAGATCTAGCTGCCGCCCGAGCAGACCATCTTACAATCTACACCGAAGTCAACGGTAAAGCCGTGATGGGCAATCTGGTAGCCGAACATATGGTAGCCCAGGCGTGGCTTGACGCCCATCCTCTGGACGAAAGACTCAAGATTGCGGACGCAACAGGTTCTAGTATTTTGCAAGCCATTATAGCCGGGGCTGCTGCTGGACGAACTAGCGGTGGAGGTGGTTTTTGGAGCAAGATCTTTGGCAACACCTTTGGGGGTTTTATAGGTAGTTCTCTGGGCAGTATTTCTGGGGCGGTAACTGGTGCCCTGACTGGACTCTTCTCCAACATCTTCGGAGATGCTCTCCAAATCGGCGCAAAAGATGCGGAAAGCGGAATCCAAAGCATTTTCCAGCAAGCCCTGGGTGCGGCTCTTCCTGCTGCGGGTAGTATTGGTACCGCCGCAGCCGGACTCGGCACCGAATCGTTGGTAATCAGTCCGATTATTGCCACGTTCCTCACCTTGATTAGTGCTGTGGTTGGTGGCATCTTGCTCCTTGTGGGCGCGTTAGGAACCCTAGCTGTGGGCTTGGGAACCTCGGCGGCCGGAACCGGGCAGGCTATAGGTGATATTACTAAAGTGTGGCAGGTGTTCAACACACCCACCCTGACCACAACTCAAAAGGCTCAAGAAATCCATCGGCTCCTTGCGACTATGCCCCAAGCTGTTCGGGGTGCCAATGGCCCTCTAATGACCTTCATCCACACGATGACACAGTTTCGTACCCTGTTTGACAAGTTGACGGGACCAGCTGAGGCCGCTGGTATCAAGTTCCTAACACAACTTTTGGGTGTGGTGAGTCAGTTCTTGGTGGCAATCAGGATCGGCACAGAGGCTAAGAAGTCTGTCCACACCCTACAGACCGCCCTACAACCCTTCTTCCATTGGTTGCTCACTTCAGGTGTCAAACTGTACAGTGATATTGAGAGCACGGCCCTTTCTCTGGAATCCACCAGCATCAAGGCTTTCACCTCAGGTCTAGAGCTGTTGGGTGAGGTTATCAACGATGTTGGCCCATCGCTTGGAAAGTTCACGTCATATTTGGCTACTGAGTTCACCAAGTTGGCAACCAAGACACAAGGCAAAGTGCAGCATTTTGTACAAACAATGCTTTCGGCCTTCACATCGGTATTTGATTGGGTCAAGTCTTTGGTGGACCTTTTCAAGACGGTTGCGCCGGATTTTGCTGGACTCGGAAAAGCCATGTTCAAAACGTGGACGGAAATGATCCAGACATTCACGGCGTATGTCACACACAATCAGTCCATGTTCAAACAGTTCTTTACAGTGCACAAAGGACTCATCAACACAGGAGTGCTTGGTATCCTCAAGGCTCTTATGCCTCTACTGGAAGATCTGATCACGGCCTTTATGCAACTGGCGATTGTGCTGCGTCCAATAACCACGAGCGTTCTGGAAGCTGCCGCAGGCGTGTTGAATGCTATCAACACCATCTTTCGTGCTTTTAGTGATGCATCCCATGGCACATATAAAGCACTGGTAAAAATCTTCACCACAGGGCCAAAAGAGTTTATTCACTCAGTAGCAAATATGTTCACCAATCTGTGGCATGATATTGAAAACCACATTCCGGGGTGGCTCCAAGCCATTACCGGAATCCATCCCCCCACCCAACATGGAATCATGTTCAGCGTGGGAGGTCACCGGGCCTCCACTTTTCACACAAAGGCCACACCCTACCAGTTTGGAATCAACGCCGCCACAACACGCCAGAAGCACTTTAAGTCTCTTCAGGCGATGGAGAAGTTTTTGGGGGTATCTGGGCTATCCAGCCAACAACTCTATACAGATCTGTACGGCCTACGCACAAGTGGCGACACGCTTGCCCAGATCAAGGCAGCTCTTCAAAAAGATTTGAGCACTCTGAGCACAACAGGAGGAGGTGGGTCGAAGTCCACGGGAGTTGCGGTGGGTAAAAACTTTGGCAAGGGGGTCGTCACAGGGGTCAGCACTACCATCAAATCAACACTCCAACCTGTCGTGGCCGCCATCGCATCTACAAAGGGATTGGTAAGCACCATCGCTAAGGCTGTTGCCACACCGCTTACTAAAGACCTGGAAAAAAGCGGAGGGGCAATCGGCGCGATTTTTGCAAAGAATCTCCACAAGACATTGGTTGCAAACCTCAAGTCTACAACGATTGCCAAGAACTTCACTACCCACTTTGCCAACGAACTCTCTACCACAAGCAAGCCCATCCAGAAAGCTGCTGCTGGAATCGGCACCACAGATATACATGAAGTGATCTGGAAGAACCTCAAAGCCAACATCCTTGGAAAAACATTCGATCAACACCTGGCCCAAGCGATTACCAAGACAAAATCTGTGGTGGTGACCGCAGCATATAATCTTGGGGTTGCTGCCAGAAAAGCATATATCCATGGAGCATCCGGAGGAAACGCCCCAACTGGCAACTTCAACCCAGGCCGCAATAACCCTGCCGTCGTGACACATCCTCACTCGGGACGTTGATATGGACACACTGCCCAAGACATTCAAGTCCATCACAACACTCAAGGACTACAAAGCCACCACATTCAGGTGCCCGTCGTGTGGTGCACAACTACAGCGCCCACAGGTGGGCGGAACGAGAACAAATGCTCCCTATCTTTGCACAGATGAAAGACTGATGTTTACGGACAGACAACTCCATCCTCGTGCTCGTCAACAGTACCGACCTGAGCATCGAGACTGGGGTGCCCATGCTGGGTGGATTCTGACATGAGTGCCCCCTTCAACTACCGGACTCCAACCAGTAAAGCCACTCATAGCACAGTTACCGCTACAACAATCAATGTTGTGGTCACAAAACCCACTGGCACCGCTACGGGCAATCTGCTGGTTGCTGCCGTTGCCGGACGCAATATCTTGGGTGTCACAACGAGTGCCCCCACGGGGTGGAGTAAGTTAGTAAAAACAACCAGTGCTCGTGCTGGCCTTTTCTACAAGATCGCCACGACAGCAGAACCAACCAGCTATACGTGGCACTTTTCCCGAGGCACAGGGCCATGGTATGTAGCAGCTGTAATCAACTGTTTGTATATGACATACAGTCTAAAAGCCACAAACGTATTGACCAGTACGGTCAAATATGCCACAACAGCAAACTCCGTCTCGGTCACCGTCACCTCCACCGACACCATTTTTCTACTTGCTTCCGCCGATAACGCAACGGCCACACCGGCCACAAAAATACTGCCCAGTGGCTTTGTTACTCAGGGAAGCCTCAAAAACGGAACCCAAACGCTGGGTGTGGGCGTTGCCAGGAGTGCTACCAGCACACCCCAAACTCTGACGATCCACACAGCGGGCACCCTAACGCGCAATATTATTGCAGTTGGACTCTATGCGATCGGACCCCCCGCGGCCCCCACCCTCCTCACACCTGCTAACGGTTCTTATATCAAAACCACATCGGGGGTTACCTTCGATTTCAAGTACAACTCACCCACATCCCTCAAGGCGAATGCATACGCCCTCAAGGTCAAGTATTCCACAGCGGCATCCTATCAATACTACAACGCCACAACCTCCGCACTACAGACCACACTCAAATACAACACTACCACGCTCACACCTAATGCAACCCAATCTGTCGCCCTGACGCACACCCTGATTCCCAACAACCACACCTGGAACTGGTCTGCATCCTTCCGACAGGTCACATTGACACTGACCGGACCTTTCGCCACACCCTTCTCCTTCACCGCCCATGCACCCCCCACGGTGGTTGTCACGGCACCTACGGGCACTGTCACCACAGGGCGTCCATTGGTCGATTGGACGGCTACGCCAGGCACAGGGGCGAGCATCACTGGCTATCGGATACGCCTCTTCACATCCACTAAATACACCGCTGCTGGTTTCACACCTGGGACGTCTACGGCAACATGGGACTCAGGACAAATCGCTGGCAATCCAGGAACCGCCAAAGTCGGCATCACACTAGTTGCCAGTAAGACGTATCGGGCCTATGTGCGCGTGGCTGAGACAGGTACAGAGTATTCGGCGTGGGCTTACAGCACCTTTACCACGGACTACACAGTGCCAGCAGCTCCCACGGTCACGGCAACCGCCACGACCGCCGCAAGTGGATACCCCATAATCCGCCTTACAATCCAGTGTCACGCCAATCTGTTGACAGCAACAAGCGCATCCGGCATCAGTACCGTGGGGCAGTGGGTAGACACAACGGATGTCACCGTAGCCACCGGGTCGCCAGCCCACACCACAGGGCTGACAGGTCCCTCTACCGCCATCAAGCTCACCGCTTCGGCTGCGGCAACCGTGTCGGCTAGAACCAAAACCGGGGTCACAGCATTTGCCCATGTCGTTGCGGGAGCCACCTACCTCATCATGGGCAAGTTTATGGCAGGCACAGGCACAGTTAGGACATGCCACATTGGCTATACTTTCTATAAATCCACAGGCGCAAGCATCTCATCCGGAACAGCCTCGGTTATCAAGGAAACCCTCACCTCATTCACCAGGAGCTACACGCACGTCACGGCCCCCACTGGTGCGGCATACGTCAGCCTCAAGGCCGTCGTGGCCAGTTCAGCAAGCGGGCAGGTACATTGGGTGGGAGATATTGCGGTGATTCCGGGTAGCGGAACAGTGTGGTCGGGCGGTGGGGACGTAGGGAACACCAAGCTGTATATCACGCGCTCGCCAGGCACTGTGACAACAAACCCCACAAACCCTAAGACGTGGTACGTGCGCCATGCGTCCACACTGAATCGCACCACTGTGCCCGTGACACAGAAGGTCACTATTGACGATTACGAGTGTGTCCCTAACACCCACTACACCTACACCGCTTATGAGGTTGTGACATCTCTCCATAAGGCTTCGGCTGGTGGTGTATCCAACACAGCCATGATTACGCCATCGGGCAATGGATGGTGGATGGTGATTCCCACCACATACACAATCACCTGTAACGCCCAGCCAGTAACATTCAAGCCTCAGGTCACCGAACAGTCTACCGCACACCTGGTGCTCGGGCAGCACTATCCCATTGTCGTATCATCTGCCATGGGTGGTCAAGACGGCTCCGTTACATTCGAGACTTTCAGCGCGACAGATTACACGGATCTGCAGAAGATCCTCCAATCCCAACAGGTGGCGTTCCTACAGAACCCGTATGCCACAACCTACACGCCCACCTACGCTCGCTTTGGACCCGAATCCGGTGGTATGTCCATGGGATATGGCCTGAAGGTCAAGACAGGCAAACTGAACCCATCCACCTCCGGAGCTCCGCACCACAATACCCAAGTCACCTGGGTCGCACAACCAAGGCCACCCGTATGAGCTTCCCCCTGACAACTGGACTCATTGACACCCTACGATTCGGGTCTTATCTCATCGAGGCGCGCCTGACGGTTTTTCGCAAGGGTAAGCGCATCACAACATTGGTATTCCCGGTCTCCACAGTCAAAATCACAATGAATCGCAACTCCTCTTATCGGACGCAGGGTCATATCACGATGGAGTTGCAGCCCACCGTACCTCCTCCGGTCAATGCGCAGGGCCTCAATCAGATCCCCCTGACACCCCGAAGTGTAACGTCCCCGTTCGGGAACGAGGTGTATGTCGAAACGAGGATCACGTCGCTGACACAGAGCACCTTCAGTTGGATTCCCCTTGGCCTTTTTTCGATCGCCACGACCACCGTGGACGACACCGGCACGGACCTAGTCCAGACCTTCCAAGTTTACACACGAGCGTGGGTGATTGGTCAACGCCTACTGAAGAAAGCGTATCAGGTGCCATCCAGCGGTGGAGGAGGAACGCTCGCCGGCGAACTCAAAAATCTGCTGACGATGGCGTGGGGAACAACAACATCCCCTCTTACATTCAGCGGTATCACACGCCTTGGCGCCAACCTCAAGGTCCCTATCCAGACCTTCACACAAGGCACCTCTCCATGGACAGCAGCCCAGCAGATGGCGCTTTCGGTTGGGTATGAGATCTGGATTACAACCGCTACAATCGTGCGAACAAATACGACAACACCCCCTCTGAGCATTCACCCAATCGTGATGGCTCGACCCGTCCCAATGGGTTTTTTGGGGTGGATTACACTGACAACAACCACCAAGGTATTCGAAGGATCGATGGGGCACGCTCAGCCCGTGTGGTGGTTCACCACAACAAAGACACTTGTCTATGGATCTGGCACTGGTCAGGGATCTTCAGCCCTGTATGGGGACCAATACACCGTCCCGGTTGGTACCCAGATTCAGCTCAATCGGACAGGGGTTTACAATACCGTTGTTCTGACGGGGGCTAGCACCTCCACTGCTCCGGGCGCTACACACATTGGCCCCTTTACAGTGACAACAGTCACAACAAAGACCACAGGAACAGCGGCGGTACGAACAGAACCTATCATCGCTACGGCTAAGACAGCCACATCCAATAGTGCGATGAATGTCAATACAAGCGCTGTTGGAGAACTCCCAAAGTTTGTCACCACATCCATGATCGCATCCGCGGCCGGAGCTCAACAGGCAGCGATCAGCGACCTGGCCCAATCTCTATCCGACGCTTGGATCGTAACGGTTACCACCTCTCCCAACCCAGCCCTTCGGGTCAATGACGTTGTTTCGGTTACGCGACCACGGCTGGGATTGCAAACATGTACGATGATTGTCGATACTATCACCCACACGATATCATTCGCAACACTAACGACTGTGACGGGTAGGGTGATTCGCAATAATACAACGCAGTGGAAGCCACCGAAGTGAGGCAGTTATGAGTGTCAAATCTCCACACCCAGGCATGGTCTATTACACACTCCTTCGATTCGCGCGTCCCAACTGGCAAACCACAGGCTCGTTGCAGATCGGCAAAGTGACCGCCATCAGCACGGGCACCGCGCACTGGGTACGCGTGGCTTTGACAGGTGTACAATCAAAACCCACGTATACACCCAAGTATACAACCATCAAGCTTCGATACCTCTCCACCTACACCCCCACGGTGGGAGATGTCGTTGTAATCCACCGGGGCCAGGGGCGTCAACGAGGCACCCGTTACGTTGTAGGTAAACTGGCCTAAAGGATAAGCAAATGACTGACTCTCCGACCGTTGCTAGCTGGCGTGATATCGCAACCCTTGTGGGCGATAGTAACAGGGAACTCTCAGCCAAGATTGACACCCTATCAGCTCTTTTGAACAAGACGATTCTAGAGTGGGAACACCGACTCACTGAGGTCGAGATACACTCTGGTGCCCACGCGTCCCAGATTGCTGATCTGCACACGAGCCTGACGGGCCTTTACAACCTGGTGGGCACCGTACACGACCAAGTCAAGGAGGATGATGCCGTCAGTAAGGCGATCACGGCCAAACAACTAAATACGCGCACCACCTTCTTCGCCATCTTCTCCATTCTTGGCATGATAGCCACGGACTATGTGGGTCATCTCCTTGTCCACTAGCCCCCGAAGGGGTGTTGGTATACTGGGGGCTGGTGTCACTACGTGGGCAGGAGGATCATGTCGGAGACAACTAGTCCTCGCATTCTCATCTGGGATATCGAAAACAGTCCCAACTTAGGATGGATTTGGAGCAAATGGCAGACTGATGTAATCAGTTTTGAGCAAGATTGGTTCATGCTTTCTGCAGCCTGGGGATGGTATGACGAGTCCGAGATTCAGGTAAAAGGTCTGGACGATTTCCAGGATTACAAGCCAGGTTCCACGACAGACCGCAACTTGGTCGAGCTTGCTAGGGACCTGTTTGACCAGGCCGATGTCGTAGTGGCGCACAACGGCGTACGCTACGATACGAAGAAACTCCAAACCCGGATTGCTGTTCACGGGCTTGAACCTCCATCTCCTTTTGTCGAGGTTGATACCCTCAAAATAGCCAAGGCGAAGTTTGCCTTTACCTCTAACTCGCTGAATGATCTGTGCCAGTTTCTAGGTATTGGCAAGAAAACCCCGGTGGGCGGCTTCGACACCTGGGAAGGCTGTATGCGCGGAGATGCGAAAGCATGGAAGCTCATGAAAGCCTACAACAAGCACGATGTCGTGCTACTCAAAGATCTCTACCGACGTTTCCAACCCTGGGCACCCAAATCGGGCGCACCCAACTTTGCCACCATTAGCGGCAACAGAAGAGCGTGTCCTCGCTGTGGAGTCCAGGGTAAAATGATCATACGGGGATATTCCCACACTGGCGTATCTCGTGCTGCTAGGATGCAGTGTACGTCCTGTGGAGGCTACAGCAGGACTCGTGTCCTGGACCGGATGGAGCCAACATATGTCCCTGCATGATTTTCACCACCGGCCCCTGGTGTATGTCGCCGGCCCATATAGATTGCCCAATCCAGCTGGCAATGTGGGACGAGCTGTTCGGCTTGCCGATCGGCTGCAACGCACGGGCCGTGTCACGTGTGTCGTGCCCCATCTCAACATCCTTTGGGACACCCTCAAAGAGCACACACCCACCTACTGGCTAGACTACGATCTGGCACTTCTGGCGCGCTGTGATGCCCTCTTCCGTATTCCAGGTGAATCTCCCGGCTCAGACAGGGAAATCGAGTTCGCCCAGGAGCGCGGAATCCCTACCTTCAGTTCCGAAACGGAACTACTTTACTGGGCTACCCAACATCGTGCTAACCGAGCTGGCGAAACCGCAAGGAGGATCATTGAGGGTCTTTAGTTCAGGGGCGACGCGCGATGACGACTCAGAGAAGATAGATTACGAAGGATTTATCAGCCCTGAGGTATGGCACGCATATAGTCTCTATATGCACAAACACAGGATTCAATCCGATGGATCTCTCCGATCATCGGATAACTGGAAGAAGGGTATTCCCCGTTCCGAGTTGATCAAATCTCTACTGCGCCATATCATGGATCTGTGGCGCCTTTCTAACGGTGAACAAGTAATCCGACCCGAGACTAATGAGGCTGTAACCTGGACAGATGCACTGGGCGGCTGTCTCTTCAACCTGCAAGCCATTTGGTATACAAATATCAACGAAAAGAGGGAAAGTGTCCACGACTAAGAAGCCGGATTCTGTTGTCATCCCTCCTGAGAGGCTCCCCACGGATGCCGAAGAAGAGCGCACCTTGGCTCAGGCTGCTGAATCATATGCCGCGGCCGAGGAGTCAAAAGCTGCCGCCCAGCACTGGCTTGCTTTGACGCGAGCGGCTGCTGCAGAAGCCGAGATCGTGGAAGTTTCTCTGGAACGAGCCCGCAACAACCGCGATCGTGAACGCGCAAAGCGGCGGGCCGAGCTCGCCATGGACATCTTCCACCGTACCTACTATTTGCAGGGTGCCATTGATCGCAGTAGCGTCCAGTTGTGTATTGACCGCCTGTCCTATTGGGACAGAACCCAAGAGCCCTCTGATATCACCATTGTCATCAACTCTGGTGGAGGCTCTGTGATTGATGGCCTTGCTCTCTTTGATCACATTGTCAACCTGCGTAACAAGGGTTGGAAAGTCACCACTGTGGTAAGAGGATACAGTGCATCCATGGCAGGAATCCTTCTCCAAGCTGGGACAATCCGCAAGATCGGCTCGGAATCATTCATCCTGATTCACGAAATCACAACCGTTGCTTATGGCAAGATTGGAGAAATCGAGGATGAGGTTGCATTTGTCAAGAAGATTCAGGATCGCATCCTGACGATTTTTGCAAGTCGATCCCAGGGTAAGATTTCTAAGGCCACGCTGAAGCGAAAGTGGAAGCGTACGGACTGGTGGCTGGATTCCACTGAGGCTCTCAAGTACGGAATCGTGGACGAGATCGGATGACCACTCACCCTCTAGCCACAATATCCGTACTGGACCAGTACGCCAAACAACCGTTTGCTCCGGGCTATCCAGCAGACCATCGCACCTTCAACTCCCCACAGGACACAGTGGCAGGAGCCATCGCCACCGTCCTCAAGGGCGCTCAGCAGTCCGTCGTGGTAGCGATGTACTCCTTCACGCTACCCCACCTAGCGGTCATCCTGTGGGGTGTCATAGAAGCTGGACTACCGACTATACTGGTACTAGACAAGTCACAGTTCCGAGATGCTGCCGAGCAACGCGTCTTGGCACCCATCCTGGAACAACGCCACAGGCCAACGTTTCGCCTCTCGGTTGGAACGGCAGAGGATGGTTACAGCATTATGCACCGCAAAGTTTGTGTGGTGGATAACTCAGTTTGTATTACCGGCTCTTTCAACTGGTCTGAGGCTGCTACGAAAGAAGATAACCAGTGTACGATTGGGCTATGGCCATCTGACGCAGCCCTATTGACGGCTTCTATCGAAGCCACCTATGAGTACCAGATTGCACATTGTCCACAGTTCTAAGGAGGAGTAATGGACCCAGCGCCGCTCAAACTCATTCTTGATGTGATTGAGCGAGTTCGGCGCTACGGAAGTAGTACTCAGAGGTGTGGTTGTCGGGGTGTTCCCTGTACATACCATGCAGGGTGGCACGACGCCCTCAACGTATTGGAGGCTGAGATCGATGGCTACAACACCTGAACCTATCTTTGATGTGATTGAACGAGTTCGCCGCTACTCGGACCGTTGTCCTCATTGTCAGGGGCGTTTCCACTGCCCCTATCATGAGGGGTGGCACGACGCCTTCGACATATTGGAGGATGAGATCGATGGCTGAACTAGTTACGGATCGACGGGACCCACGCCTTACGCACGGCGTAGACGACAAGCCTGTGCCTCAGGCTGAGGCCTATCTAGTCCTCTCGACAGAGGAGCGAGCGAAAGGATTCGTTCGCCCAGTTCGCCGTAGCTATGTGCACGCAACCTATCTGGGCGGTTGTGGCGCGGTAACGACTATGAGTCAGGCCCTTGCTGAAACCTACGCCCGAGATCCTGGATTTTACGGGGGCACGTACTGCGTTGGGTGTTCCAAGCATCGGCCAGTGGGTCCTGATGGTGAGTTTGTTTGGGATGGGTCCTATGACCCGATATCAGGCCATTACGATACCGATAAGGTCGGCACCTAAGGAGGATCAGGCCATGCCACAATACGTTCCACCGAAAACAGGACCCACTTACCTACCGTGGATAGCACCTCCTCCGCCATGTAAAACATGGCCACCTCCTTCGACATGGCGGCCATGGGTCGGGCCTCCTCCGCCATATAAAACATGGCGGCCCTTGACATCTCCTTCAACATGGAAGGAGCCAGGGTTCGTGCCCCACTCACCAAAAGAACCTTTTGTCCCCAACACCCCTTCAGTCCCGGAGACGCCAGTGCCACACACAGAAACAACCATATCGCCACACATTACTTACATACCCGCAGCCCCAGCTCCAAGAGTACCTGGTAAAAGAGGGAGGTGTCGAGGTAGAGTGCCTACCGGCCTTAGAACCCTGACCTACTATGCAAAGGGCGCACTTCCTCGTGCTCCTGAGGCCATGACGGCACCCACGGCAGATTGGGGAATGCTCGGCAACAACCACTACGGCGACTGTGGGGTGGCAGGACTACAGCATGGCTTCCAGGCCGCGGCCGTGGATACCCACAAAAAGACCTTCTTGCCTACAGCTCAGCAAGCTGTCGCCTACTACCTTCATTACACCCACGGACAGGACAGTGGGGTAGCGTTGATGACATACCTTCTGTACGTCCATAAGGTGGGTTACTACGGTAACAAAGTGCAGGCGTTTGCCCCTGTTACACCCAAAGATATTCCCACGCTCAAGTTTGTCACGAATGCGTATGATTTCACCTATCTTGGCATCGTCGTGACGACACTGATGGAGAAGGCGTTTGCCACACGTCAACCGTGGAAATCATCGACACTGCGTGGCAATATCCTGGGTGGACATTGTGTCTGCGGAGTGGGCTATGATGACCTGGGAATCACAGTGGTCACTTGGGGTGGCATCCAAAAGCTCACCTGGGCAGCGTTTCAAGAGATGGAACGCATCGGAGATGCCGAAGCCATCGCGGTCATCACTGGCGAGATCGATGAGGGGGACGGACATGGCATCGCGTACGCTACACTGGTGGAGGACCTAGCGAAAATCTAAAGGAGGAGCCAATGAGTGATAAGGTGACTACAGTCACCCTCGCCGCACGGCGAGGCATCCAAAATAGCCGCCGTGGTCGAGGAAGCACCCCTGTTCGCAAAGTTGTGGACGGATGCTTGACCTTCGAGGTTTCCAGCGCAGAGTTCTGGCGAGCTTTTCGTGTTACTGTTGAAGAGATCAATATGGATGATGTCGAACCCCAGTCCTGGGAGTTTGGCACCCTAGACTAAAAGGATTTGTGATGACATCCAAGAGCGTTGCAGAAATGGCAATCACACTCTCAAAAGGAGACCGCTCGATTGCGTGGGGACGCGCTATCAGAGAAAGCGGAGAGCGCCCGAACCGTTGGCCTGAAAGATAACAGAAACGAAATGGTAACCCACGCACCTATCGGTGGCCTCCTACTTGTTCTGACCTATTATGCCGGAAGCGTCGTTGGCTGGGTGCTGACGCGCAGAACGCGGGATCGACAGTGAGCGCATGGTTTCGGCACAAGGCTGCTAAACTAGAACCCATGACAACGGGGCCCCCTATCTGGTTTACCTCCGACACTCACTTTGGTCACCGCATGATGGCTACTCGGTGGCGGCCCTTCGATGGTGACATCGATGCTATGGATGACACTCTGATTCGCGTCTGGAATAGTCGCATAGGACCCACGGATACGGTTTACCACCTTGGTGATTTCACTTTTAGAAACCGAGGAATGAGCGAGTATCTTTTGAGTCATCTCAATGGTCAGATCCACCTGATTCGCGGTAATCACGACCATACTACGGATCGTTTGAGGGATTCTTTTGCTTCGTATTCTCCCTATCGGGAGATCAAGGTGCGGTATTATTCTACCGTTGCGGAAGCGTGGGTGCCAAACCAAAGAATCGTTTTGTGCCACTTCCCCATCCAGTCTTGGAACCAGATGAACCATGGATCGTGGCACCTGCACGGACACTGCCATAACAACCTTCCTCAGATCCCTGGCAAGCGTCTAGATGTGGGAGTGGACAATCCGCCCCCCGCTTATCGCGAACAGTTCGCACCATGGTCACTCGCTGAAGTAGCGGACTTTATGGATCATCAACCCATCTGGACACCAGGCGATCATCACACCTTGGGTGAACCGGGCACAAGGAGCCTACAATGACTGAACTACCGTCTCATCGTCGCCGCGAAGATGCGCCCCTGGACAACCAGGGCAAGCTGTTCAACGTCCGCGACCTGCGCACAGCGCAAGAGGAGGCAGCGGATCACGTGGCTGATGCCAAGCGCGAGCACTGCCCAGTCAAGACCTTCCTCCTCCTGAGCGGAGGCAACGACTCGATGGTCCTCCTGGACCGCTGCGCCCATGAGTGCGACGCCGTAGTGCACGTCAACACCGGCATCGGGATCCAGGACACCTCCGAGTTCGTGCACGAACAGTGTAGGGTGCGCAAACTACGGCTGATTGAGATGGCACCCCCGGTGCCATACGATCAGCTGGTATTGGACCCTCAACGCTGGAACGGCTTTCCCGGCAACCACACGTTTGCCTATGGGAACCTCAAGGGTGAGGCGATCCGCCAGGTTGCACGGGCAGCGAAACGCACCAAGAGGGATCGGGTCCTTTTTTTGACGGGCCTCCGGCGTGCTGAATCCGAGAGACGCAAGCGTCTCTACACGCCTATCGATGTGCGTGGCTCCCAGGTGTGGGTCAACCCCCTCTTCTCGTGGTCCAATGAAGAGATGCACGAGTACCGAAAGGCGACGAGACTCCCGCAGAACCCCGTCTCAGCGACGATGCACATGAGCGGGGAGTGCCTCTGTGGGAGCCGGGCGCGGAAAGGTGAACGTGAGGAGTGGGAGTTCTTCTATCCCACCTTCATCCGTACACGCATCGAACCGCTTGAAGCCGAGGCTCGTCGCCGCGGGCTCAAGTATCCTCGCTGGGGGTGGATTCACGAAGTCCCTCCTCAGCGTCGCCCCGAGATCGAAGGCCAGGGCTCGTTCATGCCAATGTGTGTGGGGTGCACTGGGACCACAGATGACGATGATGCCTAAGGATCTGATCTGAGCAGTACATATTCGCCTACCCAAATACAATACGGGTGTGCTATACTGGTAATAGAGGGACGCGTACGCGTCCAGAAGAGGAGCCCGTAGAAGAAACCGCAAACCTTTGACATTGCGAGCACTGCCGGGAAGGTGGGTCACCCGTAAGGACGATTGGGAACACGCCACGGAGTCCCCTGAGCTAGAGCATTTCTCCGACCGAGCCTCGTAAGGGCCGGGAATACTGGGAACTAGCAATAATGACGGCGCGTGGTCCGCGAAAGCGGCCAGGAGCGTTGCGACTACGATAAGTCGTGAGGGTGGTCAGGGCTAAAACCATAGAGGCCCTGATTGGTCAGAGTAGCAGTGCAAGCCACTTGAGAGTCAGAACCATGAAGCTCCTTCCCAGGAGTTCATTGGGTGAACTATTGCCTAAAGTATGGAGGTGCGAGGATGGCGTGGGCTGAGGTCCCGGTCAGTGTTGCCGCCGGCGGTGTAGTTAGCCGAGGCGACGACCACGAGGGTCTGCTGGCTCGGGTGCGGGCCTTGGAGGTCCAGATGGCGCGGCTGCGGGAGCTGACCCGGACATTGTACGAGGTGGACGCCCGTGACACGCTTGCTACTAGGGTGGGGCCATGATTGATCTGACGATGGTGGACTCGGCTTCCGGGGACTTTCCTCTGGGGTTTGCCGTGTATGCCGGATACATTGACGTGGTGGCGGGTGCTCACACAGCGAGCTACTCCGCGGCCGTGACTGTGGCACGGAGCGAGGGTGCCCGAGCGTTGTCGATTACCACCGACTCTAACTTCGAGGCCGACATCTTCGACATCGAGTCGGGGGCAGAAAGCGTAACAGCCGCCCCTGCGTTCTTCGCCAAGAGAACGACTCCCCGGCCGATTCTCTATCTGAGCGTCGTGACAGTCAATCATCTGGTGACAGTGATGGAGGCGCACAAGATTACGCTCCATCAGTATCGGATTCTTTCTGCTCACTATGACTGGGGAAGGCACTTTTGCGGCCCCAAGACTTGTGGCTACTGCACATTCACATGTGCTGGTACGCAGTGGAGTGGCACAGCGGGAGGACCGCACACCTATGATCTCTCGATCCTGCGGGGCACATTCTTCGACACAGAGGAGCAGCCTGATATGATTTATGGTATTGTGGAATATGACAACGAACTCTGGTCCGTGTTCGCCACATCTGGTGGTGTCAAGAAGCGTCACCTTGGATCGCGGACAGTGATGGCCCTGCTAGCTCTGGGTGCCAAGCGTTTGTCGGGAGCGCCATGGACCACAGCCTTTGTTGCCAGCCTCCCAGTCGTGCCGTAACCACATCGGAGTGGGTGGAGGTCAGCATGGGTAACGTCGATTCAGATGCTCCGATGTACCGATTCCCCGATGAAGCACCAGAGGTTGTTGACATAGGGATGTATGGCTGGAAGGAGACTGACGAGGCTCATGGCTACTGTACCTTCTGCGGGAACTACGGACACATCCGCACAGATTGCAAAGTTCGGCCGGTCAGTAAAAAGGATGAAACGAAGTCCGCTACGGAGAAAGAAGCGTGGGTTTGATCTAGAGATCCGAGATGCAGTGTTTGACCGTGACAACTACGCGTGTCAAGCTCCTGCGGATTGGGGATCTCATTTCGGTGTGCTCACTCCCCATCACCTGCTCAAGGCGTCTCAGGGCGGGAAGTATACGACCGAGAACCTGATTACGCTCTGCGCTTACCACAACGAATACGTTGAGGACTACCCTCAAGCGGCCGAGAAAGCACATCTAGTGATCAAGTCTTGGGAAGCTCGATGATTCCCGCCAGGCCATACGCCAACTCGTCTCTTCCCTCTGTCACCACTGTCATCGAAGAGTTGAGCACCCCTGGGCTCAGTTGGGCTGCTGCGCGAGAAACCGCGCGCTTTGCCGTGTACCACCCTAACGAGTGGATGCACCTCAGCGACGAGCAGGCGATAGATCGACTCTATCGTCACCATCGTGGGGTGTGGGATGGTAAGGCTGCGACGGGCACGTTGCTGCACCGTATAGCTGCTCACCTAGCTGATGGTTCGCAGCTTTCACCTACAGAGGTGGAGGCGGCAGTGCGTACAGCTATGGATCACACAAAGGATGCGCGTTCTTGGTGGAAGGAACCCTTTGACAAGACGGTGGAACGCGTGTTGGGGTATGTCAACGGCCTAGAGACGTTCTGGGCGGACCAGAATCCCTCATCCTGTGAGTCAGAGGTGGTGGTACGCTATCCTGACGTGTACATCGGCACCGCCGATCTGTGTGCCACAATCGGGGGCGTGCGCACCTTGGTGGACCTCAAGACCACGGCTCAGCAGACACAGTCCAAGGGAATCTACGCCGACAGTTGGGCGTTGCAACTCCATGCCTACGCATATGCTACCGAACGTGTCAACTATGATGTAGTTGATGGAGATGTGGTTGAAGTCTCCACTACGGCCTGGGATCAACCAGACAGACTGTGCATTCTCCATCTGCGAGGGGACACAGGATATACCCTGCGGGAGATCCCTAAGTCCGATGATGTTTTCCAACACTTTCTGCGGCTCTGTCAGATACATGAGTGGCGCAAGCATCCTGCGGGTGCTCGGATCATCGCCCGAGGCGCTATACTGTAGATAGATGCTGTTGAAGGCTGAGATGTAGTACTACATATTAGGCAAGGAGGAAACGATGGAGTCATCGTCGGTCATTGATCAGATCGCCAGTGCTTTAGTGGACGCACAGGGCGAGTTTGAGGCGGTTTCGAGAACGGCAACCAATCCGTTCTTCAATAGCCACTACGCACCATTACCCAAGGTGGTGCAGAGTGCGGCACCCATCCTGCTCAAGTACGGGTTGGCTGTGATTCAGGCGCCCGATGTCAAGGATGGTGAGGACGTGTTGGTGACGCGCCTCACGCACGTGTCAGGCCAGTGGATCGAGGGAGCGCAGCGCCTCCACCTCACGAAAGGTGATCCACAGGCTCACGCATCAGCCATCACGTATGCTCGTCGCTACGGGTACATGAGTATCCTTGGACTTGTCGCTGACGACGATGATGATGGTAACGCGGCCAGTGTGGCCACCAGCTCGGACACCCCAAGGATCACGAGTGGGGATGGTACTCCACCTACGACAGCACAACTCAAGTTCTTGCACGCACGAGCTGCGGCCAAGACAATCTCAGAACATGAACTCAATGAGTTGAGTGTGCGCGTGACGGGTGGTCCAGTGTCAACACTGACCAAGGGGTCCGCATCGCGGCTTATTGACGTTGTCAAAGATGCCTGAAACCACGATTCGCTTCCCCCGTCGTCGGGCGGGGGAGCGAATCTTCCCACTTGATCCAGTGTACTCTTATCTATCCTGCGATCCTGGTGGAGACGGAGAGGAGCGGCCTTTGACGCCCCGTTCGGCTCTTGTTTGGCATCTGGTGGATATATGTGGGGTCAAGAATCGTGACACCGCAGCATCGCGTGTAGAGCGTTGGATTAGATCGGGGATTAGCTGGGAGGAGGCCGATGTGTTGGCTGTGAGTCTCGGTTATCATCCTGTGGAAATCTGGACGGACTGGTATGCCACGTCATCCCCTGCGTAAGGAGTGCCCCACGTGCAAGAAGTCGTTTGAGACTCAGTGGGCACCTCAGCGTTGTTGCAGCAATGCCTGCGCTCGTCGCTATCGGCCACCAGGGAATCCCTGTGAGTGGTGTGACAAGTGGGTGCCCATCGAGATCGTCAACGGTCGAAAGCGTCCTCACAAGTTTTGTTGCGACGATCATCGGATTCAGGCGATGAGGCAGCGTAACGCCAAACCTATACCCTTTGCCGTTGCCACAGTCCTTGATCTCATTACGACACATCCAGCTCACGCTGAAACGAAGGAGTTTGGCGGACGCAAACGGGCAGATGGGTGGTGGGAGATGGAGCCCAAGCACATAACCTTGGCGCATCGCCTACAGGTGGCGGGTATGCCTCCTCAGACGGCCTACAGATTGGCTCGGAGGGATTACATTGGGCTACATGAGGCAGATCAGATCGCGTGCCTACTTGGGTATCATCCTGCCGAAGTGTGGGGTCCTGAGTGGTATTCCAAAGAGAAAGAGATTTTAGGAGATGACGATGAGGAAAATCTCCCAAAAAATCCGGCCTCGCGTGACGAACCAATATGTCTGGACTTGACCTAGTTATCGGCCGACTAGAGCTCTTCGGAGCCCGTGTCCAGGCAGGACACGGTGATACCTATGTGGCTCAGTGTCCGGCCCACGATGATCACAACCCGTCCCTGGTGGTGTCGCGGGGAACGGATGGTCGCGTTTTGGTGCACTGCCATGCCGGCTGCACCTACGAGGAAATCTTGAACACTCTTGGCCTGGAAAGTAAGGATCTAATGCCCGAACTAGAGGAGGATGCCCAAGAGCTAGCTGCTTATTCCTACACCGACGAGAATGGCACACTACTCTATCAAGTAGTGCGCTATGTCCCGAAAGCGTTTCGGCAGCGTCGCCCTGACGGTAATGGTGGGTGGTTGTGGAATATGGAGGGTGTGCGCCGGGTTTTGTATCGGCTGCCGACTGTTTTGGACGCGGTCAAGTGTGGCGCCACTATATGGATCGCTGAGGGCGAGAAGGATGCAGAGAACCTCATGACTCAAGGCGTGTGCGCAACCACGCCTCTTGGTGGGGCTGGTAAGTGGCGGTCTGAATATGCCGACACCCTCAAAGGCGCAACCAAGGTTGTGATAGTGGCGGATGCTGACGAGCCAGGGCGCAAACATGCCCGAGTGATTGCAGATTCGCTTGCGCCCCTGGTGGGAAATGTCGGCGTTGTGGAGTCGCCCTCGCACAAGGATGCGACGGATCACCTGGTGGCTGGGCTTGGGTTACGAGATTTTCGTCTCACTTATCGACCAGGCGGTGAGGCGCCGACTCGGCGTGTGAATCTTTTCAGTGCGAACAAGGTGCGTGTGCGCCCTGTTCGGTGGATTTGGGAGGGCCGTATGCCAGCGGGCGCACTCACCCTCCTTGCGGGTCGTGAGGGCGGCGGTAAAAGCAGCTGTGCCTACGATGTTGCCGCGTCGTTGACGCGAGGCGTTCTTCCCGGTTGTTGCTATGGGCACCCACGATCTGTCATCGTGGCAGCTACGGAGGATTCCTGGGAGCACACCATCGCACCGCGATTGATGGCTGCTCGGGCCGAGCTAGGGCTAGTGTACCGTGTGGAAGTGGAAAGCTCGGAAGGGCCTGCCGAAGTTGTTCTCCCCGTCGACCTTGACGAGTTGGTTCGAGTGGGGAAAGATGTTGGCGCCGCACTCTTCCTATTGGATCCTCTGCTCTCGCGGTTGTCCCCTGGGCTTGACACTCACAAAGATGCCGAGGTGCGTCGGGCGCTCGAACCTCTTGTAAGGGCCTCCAACCAAGCAGATTGGGCTACTGTGGGTATCATCCATCTGTCGAAAGCTGCCGTTACGGACCCATTGCAAATGGTGATGGGTTCGCGGGCATTTCCCGCTGTAGCCCGATCTGTTCTGTTTGTGGGGAACACACCCAACACACATCGGCGCCGCATGTTAGGTCAGATCAAAAACAACCTTGGACAGTTTGCGCCGTCGCTCTTCTTCGAGATTGAGGGCGAGCGCGTTGCCGACACTCCTGAGGGGCCTGTCTGGACCTCACGCGTGCGGTGGGGAGACGAAAGCACATTGTCTGTCCCCGAGATCCTACAGGGAGCCAACGCTGAACGTCTTGTGGAAACGGCGTTCAGTCCGGCCATAGCGAGATCGGATCTATTCTAAAATGAAAAGGAGCAAGAATGAGTTTGATCGGTCGTCCGCGCTGCGTGATTTTTACGCCTCTACCAGTGGACATTCCCTCGCCGCCCAAGAAGCAGCAAGCAACAGAGATCACACCCCTTTCGGAAAGCGATCCCTCTCACTCCCTGTCGAGTGGAGTGACGAAGGAATCACGGGATGGAAGATAGTTCGCATTACGCGGAAAGGGTTGGTGTCTGCTCACGCAGGAACGCCAATCCAACTGACAACGTTTGCTGAGTGTCGAGAAGATCACCCCGTTCCTCATCCTCTGTGTGGGTGCGGATTCTACGCTCGTCCCACCAAGCCGCAACCGGGACGTAGCACAGAGGCTATTGCGCGCGTTGAGTTGCGGGGTACGATCATTGAGCACGATTTTGGATGGCGTGGGGAGTTTCAGCGTATTCTCCATCTAGAGGTGGATCCAGGCCAGACACTTCCCGAGCTGCGCAATCGACTCCACGTGGAGGTGCGACCCTGGTGACTACGTCGGCGTCGAAGGCGCGTGGGTCGTTGTACGAGAGGGCGTGTGTGGCTTATCTGCGCGCTCATGGGTACTCTCAGGCGCGGCGCAACATGAACCAAACGGGTTCATCTGCCACACGCTACGACATCTTTGGGTGTGAACCGTTTGCTGTTGAGTGCAAAGATTCCGTATCGCTTTCGGATGCTGCGGCTCTTGATGAGGCTGTGCGCAAGGCAGATCGTGGAATCCCTGTTCTGTTTCGGAAACGGCGCAACTGTTCCGTGGATCGTAGTTTTGTCATTATGGAGTTGCGGGACTGGGTGCGTCTCAGCGCACCACCAACAGATCGAGAGCGAGGCGTGGTTCATCCTGACCCTCAGTGTTATGCTCATGTGGATGACGTGTCCTGTACCTGTGAGGCCCAATGATTCATTATAGCAACCAACAGAAGCGTCAAGCTCTCAAACTTTCTCGTAAAGTTGAGGCTATGCGTACCGTTCTTGATCGTCTGGATTACCCCACCATCCTAGAGCTCTGCCGGCGCGCAGATGCCGAGGTTGGGCAAGACGTGTACCACAGTCGGCTTAGTGTGGGTAGTCGTGGCCAGCACGGTGCCTCTGTGGTGGAAGAGGCGGTGTTTGATGCTCACGGATTGCGTCGTCCGCTGCTTGACCCTGTGGGTGATCACATTGATGAGATTGTGCAGCGCATCAACGAAGGTGTTGTGATCACGAAGCGAATCCAGTTTCTCGTGTATACGCTGACGCGCGGGATTAGCGCACCCAGGGGTGGGGGCCGAGAGGACCATCTACAAGGCGTATGTACGATTGAGTGTTGCCAAGAGGCGCCGTCTGGGATCGGGAACGACCGGCTCCGGGCCGGTTATTGTCCAGTGCACTATAGCCGGTGGCGCACCTTCCGCCGCTCTCATTCCTTTAGCGACCCTGGATCGGCGCGTCTTGCGTTTGCGTTGGAGGAGAATGCCGTCGATGATTCCCAAAATCGCAACCAATCCTTCCAAGATTCTCGACACTGAGAGCAGCGTCCTTTACACGCGCACTCCCAGCAAACACCGTGTTGGCAGAAGGCTCCTGCGTCGTGAGTAGTAGTCATGTTGAGCGTTCTCTTTTTCTAGCTCTCCACCACGATCGTGACCCAGCAATCACCCGCGGCCCAAAAGCGTCTGCGAAGATTCTGGAACCATCAAAGATTTGGGCATCTCCTCTGACCTCTGCTGAATCAAAGACCCAAGTTTCTGCGGCAATCTGGGCATCATGATACACTCTGGCCTTCTCAAAGATTCTAGCCTTTCCGAAGATCTTGGCCTTCCCGTAGATCTCTGCTTCATCGAAAACCCACGCTTCTTCTGATATCTCGGCCTCGTCATAGACTCTGGCATGGCCAAAAACCTGAGCGTTGCCGTGGATTCTGGGATCCCCGTAGATTTTAGCTGTGCCATGGACTTGAGCGTCCCCGTAGACCCACGCACCGTCTCCCACCCACGCACCCTCGAACACTCTCGCGTTGCCGGAAATCTTGGCGCTGTGGGAAATCCACGCGAATCCGTGGATAATGGCGTTGTCCAGAATCATCGCATAGTGGCCAATCTTGGCATCCTCTAGAACCTTTGCGTGTCCCGAGACCGTGGCTTGGTCGTAAACCTGAGCACGACCAAAGAGCCACGCACGATCCAAGATTTTCGCATTTCCCCACACCCACGCGTCAGGGCCGATATAGGCGGTGTCTGTGACCTTCGCCGTGTCTGCAACCCACCCACCGCCATAGGGGTGTTGATGTGCCAGGACGGGTCCATCTCCGAAGTCGAAAGTAGTGGTCATTGTAGCACCTCCAATAGTCTTGCCCCCTGCCACTTGCGCTCTGCAAACCATGCGGGTCGTGGTGTGGACCATGTGGGCAGTGGTGTTTGTGCCCTTGCTACTGCGTTGCGTGCGCCGTGTGCCACACATCCCATCCAGGCGCCTTCTGCAACCCACAAGGCAGCGCACGCGGCAGACTGTGGGGCGTCGGTTGCCGTCATGACCGCGTGTAGAGTTGTGCCCAACTCTTCCTGTGTTACAACCAGCGGGTGACGACGCGCACCCTCAATAGCACGACGGGGGCGATCGTCTGTGGGATGTCTTTCTTCAAAGATCGGTAACGCGTGCTCTGCGAAGTCACACGCAAGTAGACGTGCAATACTTTTATTTACCTCACCAACTTTACGCACCAGTCGCACGCGTTCGAACGCGATCTTGTCAAGAGACTTGACACAAGCGCCGCCACCCTCAGCCTCCCATAGCGCCATAGGCGCGCGAATAAGATTGTCAACAAGGCCATCCACAGTTGCAAGATGCCAACCCGACCTACACCGTGCAGGGTGTCTGCTTGGCGTCCACTCTCCTATTGGAACGGGCCACTCAACATGCTGATAGCACGTGAACATTTTCGGGGTGAGCCACTTGTAAAGAGTCACAGATACCCTCCTGGTGCGCGTTCCGCGGGAGTCTGGTTATCCGTCACATAGGTGCGGATGGCGTCTTGGGTAAGCTTACCCCAATAGTCGATCTCCTTCTCCGTGATACCAATGATTTCCAAGGACGCCCCCACCTTAGAGGTGATTTCTTCTCGCACTGTCTGATCGACGGATTGGATTCCAATGGACACGATGCTCAGCACGATTGCCGCAGCAACCTGGTGCTGTTCTGGCGTGAACCGTTTCTTGGCTTTGAAAAACATCAATGTCCCCTTTCCATTAGCAACTGGTGAGCCCGTGGTAATGCCAGCCTTCCGGCACGCGTGCACACAATCAGTCCTGCACGCACCAGCGGTGGCTCTTGGTCATCCCGTAGAGTCTGTGGCTCAAGGTCCACGGCCGCGGCAAGCGTGTTGAGTCCTACGCATCGCCCTCCGAACTGCAAGCATAGCGTTTCTAAAATCCTCCAATCCGTGGAGGTAAGACCATTCTCGTCAATCCCGAATGACAGGAGTGCCTGGTGTACGGTACCCGCACGGACCATTCCTTGGTGATGGACTGCACACCAGTCTAGCACCCTCTCTGCCAAGTGAAGCGCGCGGCGAGGAACTAGCTTAGAGCGTCGTGCCACCTCCATTGGTTCGGGTTGATCAAACTGGCACTCGCGTCTTACCCATGAGCGGCGCACGATTTCTGCGATTTCCTCCACTGTGTAGGGCGCCAGGTTGGCGTGGAAGCCGAAACGGTCCCGTAGAGACCGCGTGAGCATCCCTGGATTCGTAGTGGCGCCCACCACAACGAAGGTGGGTAGGCGCGTAACTGAGGCCCGTGCCTCCACACCCGTTCCCAACATACGAGTTACCACCCCATCCTCCATTGCTCCATAGAGCACTTCCATTGCCGGAGGAGGTAAGCGGTGGATTTCGTCAATCAGTAGCACTGATCGTGTAGATAGGCCACACAGGGTGGCCACCAGCTCCTCTGGTCGGCGGAAGTTGCCTCCTAGTACGCTGACTAGGCGAGCATCCCACTCGTGAGCAATGGCACGAGCAATCGTGGATTTACCGTGACCCGCAGGCCCTCCGAGCAGGAGGTGTGGGATGGGAACTTGACGCAGCTGCGCCCCTCTGAGCACGAGGCGCAACTGCGTCATGACTTCCTCTTGGCCTACGATATCGGTGAGGGAGGGATTACGCATCGGCTATTCCTGTCCGTGTGTTGGTTGCCGCTGGCGTCATGGACCGTGTCTGATGCTTTCCAAGAAAGCCTCGTCCAGATAGTTGTTCTCTGGCGGCGTGGTGGCTTCCTCTCCCACATCCGGTTCAGAGATGGGAACGTTCGCAATCGCGTCACTTGCATCCCAGTTCACCTCTAGAGGTGGGAGTCCCCTTGCGATCCGGTGGACGTTGAATCTTTCCAGAATGCTGCCGGTCGGCGGGAACCCTCTTGCGATTCGATCTTGTGCCTCAGTTACAGCCGTCCTCAAATCGTTGTCCTCTGGCGGCGTGTTAGCGACAGTGGCCCAATACCTTTGCGCCTCATCCCGAGCGAGAGAGTTGCTACTAACGTGCCGATTGATTTCTGGGAGGGTGGGTTGAGGTGGGGTTCCCCACCAGACCGTTGCACCTTGCGTACGCACCCAACCACCACCGTCGCGATTGTATATCTGACGACCATTCCATCTCACCGAGGCACCTAGCCACAGCCTGAGACGCGTGCGAACTTGCAGCGACGCGGACCCTCCGCAGGCGCGCAGGGCGTCGTTGGGGTACCAGGTGATGACATCCAAAGTGTTCGATTCGTCTGTCATTCTAAGCGACACGGAGTCGTCAGCATTCAGCACCACTCGCGTGTTGGTGCAGAGAAGGTGGTTGTTGCCGTGGACCGCTACGAAGTCTACACCCGTGCGGTGGCTGTTCACCATTCTAGGTGCTCGATTCAGTCGATACGGCATCTGCATCCTCCTCTCCGGCATCGCTTTCCCAATCCCACGTAGCCCACATTCTATTCTTGTGGCCACATCGACTACACGTCCGCACGTGGTAGTACCACTGAGACTCCACATAGGTATGTGGCGCGTGGCGTCCCTCTCGCTCGTTGCATGGAGCGAGAGGGCGCGCTGCGCGGTATTTATGTCCTAGTGCATCCTCTCCCTTGATGAGGACGATTGCGCGGTCCACCGGATTGCGGCGTCCGATCACACCCCCCAACACTACGGGCACACCGTTGCACTGCTCTTTCTCCCGGTGGAGCGTAGTGAAGGTGGGCGTCTCAGTTAGGAAGGCACCACATCTGCATCGGTACATCTTACCCTCCCACCAAAGCGTGGACGCACTCTTGACATAGGCGCCAGCCTGTTGCCAGCCGTTCTAGTGTGCTAGCATCTCGTGTGCAGCCTTCGCATATCCGAGCGCCGTGCACCTCTTCCATGTGGTCCGCATATTCGGACTCGTCCGAGAATACTTGGTTACACCCGACCAGATCACACCGCACACCATCTTGGACCGTAGCCCACGTTTCCAAGTCTATCCTGGACCACTGGTGGTAGTTGATAAGATGGGCTTGTCGTCCCGCTGTCGTGTAGAACAGCATATCACACACGGGACATGCCACGTCCGGTTCTTGTGACCACCAGTTCTCACCATCCCAGGGCACCACCGATTGTCGTGGACCAACCATACTCCACGTTCGGTAGTAGCTCTGCTCCGTGGGTTCGGGTAGTCCGGCCCGCGATGCTGCCTCGCACACCAACCAACGGAAAAGTTGGCTCGAATGCTTCTCTCGTGTGAGGATTTCAGGGTGAAACTGCACTCCCAGGCACCGACCATCCTCGGATTCGATTGCCTCCACGTGCCGATCCCTGGACACCGCAGCAACGCGGTATCCTGGCGCCACTTTCTTGATGGCCTGATGGTGCAGGTGCTTGACTATATGAGCATCACCCTCCAACGTCTTGTAAAGATGCGTGTCCTCAAGCGGAGCAATGGGGAATGTACCATAATGACCGCCGATATGCTGCCACAGGGTACCACCTCCCCACACGTTGAGGATCTGCGATCCTCGACAGATACCCATAACTGGAATACCTGCCTTGGCCGCAAGATCTAGTGCTAGCTGTTCCGCCCAGTCCCGCAACTCCGAAACCCCATACACCTTTGCATGGGGCTTGCGGTGATACAGACGTGGGTTGACATCTCCTCCACCCGTGAGGAGCATTCCGTGAATGCTTGTTTGCTCGAATGCTTGTGAAACCTCCTCCCAGTTCCACGGGTCGATTTCCAGTGGGATACCTCCGGCGCGGATCACACACGCTTTACACCCTGAGAGTCCTTCTAGGACCAGGATAGATGGTCGCAATGTCGGACCCTCCGTGTTGTCTGGTGCAATCTCACCCTCGTCATAATCCCACGTCGGTTTAGCAACCGAGCTCTTGTTATTGGCACAGTGCCAATAACCACTCAGTCCGTCTGTGTGGGACCAGATGCCCGCGGCGACTTGTTTGATCCTGTTGCCGCAGTGTTTGCAGACCGCTCGTTCCAATCTTCCACCTCCTTCAGATCAAAGTAACCCACGCGCACAAGTGCAAGTATGAACTCGCGCGCTGAACCTTTCGGTGACACTTCTTTGCCGCACTGAAGATACACTCGTCGTGCGACTTCTCTTCTCCACGCAGCACGCGTCGTCGGCCGAAACTCTCGGGCGCGCAGTGCACTCTCAAGATCGGACCAACTTGTGCCCGTAGAGAAGTCGCCATTAGGGAGATTGATCTTTCTCACTCGGCCTCCTCATCCCACGATGGTGTGTACTCTTCGTCCTCTGCGTTCTCGCCCCTGTTGCGGCGGCATGAGGCACAGTTACATGTTGTTGTTACCACGCATGTCTCACCCTCTGCCCTTGCGGCCTCTTGCTCACGCCGGAGCCGCTGCAACAGTTGCGCCCGTGCTTGTGCCGCTGTGTTTGTGGACGCGTTGAGTGCTTTGTAACGCTCCTTTGCCCACCTCACCAACGATGGCGATGCAACCTCGCGGTGTTCCAAACGCTCCAAGAGCGTTTCCAGTGTTACATCTGCGGACACAAGAGGGGCACGCGACGATGCGTAACCCACAAGCGCCTGGAAGAGCGCCGTCCACCCAAGGATCTTGCGAGAGTCACGCGTTCCTTGGTGCCACCGTACCTCTAGCGTACCGTAGAGGTCGTACGAGCACACGTTGAGGTTCACGTATCGATCCTGCCGTGCGAGTCTATAGCTTGTGTGCCGCAGACTCTCCATAGTCAGCACGTCCTCTAGCGTATCCTCATTCATGCTACGGCACCATCTCTGTGTACGCCGAGATTGCGCTACAAGTCCCGAGATTGCCGGTTGCGCGTTGTACCACAGTTGGACCACTCGCTTGAATGCTGTAGTCGAAAGATCTCTTACTGTGTGGTGAACGTGCAGACCCGTAGAGCGGTCCGTGGACACTGGCGCTTTGCGCATGGCGGTGCAGGCCATTTCGATATTCTGAACCGCACCCTCCTCACGCGACAAGATTGGCGACACTAGTTCGGCGCCTGACGCCACCGAGCCGTCTGGCACAATCTTCCAGTCTGGCATGACTTCGTGGGTGTATCCAGGGATAACGCACGATATTCCAAGGTCGCGCATCGCGCGTTGAAGTTTCCGCGAGCTGCCGATAAACTCGAGCTCCAAACCAAACTTGCGGTCTGACATGAGCTCGACGCGCCTCTTACCCTTGCGCACCTCCTGGTTGTAGGTATGCTGGTATTCCGTGTAGCAGTACCGACACCGTGACCAAACGTTGGATGGTGGACGCACGTAAAACCACCGCGCCTCCCATGGAAAGGGCGTATCACACATGGAACACGTGAACACGCGCCCCAATCCATTATCCGTCGTGTGAACTCCGTGCGTGGTCCACGCTGCTATCAGCTCGCGCAATCCGCGCGATGGATTGCTCCTCCATGTTGCCCTAAACTGCGCGCCGGCCCATATCAGGTCGTCGCTCAGCGGCTCAAGCGGCACCTTCCTCACCTCCTGCGTATATGCGGATACTATTTTAGCTCGCCGCACCGAGCTGGACTAGGTGTCCACTCGTGACTCCCACTGGTGAGAGTCACTGGTGGTCATCTAACCCTAACCACCAATCGGTCGCACGGTTTCCCGTGCGACCTGTTGGTGTTTACGGTGGATGACCATTACACCTCAGCGTGTCTCCCTTCTCTCCACTCTGCAAGAGTGACTCCGTCGAAGGTGTTCCAATACCAGCTCGGCGCCCCCTTGTCTACAAGTAAGAGTCGAGTAGTGGGTGGTGTCTGGATCCTGTGTCCATCGTCCCACTCTAGAGGTTGCATCATGATTGCCTTTCTCGGTTATGCTGCTCCACTCGTGCTAACACCCGTTCGCGCAGTCTTGCGCGTATTGCTTCTAGTTCTTGATTCTGCTCATTGCGAAAGTCATTCTGAGGAGTCATGGGTTTACTCTCCTCTTGTCGTGGCCGGGCCGAACCGCAGTATAGCGGGCCGGACCGGCCGACCAAGCGGCTAGGACAGTGTAACGGTCGGGCCGCCGGTCCCGAGCGGGACCGGCCCCGACCAGGGGACGACGGGTTACAGCCGCCGAAGCGTAATATCCACGTCGTGACTGTACACGGACTCGCCGAACCCCCCAGGAGCTGGCGCCCACTCACCACGACCCACAGTCTTGTAACCGTGTGCCCGGCACAGTCTGTCCGCAAGCGTGAACCAGTCTCTGCCCACTGTCCCTGTCTTTACGTGCGCCTCCCACCGTTCCCACTGCGACACTACGACAAAGCGCGCACCAGCCTTAGGGGAGCGTGGCTCGTAAGCGTAGATATCGCCTTCCACTGTCTCCCCACGCTCGTATTCACGTTGGTAGAGCTCTTCCACCCACGCGTCGATTCGATCCTCCTCGTCGTTGTCTAGTGGGCGGTCACCCTCGACGTACAGGATCGCTTTCATGTATTCTTCCGTCATTGTTCTCTCCTCTTTTATCGGCACCGGCGCCACGCCATTAGCGCGGCCCCGATGATGCGCGCGGACACAAGTCCGACGAGCACAATGGTAAATACCAACATTTACCCACCCTTTCTCTTGTTGTCTGCTCTGGTAAATCGTGAGCTGCCCGAGTCTCCTCGGGCAGCTACCGTCTCACCAGCGCTCGTGAATGTGTTTGACACTGGCCGCACAGTCCGCACACTCTTCCTCTTGGAGCAAGACTTCGATCCTCCAAAGGTGATCACAAAGTCGGCATCGTGCCGTGACTCCCTGGAGGAGCCACGCATTAGTCCCACAATCAGGACATTTAGGCAGCATTTCATCCCTCCATTCCGCAAGCCGATTCACAGATAACGGGTGTAAGGTAGCATTTCACAATCACCCACACCCAACCTGCCGCACGTACTGATATTTCCTGATCGTAGTTGGTGGGAAGCTGGAAAAGCATTACCAATGCTTCCTCTATCCCGTCGCGGGATGTTGAGAACACCCCAAAGTGATTGAACCACCGATCCTCCAATCGGTGGATTAGGTGTAGCCTGGCGTCCTCCCACTTCCAGAAACATAACGACGTGGGCGAATCGGCCGGATTGTGGTTGAGCACATGCCAATGGGTGCTTGACTTACGCCAGCCTTGACAATAGCGCCGAGTCATTCCATTGCACTTTCGATCAGGTCGTCTACGTACGCTCGCACGTTCTCCGGATGGGTGGCGTACTCGGTAAGGGCCTTGGCCAGCTTGTCAGCTTCCAACCAGCCCAAAGGATACTGCCAATGATACAAAGCTTTCATACCGTGCTCTGTGCTCCACCCAATCAGATCGCAGAACAACGCGAACGGACCCGCACCAGGGTCATAGTTCAATGACCACGAGTAAAGGTCCTGTACACCCTCACACCCCTTAGGTGCCGGCGCTTCCAAGAGCGCCCATCGCTTGTCACTCATCTTCCTCCTCACTTTCGTATTCATCTTCCGGGTGCCAGCCATCGCATGGGCTCTCGCCACATATCATGCAAAAATGGCGCCAGTAAGACTCTTCGCATGGTGTGCGTTCGAGTGTGTTTGTCATTATTCCCGTCTCTTTCTCTTAGTAAATCGTAGGATGGTCGGAGAAACCCCAACCATCCGCCGTCTCACTAAGCGTCGGCTAACCATTCTTTCACCCACTGCCTCTGTTCCTTGCGCTTTATGCTCTTGCGGTAGGGACGAGTCTTAGAATGCTTAGCACCCCAATACTGGCAGCACGGACACTTCTTACCGCCCGCTCGCGGATACGAGCGACCGTTGACCAACATGGCGGCCATCACTCCTCCCACCCGCGCCAAGACTGCACGTCCGCCCACGCCGCGGTCAGTGAATCGTAGGCCGCGTGGTAGGTGGGCTCGGGACACTCGTCCACCAGGTATGGCGTGCCATCCTTGCGGAACGTTGGGAAGATGTCCACTACCCATAATCCGCCGCAGCGGTTTAGGTAGAGCTCGCTTCCCTCGTTGAGCAGCTTTCTCATTGTGCTCTCTTTCTCTTGTGTGCTATGCACCCATGCGACGCTCTGCGGCAACCTCGGCTTGATAGTTCCACTCGTCCTGCTCCCACCACTCCCACGAGTGGAGTAAGTTTGGTGGCGCATCGGGGCGAAGCCTCTGCACAACGTTGTTGCCATTACATTCTTGACACGCCACGTCGTATCCACCAGACAGATACGCTTCTCGGCTATCTGGTGTCCATTCCGACCATTCCTCTGCCGAGATTCCCTCACTGTCAATACTTGGATTGACGTAGCGTCCTTCACCTTGGCAAGCTGGACAGACAACCCATTGTAAATCCCACTTACTGACGGTGCCTGTCTGCGCTTCCAACCATTGCTCGAAGGTCGAAGGTTCGCGTTTCATTGTGCTCTCTTTCTCTTATGTCAGTAAATCGTTAGCGGTTCGGATCGTGCCCGAACCGCTACCGCCTCACTGACCCCTAGGTTGGCCACACTATACCCGCAGTCCACCCGGACCAGGTCCCGCGCGTTGTGATGCGGCACTCACGCCGTAGCAGCTCTAGAATGCGTTCGCCCTGCCACCGGCGCTCCGCATCCCTCTCGCCCCGTGTGGGCCGTTGGAATACCGACCATACCGCCGTACGCCATAGGCGGTCCGCAAGAGACTCGCCATCGACATATGATGGCGTAGCTGCTCGCGCGTGGTGCACGAAATCGTACCGCAACGCGTCGAGCATGTCCGGCGTGATACGTCCGATCGGCCGTATCAAGCTGACGCTTTCGTACACGTGATCGCCGAAGAGGTCTTGAGCGTGGCGACCCCTACCCACCGCCTCCCATAAACAGGGTGCGTCATCCCACACATTATGGGCAATGCCTGAGCTGTCCATCAGATGCCAGCCAGCGCCGCCGATCCGAGGATCGGAGACCGGTGGCGTCCAATCACCTATCGTGACAGGCCATAGCACCCGGCGCACGGGAGTGCGTCCGCCCTCGGTTAGCCACTTATACATGATGCCTCCCTCTCTTGTGTCTCAGTAAATCGTAGGACGTTCGGAGACTTCGCCCCGAACGTCCGCCGCCTCACTGAGTAGCAATCACTTTATCGCATGTGCAGATGCAATCGCCATTGTGTTGCTGATCGACGGTGCACACGTGGTACGCACCATGGTATGCACACCCTCGCCCCTCAGCGGTAATCCAGCTGAGGCACGCGTCGGGACATTGTCTACGCAGCACCCGAATCGGGTCAGCTCCCATCATGTCTCCCTCTCTCTTGTCTTAGTAAATCGTCGGAGGGTCGAGAAATCCCGACCCTCCGCCGTCTCACTAAGCGTAACCTAGTTCGACGCGCATCGCGGCCACCGTGACGCCGCGTGCCTTCGCTTGCTCCGCAACCCAACCGCGGAAGGCGCCCGGAGTCATGCCGCTCGACCTTGCCTGAGCGGTAATCCACGCGTTGATGCTCGCTTGCTCGGCGATCTTTGCCAACGTCTGCTTGTGAGCAGCTTCCGCGAGGGCAAGCGCAGCTTCGTCGCCGCAGTCTCGCACGTCCCCTGTTGGGTCCGTGACCCGCAAGAGCCGCGCCCACACGCCGTACGTGTCGGTCTCGTCGCTGGTCGTCACTGCGGGCACGCCATCATCTGTGAGGGCGGTTGGCCACGCGCGGAATGTCCACCGCTCCCGCGGCCGCTTGCTGGCGACAAAACGTCTCGCCGCGTCCCGCGCGATCCGTGCGGCAAGAGGTGCCGCCGTGACGGTGCCGGACTCACTGATCGATTCGCCTACGAGCATCAAGCAGTAGAACGCGCTCATGTCCGCCCCGAGGAGCGGGGCGAGCAGCGAGTGCCACGGCGTGCCCTTGCTCGTCGCGGTCGAAGAGCCGACCGTTGACGCGTTGACCGCGCTCGCGATTGGGTTTGAAATCGCTTGATATTGCATGGTAGTCCCTTTCTCTCTGTTGATCTCCTATCGGTAGATCGTAGGCGGATCGGGCACGATGTCCGATCCGCCGCCGTCCTATCGATGAATGAGGCATTCTCGATTTGTCCCGTAGTACCGCACTACCAAGATGACGTTGGGCGGTAGGTCGTCTTTATTGACGTACGTTCCGCCCGCGTGCGGCGCCGTAATCCGAAAGTCACGACCCGCATTCCACGCGGCCAGTACTTCCGCCTTGGTCCGGTAGTCACGACCATAGGCAGGAACCGCGGTTAGCCAGCGGTAGCTCATTGTTTCCCCCTTCGGTTGTTCGGTAGATCGTCGGCGGGTCGGGCGATCCCCAACCCGCCGCCGCCCTATCGAAGAGCCGCCCGGAGAACGGCTGCCGCTTCCCAGGCTCGACCCTCCCAGAGCAGCCAGGCCATGGCATGGGCCGTGGCATGGTCTAGGCCAGTCTCTTCTAGCTGGCGCGTGAGAAGAGTAGGATTCATGCTCTGTTTCATGGTTTCCCCTTCGGTTGTTTCTACAGATCGTAGGCGGGGCGGACATCGTGCCCACCCCGCCGCCGTTCCGTAGAACGAAAGAGAGAAAGAAAGGTTCGAGCTATAGGCCCCTACGCAAGAGACCCTACGGCAGGATCGCCCCACCGCACCTGCTTCTCCGTAGCGCTCCCTGCCCGTGTCCCTTGCGAGACCGTCCCAGATCAACGCGCTACCCTGGCGCTTTCGAGGCCAGTAGAGCCTACCGCCGCAGTTTCGTCCACTGCGGGAAGTCTTGCACCTACAGGTCTAATCGCTCCTCGGACCGATTGCAAGAGGGTAGGGGGAGATGTCATACAACCGTAACGTAGGCAGCCTGTACGGCCGCTGACCAGGTCGGGAGCCCGGTCGAGACCCTGGCAGGCCAGCCAGCTCGCTAGGCAGCAGATCGACCCTAGAGGGCGCCTGGTTGGTCCCTGGTGATCGATCGGCGGTTGCGCGGTGACGGTTGGACGATGGCGCGGAAAGCGTCCCTCACCCCCACCGCTCGTCACCTCCAACCTGATCCCAACGCCATACGCGATCGTGCCACCTTCGCCTCTGTCTCTGTCCCTACGTCTCTCGCAGCTCCTATG